>LNQE01001231.1_pt1 | contig 10176 bp, 5 predicted proteins | sample 603111 | NCBI WGS metagenome assembly LNQE01 (sample SAMN04260313, study PRJNA301899) | hydrocarbon metagenome | isolation source: hydrocarbon-contaminated ditch | place: Germany: Bremen | collected 1998
GTCCTGACCGGTCGAGGAGGAGATCGATGTACTCGTCCCGTGCAGACGCCGGATCCCTGAGATAGGCGGATCCGGCCTTCATGTAGAGCCCGGCAAGCCTGCCGGCGAGCCAGTCCGCGGCTTCGCGGAGCCCTCCCCTCCAATCCTGCGACCAGCCGGGGTACCGGCCTGTACTGCAGGTGCATCCGCCGCTCCATCGTGCAATGCCGTGGACACAGCTCCACGAGGTATTCTCCAGAATCCCAACCTCGTGCGTCGGAGGGTGCTTCTCCAGGTATTCGCCGTATACGGTGAGCCGGGCGTGCCCTCCGGACGCGATGTCGGCCAGGCAGCGTGCAAGCGCCATCTCTCCGAACTGCCGGTGATGGCCGTAGGTCTCCCCGTCTGTCGCCACGTGCACGAGCCCGGTCGAGGAACCCGGGGGGAAGGCCGCGATCAGCCGACTGGCAAACCGCCTGCCGTCCTGCAGCAGATCTCCAAACGCGATCTCGTGCGAGATCCGGGCGTCGTAGAAGAAGATGGAGATCGCCTTCCCCGACGGGAGGCGGCAGAGGTACGGCATTGTTGTATCGATACCCCCGTTGCCCGCAGCAGACCACTCTTTCTCTCCGATCTCCCGCACCCGTGCGGCCTGGGGGGGATGCAGGATCGAAAAGAGGATGCCGTGTCCGGCCATGATGTCAAGCGTCGGGTAATCGACCGCAAGCTCGGGCAGCCACATCCCCTCCGGCATTCTCGAGAATCTGTTGGAGAAGTCGCGTATCCCCCAGATGACCTGCGTTTCCCGATCCCTCATCGACGCAAGCGGCATGATCAGGTGGTTGTATGGCTGGGCGATGGCCGATCCGTGCCCGGAATACCTCTTTTGGCTCTCTCTGTCTGCCGAAACGATTGCGGCATGCAGATCCGGCTTCTCCCTCTCCAGCCACGAAAAAAGTGTCGGACCGGCGGTGAAGCTGATCTGCCGATAGGTATTGACAAACTCCAGGACCCACCCCTCCCCATCCAGGATGCGGGCAGCAGCGTTCGGGGCGTAGCACTCGGCAGAGATCCGCTCGTTCCAGTCATGGTAGGGATATGCGGAGTCCTGCAGATCGATCCTTCCGGTCCACGGGTTCTCGCGTGAGGGCTGATAGAAATGGCCGTGGATGCAGATACACCGGCTCATGCCTCCGCCCCCTCGCGTTTGAAGATCAGGATCGAAAGCGCCGGGAGCGTAATGCCAAGGGCCTGCGATCCGCCGCCGTCCGCCAGCGCATTCGATTCGAGCCTGCCGGCGTTCTCGATGCCGCTCCCACCGTAGCGCTCCGCATCGCTGTTTGCAATCTCCCTCCAGCATCCGCCTGATGGGCATTTGAGCCGATAGCCGTCCCGCTGCCGGGCAGTGGTGTTGCAGACGACGAGCAGGGTGTCGTCCGGAGATCCGCTCATCCGGGCGAAACTGATGATTCCGGGATCCTTTCGGCCGGGGTCTATCCAGAGGAAGCCGGCGCGGTCAAAGTCGCGTTCATGGAGGGCGGGCTCCGTACGGTATAACCGGTTTATATCCCTGATCCAGCACCAGACACCCCGGTGCGGTGCATAATCGAGGAGATGCCAGTCCAGCCCCCGATCATGGTTCCACTCGGCCCACTGCCCGAACTCCCCGCCCATGAAGAGGAGCTTCTTCCCGGGATGAGTGAACATGTATCCGAAGAGGAGGCGGAGGTGCGCATAGGGCTCGTGCTCTGCTCCGGGCATCCTGCCGATCAGCGATCCCTTCCCGTATACCACCTCGTCGTGCGACAGGGGGAGGATAAACCGCTCCTCGAATGCGTAGGAGATAGTGAACGGCAGGCCACGTGCGCGATCTGCCCGGGACCATGGATCGGTGCCGAAATACTCCAGCGTGTCGTGCATCCACCCCATGTTCCACTTCATCCCGAACCCAAGCCCCCCTCTCCCAACAGGAAGCGTTACGCCCTGCCAGGTCGACGACTCCTCAGCGATCAACCCGACGCCGGGGCAGCGTGCCTCGACCGCCCGGTTGAGACTTCTGATGAACTGGATCGCCTCGAGATTCTCCTTCCCGCCATACCTGTTCGGTATCCAATCCCCTCTGCCCCTGGCAAAATCAAGGTAGAGCATGGATGTTACCGCGTCCACCCGCAGGGCGTCGGCATGGTATTGCTCCAGCCAGAAGAGGGCGCTGCTGATGAGAAACGATCTGACTTCGGGCCTGCCGTAGTTGAAGATATAACTCTTCCACTGCGGATGAACCCCCCTCCTCGGATCCGGGTCCTCGTAGAGGCGGGTACCGTCGAAATAGACCAGCCCGTACTCGTTGTCAGGGAAGTGGGAGGGAACCCAGTCCAGGATCACGCCGATACCATGCCGGTGGAGACGATCGATCATGTACCGGCAGTCCTGCGGCGTTCCGTACCTGCCCGTCGGCGCGAAGTATCCGAGAGTCTGGTAGCCCCAGGAACCATAGAAGGGATGCTCGGCCAGCGGGAGAAACTCGACATGCGTAAAGCCCAGCTCTTCCACGTATTCCGCGAGTTCGCAGGCGGCTTCCCGATAGTTTTGAAACCTGCCCCCCGGATCGTTGCCCCGCCGCCAGGATCCGAGGTGGACTTCATAGACCGAAACGGGTGCATCCTGCCAGCTTTTTGCGAAGCGGTCCTGCATCCATGCCCCGTCATTCCAGGCATACGTCGTGTCCCATACGACGGAAGCGGTATGGGGAGGAGTTTCGGAGGAGAAAGCCAGCGGATCTGCCTTATCGACGCGGTAGTTCCGGTGCCTCGAGACGACATGGTATTTATACAGCACCCCGTGGCCGACACCGGGTATGAAGCCCTCCCAGATGCCCGAGCCATCCTCCCGCATCCTGAGAGGGCATGATTCAGTGTTCCACCCGTTGAAACTCCCGATCACCGAGACAGAGGCTGCATTCGGTGCCCAGACGGCGAACGCCGTGCCGGCAGCGCCCTCCACCGTAAGCGGATGGGCGCCGAGCTTCTCGTACAGCTGATAATGGCTCCCCTCACGGAAGAGGTAAATGTCGTAGTCGGTCAGGAGACCGGCCTCATATATCACGTCGCCCTGCTCCGGCATATCACTCGATCCGGTTTGATCGCGCTGCTCCCGTGGCAGGTCACGGGATATGTGCATCCAGAAGATCCCTGTACACGTTCACCATCGCCCCTGCGATGCGCTCCCAGTTAAACTCCCTCTCAACCTTCTTCCTGCCCGCTCTCCCGAAGGCCTGTATCCTGGCCGTATCGTCGATCACATAGTTGATCCCCCAGGCGATCGCTTCCGGGCGGACAGGGACCTTGATCCCGTCCACAAAATTCTCGATGTTCTCGGAGAGGCCGCCGACGTCGGTCGCGACGACGCATCGCCCGGCGCTCCACGCCTCGGCAAGCACCAGGCCGAACGGTTCGTTCCTGCTCGGAATAACCACGACATCGGCGGCGTTCAGAAGCCTCCGGTACTCGGCGTCGGATATATAACCGAGAAAACGGACGGGGAGGGAGTGCGCCGCCGCTTCCAGCTGCGCCTTCATCGTGCCGGAACCTGCGATAAGGAACTGGACATCCCAGCGTTTCCGCAGGACCAGCGGCACGGCCGAAAGGAGAAGGTCGGGGCCTTTCTGGTAGACGAGTCTGCCGACGAAGAGGACTGCCGGAGCAAGCGGGTGTATGCCGAACGTCTTCTTCACGCTCCCGGGATCGACATCCATCCTGTAGCAATCAGGTAAGATGCCGTTGTTTATCACGGTTATCTTCCAGTCAGGAACGTTATACAGCCACATCACCTCGATCATCGTGTTCTTCGAGACCGTCGTCACCCTCTTCGCGCAGTATCCGCCGTACCACTCCTTGCCTGATATTTCGCGAAACTCCCACCAATCACCGAAATTACCCCCGTTTCTACCGTACTCCGTTGAGTGGTACGTCAGCACCGTACGCCTCTCGCGAAGCAGGTGCAGCGCCTCGACGCAGTGCCAGTCATGGAAATGGATGATATCAAAGGGCGGGCGGTCGCACTTCCTGAAGTCCTCATAGAGCATCCGGCTCATGCTGCGGCAGTAGTCTACGATATTCTCACCCGCCGGCATGCAGTAGTGGTATCTGACCCCGTTGATCTCGGTCTCTCCGTCTCCCCGTGTAAAGAAATGTATCTCGTGCCCCATTCCGGCGAGCATCTCGGCAAGGTGGGTGGCGGCGGGGGCGAGGCCGCCCACCCTGACCGCATACAGCGACTCCCAGCAGAAGAAGGCTATTTTAAGAGATTCCATAGTTCACGAATCCTTGCATGTACGGCATGCTGCATCTCTTCGCGGGTAGTGCAGGCTGAAACGGCGTCGGCAAGCGCACGATCGTGGAACTGATCATGGATCCAGCGGGAGAAGTCATTCCTCGATGTATGGAACAAAAAGACATCCTCCGGAAGAAACCCGAGGATCTCTTCGAACTCATCGAGGCTGTTGGCGGAATATCCTGCCGGGCGTGCAGCCGAGGAGAAATGGAACGCCCTGTCGGGAGGCAGGCAGCGGAGCGCCATCGCCGCCTTCTCTGACTTCAATCGCGGCGCAGACCGCTCTTCTGCGTCGGAGAGTATCCTCATGAAGAGTTTGAAGGAAGCATATGCCTCTTCCTGCCGGAGATGGTGATGCGGCCTGCCGCAGGATCGCGACTTCATCGCCATTGACCGGAGGTAATCGGTCGCCTGAAGAATTCTCAAGGTCTCTCTGTCATACGATAGGTCAGCCGCCCTCTTCAGTGCCAGGATCGCGGAATGCTGCATCATGTTCATCTGCCCTCCGATACCCGCCCCCTGCACAATCGGCAGGTTGCCTGCCGGCGGGTGCCGGGCGATCCGTGAGGGATGCGCAGACCTGATGCCCCGCTCCGCGAGGGCTGCCGGCAGCGATGCCAGAAAGTCAGGTATGCCGCTCTCCCTGCGGAGATGATCGGCGAGTGCCGCATAGTCTGCATTGAGGTGAATGCAGTCGCCGGGGGCTGCGGCAAGCACGCCGGCAAACGCATCGGCGGAGAGCGGGTAGCGCTCCCGGCAGATCTGCTGAAACCGCGCCGCCAAATCGTCGGATAGCGTGCAGTTTCGAACCAATACCGGCAGATCGCCGTATGCGTAGACGAGATTGGGGTTTATATCCGGATATCCGGCGCTATCCGCCTCGATTGAGATCGCCGACAGCCCGCACCCGCGTACCGTAGAGGCGATGGATGGCGCGAGGACTGCCCCGGCATGATCAAAGACCCGGGGAGCAGCATGGAAGAGATCGCCCATCAACCGGAGATGAAGCGTGATCTGTGCGGAAAACTCCTCCGCATCGAGAAAGAGCCCGGCGATGCTGTTGTAGTACGTACGGGCGAGAACCTCTGCGTTCCTGTGGGCAGCAGTCTCGCCGATGAGATCGAGGGCGTCGGGTGCCCACCGCTCCAGCTGCTCGACCATTACACCCGATATGCTGAAGGCGCACAGCAGGCCACCATCGAGCCAGTCGAGCAGTATTTTGGTGATCGGGATGTAGCACTCGAGAGCACGCCGTCTGATCGCCTCTCTTCCCTGCGGGCTGAAGTACGCTTCTTTCGGATCGCGCCTTCCCTGCACTGACCCCTGCGCAAAGCCGGTATTGAGGCGGTATGGCTGATGAATAGAGAAGCAGAAACAGACTTCGGGCACACCGGCCATCATCCCTGTCATCGGAGGTATGTTATGGTCCGGGCATATATACTTTCACCCTGCAACAACGCTCCCTGTACTCCTGAAGAGCATTTTCGGGTGCCTGTGCCGGGCCGCAGCGGTTTGAGCAGCACTCATGCCGGCATACCCTTTCCAAACGCAACCAGAAGAAGGAACCTATGCCTGGATCATCTGCAGGACAGCAGGAGAAGCACCATAGGGAAGGGTTTATCGTGTGGCGGATGAGGCGCCCGGCGATCGGCAGGGCAATCGAATGCCCCTGAGGCGAGAGAGTCCGGATACCCCCGAATCTTCTATATCATAACCCGGCTCGATTCTCACAGGAAACGCACATGTTGCCCTGCAGGCTACAGGCGCAACTGTTGGAAGGGCGCTGCATCCTGTGCCCCGAAGCGGGGGCGAAGAGGAATTATTATTTAGCCGCCTTCATAATCTCCATCCTGGGAGGGTTCATGGAATATTCCGGAGAGTTTCCCATACTGATCATCGATGACGAGCTTCGAGCCGAAAGCGCAGAGGGCAGCATGTCGCGGGAGATCGTGCGGGAGCTGGTAAAGAGCGACTTCAGAGTCATCGAGGCGCTCACTGCGCGAGAAGGGATATCCGCATTCCTCTCCCACCCCCATGTCAGCTGCGTCATTCTCGACTGGGATCTCCCCCCGGATCCTCAGAACGGGATACTCACCCCTGCCGATATCATCACAAGGATCAGGGAGAGGAATGCACGCCTGCCCATCTTCATCTACACCAGCAAGTTTGCCATCAGCGCCCTTCCGCTCGAGATCATTACCAACATCGCCGGGTACATCTGGAAGATGGAGGATACCCCTGACTTTATTGCCGGGCACGTCAAACGGGCCGCCAGGCGCTATCTCGACGACGTGCTGCCTCCGTTCTTCCGCGGGCTCGTCGAGTACGTGGACGAGTCCCGGTACGGCTGGCACACGCCGGGGCACATGGGCGGGGTGGCCTTCCTCAAGACCCCTGCCGGGAGAATCTTCTTTCAGTTCTTCGGGGAGAATACGCTCCGCGCAGATCTCTCGGTATCGGTTCCGGAACTGGGTTCCCTGCTCCGGCATACCGGAACGGTCGGGGAGGCGGAGCGGAGGGCGGCGCAGATCTTCGGATCTGACCGGACCTACTTTGTCACCAACGGCACATCGGGCGCAAACAAGATCGTCTGGCTCGCGTGCGTGACCCCCGGCGATATCGTCCTCGTCGACAGGAACTGCCACAAGTCGGTGATGCACGCGATCATCCTGACCGGCGCGGTGCCTGTCTACCTCCTCCCGGCACGCAACGCCTTCGGCATCATCGGGCCGATCCGGAGCGGGGAACTTCGCGCGCAGGCGATCCGGGAGCGGATCCGGGACTCCCCGCTCACCGGCGGCCTATCCTCCGGCAGAGCGGTACTTGCCGCAGTCACAAACTCCACCTACGACGGCCTCTGCTACAATGTCGAGGAGCTCGGGCGGCAGCTCTCGGATCTGGTGACCTACCTCCATTTTGACGAGGCGTGGTTCGGCTATGCGAAGTTCCATCCCCTCTATGCGGGCAGATACGGGATGCATCCGCCGGCAGCAGAGGACCCCACCGTCTTTGCAACCCAGTCGACCCATAAGGTGCTTGCGGCGTTCTCGCAGGGATCCATGATCCATATCAGGCAGGGGACGAGGCCGGTTGATCACCAGCGGTTCAACGAGTCATACATGATGTTCACCTCAACCTCTCCGCAGTACTCGATCATCGCCTCTCTGGACGTGGCGGCGAAGATGATGGCCGATAGGTCGGGGAAGTTCCTGATCGAAGAGGCGCTTGAGGAGGCGATCGTCTTTCGGAAGAAGATGGTGACGGTCGGCAGGGAGATCGAGAGCGGGAGCGGCCCGGACGGACAGCACTGGTGGTTCAGGCCCTGGCAGCCGGACCGGATCAGCCTCTCGGGCAGAATGGTGCCCTTTGAGGAGGTCGACGAGGATACCCTGAAAGAATCCCCTGACTGCTGGACGCTGAAACCCGGCGACGGATGGCACGGTATTGCAGGGATTGAAGAGGAGTATATCATGCTCGATCCCATCAAGGTCACCCTGCTCACGCCGGGGATCGATGCCGAAGGAAAGATGGAGGACCGGGGAATCCCGGCGAGCATTGTTACGAAGTACCTGAGGAGCAACGGGATCGTGGTGGAGAAGACCGGCTTCTACTCGTTTCTGGTCCTCTTCACGATGGGGATCACAAAAGGGAAATCCGGGACCCTTCTTGCCGAACTCTTCAGGTTTAAAGCACTGTACGACGAGAACAGCCCTCTTTTAGAGGTATTCCCCGATCTTGTGCGGGACTACCCCGTCCGGTATGCGGGGCTCGGGCTGCAGGATCTCTGCAGTGAGATGCACGACTGCTTACGGCAGATGGATATCACCGCGGTGATATCCCGGATGTATGAGCGGCTGCCTCTCGCCGCCATGACGCCGGCGGCGGCCTATCAGCGCCTCGTCCGGGGGCAGGTTGCCGAGGTGCCGATTCGCGAGGCGGAAGGGAGGGTCTCTGCGGTGATGGTCGTCCCGTATCCCCCGGGCATTCCCATCCTGATGCCGGGCGAGGCGTGCACACGGGAGACGGAGGCGATCCTTTCATACCTTGCACACAGCGAGGACTTCGACAACAGGTATCCCGGGTTTGAGAACGAGGTGCACGGGATCGCGATGCGGGAGGAGGACTACAGGAAAACCTATTGCCTGCAGTGTATTGACGGCAATGATTGATGGATTTTCGGGCAGGCCTGAAAAGAAGAGGATACTCTTCATTATCTTCGTATTCAGGCTTTATAGTGCAGTTATACGCGGAATTATCGGCCAGACGGCCTGGAAACTTGTTGTAAATGCACGGAGCGGAAGCGCCAAAGGGGCGCTTAGTAAATGTTTTATAATCTTAATCTGAACAATAAATGTTCGCTATTGAGCAGTTCGAAGAATTCATCTGAATTCTGACTTTTCACTGGTTGTGTTGAAATGGATACAAAACGACAGACTATTCTTGTTATCGTCAGTATCGCGGCCATCCTTCTGGCGGCAGGCTGCGTCGCGTTCGGCGATGAAGAGGGAAGGCAGGGCGACACCGATACCGTCGTCATGGCGTACTCTTCCTGGGGAACGGCCATGTCGAGCACCAATGTCATGAAGCTCGTCCTTGAGGAGGCCGGATATAATGTGGAGACCGTCATGGTCGATATTGGAGTCATCTTCCTTGGCCTCTCGACGGGTGAGGTTGACTGTTTCGTTGATGCATGGCTTCCTTCGTGCCACAGCGAGTACATGAAGGCGTATGGCGACAAGATCGATATCGTCCGCTATAACATGGAAGGTACGCGCATCGGCATGGTCGTCCCCGCCTATGTAACCATCGATTCCATTGAGGAGCTCGGTGAGCATCAGGAGCGGTTTGGCGGCGAGATCATCACCATTGAACCCGGTTCGGGAACGATACGGATGACCGAGGCCGCCATTGAAGAGTACAATCTCCCCTACAAGGCCGTGGCGGGGAGCGAGGTGGCGATGCTGGCCGCACTCAAAAGGGCAATCGGAAACGACGAATGGGTGGTCATCACGGGATGGACCCCACACTGGAAATTCTCCCGCTGGGACCTCAAGTACCTCGATGATCCCAAGCTCATGTATGGCGAAGAGGAGTACATCGCCACACTCGCCCGGATGGGGCTCGCGGAGGATATGCCTGAAGTCTATGCGATTCTCGAGCGATTCCACTGGGATCCCGACGACATGAACTCGGTGATGTACGATATCGAGCACGGGATGAGCCCGGAGGATGCCGCTGCGGCATGGGTGAACGCAAACCCCGACAAAGTAAACGAGTGGCTCGGACGTGCTTAAGCCGCCCGGATTGATTGCGGGAAGCAGGAGAGGGGAATGACCTCTTCCTGCAACTCACCCGTGTATCGCGATGAACAGGTGTTTTTTAGTTATTCTGGATTGCATGCCTGTCGGGCCCAGCAATCGTCGCATGTGATGCGCATGCGGTTGAGTAAGGGTTTTATTTCCCTGCAGGGTGATGCAAGCCTGATGAGGCGAGATCTATTGAGATTTCATCTGCCGGAAATGGCGCGATAGCCGTCGGGAATCAGCACAGGAGCGCATTGAGCCGGGCTGCGAGAATTTTCGACTGCCCGGACCGGGTCGATTCTCATAGGAAACCTCATGAACCTGCGAGCAGCGCATGCGCAACCATGAAACCACATGAATCCAGGGCCACAGGCATGCAACATGAACATGGACAATGATGCCCACCACCCATGTTCATATAAAACGCCTATGAAGCCCCTGCTGGGGCTGCAGGCGCAGCGGATGAAAATCCTTGAGCGGATATCGATATCCCGGGCACTGTTTTTGCAGACTATCCCGGGAAAGTGGACCGTGGTGGCAATCGTCAGGGGGTGGGGACCGGGGA
>LNQE01000972.1_pt1 | contig 10173 bp, 9 predicted proteins | sample 603111 | NCBI WGS metagenome assembly LNQE01 (sample SAMN04260313, study PRJNA301899) | hydrocarbon metagenome | isolation source: hydrocarbon-contaminated ditch | place: Germany: Bremen | collected 1998
TTCTTTCCCGCCGCTCATGGCGGTTCCGATATCGATTCTGGCATAGGAGCAGATGTCCATCGAATAACCACTGTGCTCTGCCTTTTCGCACTGAAGCATGCCGACACCTTTTGCCGCGCTCAGTGCCGCATGGCTTTCCGGTACCGCGAACACGACATTATCGAATCCTTGAAATAGTTCGACCGGTACGACTATGGCTACCCAAATCACGAAAGCTCCCTCGCTTGCCTTGCGGTGAACATTCAGATAGTCTTCGGTCAGGATTTGCGTCAGCCGTTTGCCTGAAGCAGTTTTCATTAATTCCCTGGTGTCATCCTTTTCGTCAGCCATATTTAACCTTCCTAAATTATTAGTATCTTTCTTTTAAATTTTCCCTTCGGGTGTTTTGGGCATTAACAGATATTTGATCAACGTATCAATTCTGAAAATGCCTCGATTCTTGTCCTCAGGGCTTCCACATTATCGTCATCATCAGTTGCTATTTCCAGTTGAAGAGTCGTAATATTTTTCTGCTCAAGCATTTTGATGATAAACGGCATTTCCAAATACTCATATTCGCAGAATTTTTCTCCGACAATAATAAGTCCCCGGGCTCCACGCTTTTCAATCAGCACGTTAAGCGTTTTGAGACGATCATCCGATGAATAGAGAATAGTTGTACAAGGGTAATGATTCCGGTAAAAATCGGTGTAATAAGTGGCAGGATCATCTGTCTCCTGAGGAATATAGCTGTAGGAGCGGGCCTGAGATGATATATCGTTACCGGCTACTTTCATGCCGGCTTGTTCGATAGCAGCGCACAGCGCATCCGGAGGAGGAAGAATGCCTGAAACAATAATTTTCTTTCCATCAGCACTGTTTTTTGTTGGACCTGATTTGGCTTTTTTTATGGCATCTTCCAGCGCGGATAGATGATCTTCAGGCGCCATGAAATATCCGTTTCTGATGAGGCGTGAGAAGTCGGCATAAGATATTCTTCCTTCGGCAACCAGCATCTCCATTTCCAGACAAAGCTTTCTTATCGTGTTGTATAATCTGACGCTGGCGAGAAAGCGTTCTGAAGAAAACCGGACTCCGAAGATACTTTCCATTTCCGCTATCAGCTCACGAATTCTGTTCGCCAAATATCCTGTAGAGTCAGTCTGGTTTGGAGATACCATGGGCACGTGCAGCTTAAGCAGAGGCCGTGTTTCCCCTTTTTCCTTGAGGCCGTGACTGATAATTTCCGGCATATTACGGAGAGTATCACAGGCGTTGTACATCATAAGGCCATCAAGAAGGGAGCCTTCTTCTGACAGGACAAATTCTGTAAGTCGCCTGGCAACAGAACAGGTAAAGCTCTGCAGATGGCGGTCGCTCTCTTTAAGAATACGTACCCCTTCCTTCATATCCCAGAGAACCACAGGCATCATGCCGAAAGAATGGACCAACTCCATAGGTGGGTATAAAGGGAAACATCCTATAACTTTTATACCTTTTTTCTTCGCTCGTCTAATATTTTCAATCACATCAAACATCAGTAATATCCTCCCTAATGCAGGGTACTATAACAACTTTAATGTTTCAAACTGTTTCCACTTCCGCCAAAGCCAGTTCCTGATATTCATGGAATAGGCGATCGCAATAATCGTCCCATTGCTCGCAAGCATGAATGGTTTTTTCTTCCATCTCGAAGAAGTGAGGTATTTCCATAATTTCTTCGAGTTCCTTGAAATATGATTGAATCAACTTTTCGTTAGCACCTTTGAGAATGTTTTTGATAAATTCTTGCGGTGGATACCACTTTCTTGCACGTTGGAAATCAACGAATAGCTGGGTCAGCAAAACGTTGCGCGGTCCTTCCCACAATTCATTTACAAGTCCGTCCCGAAGCATTCTCGGCAGGCTGGAAAAATCTTCCATAACTCCATGCCCGCCCAAAGCGCTTATGCCCAACCTGGACAAATCGCTGGCGTCCTTGGCTACAGTTATTTTCTGGAGCAGTACGAGTTGCCGGACATCAAAGCGTTTTCTCCGCATTTCCATGGGTTCGTCGGATTTATCGCTAACAAAAAGTCCTCCGGATTCCAGGCCCACGGAAAGACCACCGGGCAGTGAAATAAAGTCTTTATACACTTTGAAATTTCCGGCGATGGTGCGTTTTACATAGCGTTCATTTTTCAGAAACTGAGCGACCAGCATGGGAAAATCCTGAAGTTTCAGACCGAAAGCCGTGCGGAATTCGCCGTATTTCTGTATTTCGCGCAGCCCCCGGGCCATGCCCGCAGCGGATCCTATGGACAGAGCCAAACGGGAATACGTTAAAACGATTCCCACTACATTAGCAACCCCGCGATTGAGTGGTCCGACAGGATAAGCTACCGTGCCGTTGTAGGTTATTTCAGCTGTGGGCAGTTCCACGGTACCCAATTTGCGTTTGATGCGGTCAATAGTGTAGCTGTTGCGGATTTCATTTTCTTTATTGCCGGGAAGCCACATGGGTATGATAAAGAGTCCCACTTTTTCGGACCCCTTGGGTTTGGCGGTAATTACTGAATACTCGGCATGGGCCGCAGAGCAGAAGAATTTGGTGCCATAAAGTCGCCAAACCCCATTTTCCTCCACGGCTTCCAGCAGATTAGCGGGAACATCGGAGCCGCCTTGTATCTCAGAAACGAACTGGGCACCAATGGCATAAACGCCGTCGATGCCATTCTTTACGTGGTCGAGGATGGCCTTCGTTTCCGGTGTATTGGCGTATTTCTCAAGCAGGGCTGCCATGCCCCATGTACAGATCAGCGGGCAGATGATTCCAGATTCTGAATTCTCGCCTAAAAGATAAAGCTTTACAAAACGGGTCCAATCCGACGTTTTATCAGCAAACCAAGCCTCTGCGAAGACCTCCTTTTCCATAACCTCAATTTCGTAAGGACGGACAATGCGATCGATACGGTTTTTATGACCGTCATAATGCATCATATATGGCCGGTTTTCCGGTACGGAAATACGTTCAGAAAAATCCCGCCAGCGAAAAGACACTTTTTTTGAAAAAAGTCGTGCTTCCTTGTCTAGTTTTTCTGCTTCGTCTCCCGTGTAGATTTTTATTAATTTCTGAAAAAATGGATCTTCCATATAATAATCAACATTCTTTCTCCATTCGAGATAAGGGTTGAATGTATATGGATTGTTTCTATCTGGAAATGACATAGTTACCTCTCTGTATTTTTTTAATGAGTTGATATTACACTTCAGGGCTGTTCTTTTTCAATCACGCGCCACATATCTTCATCATCGTAGATTTTTTCTTCCTCGGCTGCGGCGTTTTCTGCGTCCAGTTCACTCTGGCGGTATCTTCCGCTCTGCTTTAATAGTTCGTCATAGTAGTCGTGCTGAATCATGAGGTCCATGATCTGATTTGTTCCTGTCCATATCTGGCATAATCGGGCATCCCTCAGCGCCCGTTCGACGGGATATACATTGGTGTATCCTATGCCTCCCATCATCTGCATGACCAGGTTTGATATTTCCCAGGAATTGTCTGTGACGAAACGCTTGGCTTCGCTTGCAAACCGGCGGACACGCGGATCATCACGGTCGGCGGCCAGAGCGGCCTGATAAATAATGCCGGCGCTGGCATCCATAAGTGTAACGCCCCTGGCGAGCATTGCACTGACGAGTTGGAATTTTCGTATCTTCTTCCCGAAAGCCATCCGGCGGTCCGTATAACGTGCGGCCAGTTCGAGACCGGCCCTCATGCCGCCGATGCAGGCAGCAGCGCTGGTAATGCGTTCGGGTATCATCATTCGATTGAAAACAAAAGCACCGCCATTTAGCGGACCCAATAGGTTTTCCTTAGGCACTTTAACATTGCGGAAAGTTAACCTTCCCGTTCCGCCGCCGCGCGTTCCCATTAAGCCATATAAATACTTTACTTCAACTTCGGGTGAACGGTCTATGATTAGAGTACTAATTCGTTCATATGGGCTTGCTTTGGAATCGAGATTCGTTCGAACATATACGAGGAAAAAATCGGCCCCTTCGGCTCCCACGACAAAGCGCTTCTGACCGGTAACCAGAAAGTGATCACCATTGTCAATCGCTCTACTCGTAGCACCGAAGAAATCTGATCCGCCGCGGGGCTCAGTGAGCGCTTCAGCGGCTACAAGCTTTCCTTCCAGCATCGGTTTCAGGTATTTCATCTTTTGTTCTTCGGTGCCGAATCTGATAAGACCTTCGCCAACGATATCCGGCATGACGTATGCGCAACCACAGGCAGTTCCCAAAGACCCGATTTCCGCCATAGCGGCAACTGCTGCAACCCAGTTTAGTCCTCTGCCTCCGTATTTTTGCGGGAATCTTATTCCCAATAGATTGTGACGGGCAAATGTTTCGTAGATTTTTCGGGGGAATTTTATTTCATCACGGTCCATTGCCCGAAGATATTCGGGATCAATTTCATCCCTGACCATCAACCGTGCTTCTTCGGCGACTGCCAGGGCTTCAGCGTCCAGTAGAAAGTCGTTAAAGGACATGTTAACCTCCTGTGCTTTACTCAATTTAACCTATGGTTAGAATAGTAACCAACGGTTATTTTTTGTCAAGTATTTTTTGCTCACAAATATTTTTTCATATTGTAAGCATATGGACAAAGTAATGAGAAAATTATATAAAAAGAGCAATATTTTATCAACATTTAACGTATCACATTAAGATTTTTATATTAAGAATGTTTGCTATCGGGCAAAGTGAGTTTCCAATCGTCAATGTGAACAATATACAGTGTCATCCCGTGCAGAGACTGTGTTGCGATGTTGGAAAGCAAGATCAAAATCGTCATTCCCGCGAAGAGACTGTGTCACAATTAGCAAAAGAAGAAAAAATGCTCATTTTTAGGAGAGGTTTTACCGTTAAAATTTCAAAAAAGTTTGTTGTAAGCAATTTTAACGAGCCATTTTTTTCGACGATAAAGCATAAATTAATTACGACACAGTCTCGCAGGCCGGTATCCAGAACTTACTGAGAATACTGGATTCCGTGTCGCGCTTCGCTTGCACGGAATGACAAAAAAATAATTACGATATAGTTAATTTGGTTAATAGTAAAAAAAATGAAAAGGAAGAAAACAATGGAATGCAAGAAAAATAAAAATCTCGAAAAATGCAATTGTACATATGATCCCTGCAGTAGAAAGGGCATCTGCTGCGATTGCCTGATGTATCACTTGGATAAACGACAGCTTCCCGCGTGTTGTTTTCCCAAAGACGCGGAAAGAACCTACAACCGGTCTTTTGAACATTTTGCCGAACTGGTATCCAAACGCCGGATATAGAAAAATGATGTTCCCGTAAGGGAAGCACAAGACATCTTATATGGCGCAAAGTTATGATGTCGCTGATGCCATTTGTTGAAATCGCCGCCGTTTTGAATGTCGCAATCTTTATCTTAGCTGAATTATGACGATAAAATAAACGCAGCTAGGGAAAAATAAATAATCACTGTGCAGATATCGGCCAGCGCCAGCGTCAGGGGTCCGGAAGCGACGTGCACGTCAAGTTTCAGTTTGTGAAGAGAATAAGGGATGCTCACACCCAAAAAACATGCGAAGAGCAGCGACGTCAGAATACCCGAGGAAATTACCAAGCCGGCCGTAAAATCGTTTTTCCAGACAACAACGATAAATCCGACAATAAGCGCGCAGGCTAAAGCCATTAAAAACGTGCGCATCAGTTCCCTTTGTATTGTTTTGAAATACCAGCCGGATTGTGCAGAGCTATGATGCATGGAATGAACCGTTATTGCCATGGTCTGCATGGAGACGCTTTCGCCCAGGCCTAAAACCAGCGTCAGAAAAAAAGCCAATACCAGGCTTTGCGCCAGCGTGGCCTCGAAAAAACCCACCAGCAACGCGCAGACAGTGCCGCTGGTGATGGTAGCCAAAAGCCAGGGGAAGCGATAACGGAAAACGCTCCAGGGCGACTTGTGTCGCACTTCGGAAATTTTAATACCAAGGGTATCAAACACGCTGTGCGCCTGCCCCTGCTCCTCGATATCAATCATTTCCTCGGTAAACACGTTGATATCGATAACTCCCATCATTTTTTTATTGTCATCAATAATCGGAAACGCCAGATAGCGGTGCAAAATAAAAAACTCCAGCGCTTCCATTAAAGTTGCCCTAGCGGGTATCACAACAAGATATTTTGACATGATTTCTTCAATCTTTACATCCAAAGGAGACATCAGGAGTCTTCTTGTCTGGATTGTTCCGATCAAACGGGCTTCGGCATCAAGAACATAAAAATAAAGAATAGTTGATTGTGTCTGGCCGTTGCGGATACAATCCAATGCCTCACTCACGGTATTGTAGCTATAGATAGACACAAAATCCATGTTGGCGTGTTTCATCACGGGGTCATTGAGCTCTTCTATCTTTATGGAATGATCCATGCGATGCCTTTCTCGTATAGACTCAAAATAATCTCGTTACTAAATATATATACAGCTTTTTTTAACTAATACAAATAATTTCATTTGTCACATATCAATCACCATCAATACCGCCATCAGGACGCTGAAGAATGATATGGTCTTTAAGCATAAAATCAAGAAGCGGAAGAGCCCAGGTGACGATCCATCCATCATTTATTCCTTGAAGAAAAAATGTCTGAAAAAGACATGACTTTGTTATTTCTCGCATTAGAGAAAACAATACTTTGATTGAGAAAAGATATAATAATTAATCGTAATTTTTTTATAATAATTTATGATAAAAATCAAATTTTTTAAATCTTTATCATACTTTGTTTTTGTGTGAACAGCGCTCATCGTACGAAATGTTCATTGACATGTATGGTTATGTTTAATATATTTTATTTAAATCATGAAATTTGTTCTTATCATGTGCACAATACTGCGCTGCAATACGCATTGATCATGATCCATTAGATTGTATGGATCATTTCTTGATTACGATAAAACTGTCAGCCCGGGCAGATATCCGACGATCCCGGTTATTCTTTTAATGAACGTCTATTGACTTCCGAAAAATCCGGAACGTGCAATAATTAAAGGAGTGATTTATGAAAAGATTCAAAAGTATTCTCTATGTAACAGAATCGAATGTAGATCAAAATTCCGCGATAGCACGTGCGGTATCACTGGCCAAAAACAATCAGGCTAAATTGACAATAATTGATGTGATTCGTCCTTTGATGAGCGATTATCTGGAAGAAATGGTTCAAATGCGCAATGAATTCATTACATCCTTAATAAAGCCTTTTGACGAACATTTAGAAATTCAATACAAAATTATAATTGGCACAGCTTTTCTTGAAGTTATTCGTGAAGTACTGCGCAACAAACATGATTTGGTAATGAAGCCGGCGGAAAATCCGGCTTTTCTTAAAAGAATTTTTGGCAGCACGGATATTCATTTGTTGCGTAAATGTCCCTGCCCGGTATGGATTATGAAATTGCCGGAAAAATTGAATTATAAATGCATTATGGCCGCAGTAGGTTTCAGTCCTCTGGAGTTTTCGGAAGTTGAAGAATCTCTTAATGGGGAAATACTTGATCAGGCCTCTTCATTGGCAATGTCCGATTTTGCTTCTTTGCATGTCGTTCATGCCTGGGAAACATTTGCCGGGAAGTACATGAGAAGCCGTGGTGATAAAGCTCAGGAGGATATGGCCGTTTATGTTGAGAAAGAACGCTCTCTCCATAATACAGAGCTGAATATGCTAGTGGAAAAGTTAAAAGAGCGTCTCGGTAGTGATATTTATCAGAAAATCTCTCCAAGCCTTCATCTCACGCAGGGAGATGCTCAGAAAATTATACCGGAACTTGCAACAAGTTTACAGACAGATATTGTCGTCATGGGAACTATCGCGCGGACAGGAGTTTTCGGACTTATCATAGGCAACACTGCGGAATCTGTTCTTGATCAATTGGAGTGTTCTGTTCTTGCCGTCAAACCGCCCGGATTTGTAACACCGGTTAAACTGGAGGAATAATGCCTGAAAAATATCAGCGCAAACGGACAAGTAAGAATAAGTGATTGAAATGATTTTTCCGGAAGCCTATGATTGTCATTATCGGAGCATGAAAGCAACTTACCCTCAGCAATTATAGGAGGTGAAACATGAAAAGGAAGTTCAATGAATTGCTGATTATCGGAATTACAGGAACAGCAATCTTTGGTTCTATTTTTGCAGCAAATTATGGAGAAACGGTGTGGGGTAATAAAGACATTTGGTGGACGCCCATGTCCATGGCGTTACCTTTAAATGAAACGAAACAGGAGCTTGAATTTTATATTAAGGGGGAATTGCTGCAGAAGCGTCTGGATCGAGGGACATTAATTGCTGTTGGTAAAGCGGGGCAATCGTCTCCCTTGGTCGCAGATGATGTGAAAATTCGATTAAACAATTGGAATAAGATAAAAGCCTCAAAATTAAACAATATTACTGTTTCCTCTTTGCTCCTGGGAGTTTCTATCACTTTACTTGTAATGGGTCTTATTCAATATTTTAGAAAAGAAAAAATCAATTAACAAAGCAGATAAGAATAAAGTAAATATATGACTGCAAAAGATCGCTCAATAAATTATTAAATAATGAAAATTCTGCGCTACATTTGGGCTATGCCCAACACCCTTCTGGGTCTTATCTTTGTTCCCCTGGCTTTGTTCACAAAAGGTCGGATGGAAATAGTCGATGGCGTTCTGGAGATTCACGGTGGGATTGTGTCATGGATTCTCAAACATTGCATGCCATCACGGGGATATGTCGGCGCGCTGACGCTGGGTCATGTTGTTTTGGGATACAACGAAGAGTTTCTAAACGTTTATCGCCGTCACGAACACGCGCATGTAAGGCAGTATGAGATGTTCGGTCCGTTATTCATCCCGGTTTATATAACAGCAGGGATTTACGCGCTGATCAGAGGTAGAGATGCCTACAATGGAAATTATCTGGAACGAAAAGCATTGGAATATGAGAAAGAGGAGAAATATGGAAAGAAAATCAGGTAAAATTATTTTATTTCTGGCATTATTTTTATTTGTACTTGATAATATTCTTATAGCCAAGGTTATGGCTGAGCCACCTAAACCATTTCTTTCAGCCATAGTTCTATTCGGTATGCCGCCGTTAAAAGAAATTAAGAAAAACAGAAGTATTAAAGCAGATAAATGTTTCCGGAAATATTTAAAAGCAATACCGCCTGAGTCTTATTTATTATCGGCGGCTGGTCCGTCAGGTACAAAAGATGCTTTAAATTACAGGCGACGAAATCTGGAAGAACAGATAGTCGTCATAATGGGTGAAAAGACCAGAGATGAGGCCAGATCATTTTCCCAGGCTGTCCCGCTCTGCATTGAATGGGAAGGCATGAGCGAAGGTCCTCTGGATGAAGCGAATTTTGTGGACAACTGGCTGCTAAAACGTCCCGATACATCCATTGCCCAGTTTCTATATCTTTTCAAAGCTCACCGGCTTCGTGCCGCATATGAATCCGCCAGAGCCTGTTATGAAAAAGGTCTCTGGCCTGTGTTGGCAGTCAAATATAAAGAGACACTAAACAAAATCAGAAGTTCGGAAAATTCTCTTATTCCTTGTATTGCAAGAAGCTTGGAGGTTCAACCTTATGTATATCTGGAAGGCTATGGGCGTCCCTGAGAAAAAAATAATCGCAGTATTGTTTTTTCTTATTATATTCAGTTTATTGATTCCTTCTTCTGCTAACGCCTGTTCCTGCGTTTGGAAGGGACCTTTTTTGACTGCGTCACAGGACGCACCTTTAGTAGTCATTGGCAGAATAATCCGGCATCATCCCGGCGTGTCTCCGACAATGGATGTTTTGATTCTGGAAACGCTCAAAGGAGGCATTCTGGATTCGGGAATGGTCTTGCAGATGGGAGACGGAATGCATTGTCGGCCGGAGCTGAGTGTTTTTCCTCCGGGAACCATATGGATTCTGGCAATAAACGGGCAGGGCGCCAAACCGGGCAATGGCTTAGCCATTTCACATTGTGGGGAATACTGGCTGAAAGTTGAAAGGAATGATGTTGTAGGCAGCATCGACGGTGACATGAAGCAGGTAAAAAGGATGCCTTTACTGGAATTCAAAAACAGATTTTTGTATCCGAAATTCAGTGAAAAATATTTTGGCCGGGTTGAGGCGGGAAAAACGGTT
>LNQE01001740.1_pt1 | contig 10168 bp, 8 predicted proteins | sample 603111 | NCBI WGS metagenome assembly LNQE01 (sample SAMN04260313, study PRJNA301899) | hydrocarbon metagenome | isolation source: hydrocarbon-contaminated ditch | place: Germany: Bremen | collected 1998
GACCGCGGAGCACCTCGCCTACCTGGGCGGGCTCGTCCGGAGCAGGGGGGTAGCCGGGGCAGTGGTGCATGACGGGGATGCGGACCGGATGATGGCGTTTGATGGCCGGGGCCGCTTCATCAGTGGGGACCACCTCCTCATGCTCTTTGTCCGGTATCTCGGGGTGAACGAGGTGGTGACGACCGCTGATGCATCGATGGCCGTGGAGGAACTGGCCACGGTGCGGCGGACCCCGGTCGGGGACAGCTATGTCTCGCGTGAACTGACCCGGTGGGGAGCATTCGGCGGTGAGCCGTCCGGTGCATGGATCTTTCCCGGCCATTCGCTCTGCCCGGACGGCCCCTACGCTGCTGCCCTCTTCGCCGAGATGGCGGCCGAGTGGGATATTGCTGCAGAGGTCGATTCCCTGCCCTCGTACACGGTTGTCCGGGAGTCGCTTGCCTGCGAATACGCCCGCGAGGTCCTGCTGGCGCTCGGGGCAGGGAACCCGACTGACGGCATCCGACTCGAAGACGAGCAGGGCTGGTGCCTGGTCCGGGCATCTGGGACCGAGCCGAAGATTCGGCTGACGGCCGAGGGAAAGGATCCGGCGCAGGCAAAGGCGATGCTCCGGAAGGGCCGGGACCGTATCCGGGCGTGGAAAAGTGCTTAAAGGGACAGGGTGAGGATATCAGTATGCAGTGCGTGGTCCTTGCAGCCGGTGAGGGGAAGCGGATGCGCCCGCTCACCGCACAGCGCCCGAAGGTGATGCTGCCGCTTGCGAACCGGCCGATGGCAGACCATCTCGTCTGTGCAGCCCGCGACGCAGGGGTCCGTGAGTTTATCCTCGTGGTCGGGTACCAGGAGCAGGCGGTCCGGGACTACTTTGGTGACGGGAGCCGGTTCAATGTCTCGATCCAGTATGCCACCCAGCGCCACCAGCGGGGGACGGCAGATGCGCTCCGGGCGGCAGAGGGCCTGATCACGGGCACGTTCCTCGTGCTGAACGGGGACATGGTCATGCAACGCGACGATATCGCGGCAATCATGGTGAGAACACCCCCCTGCATGGGGATATTCCGGTCGGACCGCCCGTGGGACTATGGCGCGGTCACGACAGGGGGGGGTCGGGTGACCGGCCTTGTCGAGAAATCAGACCGGCCGGAAAGTACAGAGATCAATGCGGGTGCCTACCTGTTCGCCCCTGAGATCTTCGATCTCATCGGGGAGGTCGGGGCGTCTCCCCGGGGAGAGTACGAGCTGACCGATGCGCTTGCGGCGTACATCGGGGCAGGAGAGCTCACCGGGTATCCGCTCGCCTCATGGCTCGATGTCGGGTATCCCTGGGACCTCCTCGATGCCAATGCAGCCCTGCTGGAATCTGTCGTCCCGGTGGTGGAAGGGATGGTCGAGGAAGGGGTGACCCTGAAGGGGAACGTCTCGGTCGGCAGGGGGAGCACGATCCGGTCCGGCACGTACATCGTGGGTCCCTGTGTCATCGGGGAAGACTGCGTGGTCGGACCGCACGCATACATCCGGGGCGCGACAGCCATCGGGGACCGGTGCCATATCGGGCACGCGACCGAGATCAAGAACTCGGTGATCATGCAGGACACAAATCTTCCCCATTTCAACTACCTTGGCGACAGCATCGTCGGGAGCGGGTGCAATTTCGGCGCCGGGACCAAAGTGGCAAACCTCCGCCACGACCACGCCACGGTGAAGATCCGGGGGAGAGACACCCGTCGGGTCAAGATGGGAGCCGTGATCGGCGACGAGGTCCAGTTTGGCATCAACTGCTCGGTCAACGTCGGGTGCGTTATCGCGAGCAGGGTCACGGTAGCCCCGCACGCGTTCGTGGAAGGATGGATCGAAGAGGGGACAACCGTCCGGTAGGTGAAGGATGCAGGCAGTCATTCTTGCAGCAGGGGAGGGAAAGCGGCTCCGGCCATTGACGCGGAACCGTCCGAAGGCGCTCATCCCAGTCGCGAACCGGCCGATCATCGACTACCCGGTCCAGGCCCTGATCGGGTGCGGGATACGGGAGATCGTGGTGGTGGTAGGGTACCGGAAAGAGCATGTCATCCGGTACCTGAACAGTCTCGATGTCTCAGTCGAGATCGTGGTGCAGGAGAAGCAGCTCGGGACCGGGCATGCCCTGCAGTGTGCAGAAGGGCTGATCCACGATGATTTCCTGCTGCTTCCCGGTGACAACTATGTCGATGCCCGGTCGGTCGCCCTGGTACGGGATGCGAAGAACGCTGTCCTGGTAAAAGATCACCCGTACCCGTCCAACTTCGGGGTGGTGATGATGAAGCAGGACCAGGTGACCGGGATCATCGAGAAGCCGGAGCATGCCCCATCGTTCACCGTCTCGACCGGGATATTCCACCTCACGCCCGGCTTCTTTCCCTACCTGGCAGGAACCGATCTCACCGGGGCGGTCAATGCCATGCTTGCCGATGGCAAAAAACTCTCGGCAGTCTCTGCAGTCGACTGGCAGGACGCTGTCTACCCCTGGGACCTCCTCCCGCTCAACGAGAAGGTTCTCGCAGGGGTTGTTCCCGAGAAGGCCGGGACGCTCGACCGGGCGGCGCGGGTATCCGGGCCGGTCCGGATCGGGAAGGGATCATCAGTTGGGCCATTTACCACGATCACCGGGCCTGCGATCATCGGGGAGGACGCCGAGATCGGGTCCCACTGTGCCATCGGGCCGAACGTGAGTATCGGTGACCGGGTGAAGGTGGAGCCGTTCTCGATCATCAGTACCGCGCTCCTGATGGATGACGCGACCGTCGGGTCCCATTCGCAGGTGACCGAGGCGGTCATCGGCGAAGGCTCTGTCCTTGGCGACCATACCTCGGTCGCCCCGGGCGTGCCGATGCTCGAGATCGAGGAGATCCTGGTACGGGGGAGGTTCGGGTGCGTGCTCGGCGATCATGTGCGCTCTGAGCCGTTCAACGTCTACCAGGGGGCCATCGTGGGGAACAATGCACGGATCAGCGGCGGGAAGATGATCGGGGGTCTCCAGGCGTACCCGGATGATGTCCTGGTGGTCTAGGTGTGCGGGATCTTCGGGTACACGGGAAGGAGGAAGTCAGCAGGGATCGTGCTGGAAGGGCTCCGCCGTCTCGAGTACCGCGGCTACGACTCGTTTGGCATCGCTGCGGTTGGTGACGAGCTCAGGGTGGTGAAGCAACAGGGGCGGATCCCGGAGTCGGGGAACCCTGTGGCATCGCTTTCGGGGACGCGGGCGATCGGGCACACCCGCTGGGCGACCCACGGGGTGCCGGACGATGTGAACGCCCACCCGCACCTGGACTGCACCGGGACGATCGCGGTCGTCCATAACGGGATCATCGAGAATTATACTGATCTGAAGCGGGAACTGGAAGGGCGCGGACACGTCTTTTCCTCTCAGACCGACACAGAGGTGATCGTGCACCTTGTCGAGGAGGCGTATGCGGGAGATCTCGCTTCTGCAGTCACCACGATCCTCCCGCGCCTCCAGGGCTCCTACGCCATCCTGGTGGTTGCAGCAGGGGACCCCCGGATTGTCGCCGCGCGGCAGCAGAGCCCGCTCGTCCTCGGGATAGGGGACGGGGCGATGGTTGCGGCATCCGACATGACCCCGGTCCTCGAGCATACCCGGCGGATGGTGGTGCTCGAAGACGGGGATGTCGCGACACTCACCCCGGGAGCAATTACGATCACGAACGGCGGGGTGGTTGTCGAGCGGGAGACGGAACTTGTCGGGTGGTCGGTCGAGGATACCAGGAAGGGGGGATTCCGCCACTTCATGCACAAGGAGATCTTCGAGCAGCCTGGCGTCTTCGCTGATGCGATTCGTGCCCTGCGCCGGGAGGACGTGCCCCCTGTGATACGGGAGGCGCGGGAGGTGGTGCTCGCTGCCTGCGGGACGTCGTACCATGCCGCCCTGCTCTTCCGGTACCTGCTCGAGGAGCGGTGCGGAATCCCGGCACGGGCCGAGTTCGCCTCGGAGTTCCGGTATTTCCCACCCCCGCTCACCGGGCTCGTGATCGGGATCAGCCAGTCCGGGGAGACGGCGGACACCCTCTCCGCGCTCCGGACCGCACAGCTCCACCAGTGCCCGACGCTTGCGGTGGTGAACGTGGTCGGGAGCTCGGCATCCCGGCTTGCCGACCATACGGTCCTGATGCATGCCGGCCCCGAGATCAGCGTGGCGGCGACCAAGTCCTTCATCGCGGAGCTTGCGGTCTTCTTCCACCTGCTCGATGCGATACGGGCAGGGGCCTGCGGTGCCCGCCTCGACCACGCCCACCGGGCAATCGATGAGGCGCTTCTCCTCGACCTCAGCGACGCGGTGAACTGCTGCACCCCGGCACAGGACATCTTCTTTGTCGGGAGAGGCCCCTACTACCCGATCGCGCTCGAAGGGGCCCTCAAGATGAAGGAGATCTCGTACATCCATGCCGAGGGGTACGCTGCCGGGGAGATCAAGCACGGCCCCTTCGCCCTGCTCTCGCCGGAGACCCCGGTCGTCGCGATCGCACCCCCGGGCCCGACCTACGGGGTGATGGTCTCGAACATCCGGGAGATGAAGGCCCGGGGGACTCCGCTGATTGTGCTCGGGGAGAAGGGGGACCGGGACCTCGCGGAGGTCGCGGACGTCTTCATCCCGCTCCCGTGGGCAGACTCGGTTGCCGGAATACTCTCGGCGACGGTGATCCTCCAGCTCCTGGCGTACCACACCGCCGATGCGCTGGGGCGGGATATCGACCGGCCGCGGAACCTGGCGAAGAGCGTGACGGTGGAGTGAGGGAGCTGGCATTACCGGGCAGTCTTCCCTGAAGCCGATGCCAGTACCTGCTCATACCGGGCAGCAAGGTACCTCCAGTCATAGTTCAGGGCAATGTCACGGTATCGGGAGGGATCACCGGGGGTTTTAAGGATTGATTCAGCCTGCCGGATAAACGAGGGCACATCGTCATAGTAGAAGAGAGCATCGCCGAGCATATGCTCAAGGGCTGCCATCCTGCTCGAGAGTACCGGCTTTCCACAGGCAAGGTAATTGAAGACTTTTCCTCCGACGGTCATCTCATTCTTGGCCATCTTCTTCAGGGGGTTTAATCCGATATCCATCGCCGAGATATACACTCCAAGGTCAGAGAAGGGGACAAGCCCGGTGAATATGACCCTGTCGGCAACACCCTGTTCATCTGCAAGGCGCTGGATATGCGTTCCATAATCAGTGAAGAGGCCCGGCCCGACCACCAGGAGCGTCACATTAAGGGACGGGAGGGCCGAAATAACAGATTCCAGGTCAACCCAGTATTCAAGTGACCCGACATAGCCGAGTACGGGGCCATCCAGGCCGAGTTTCTGTTTTGCTTCTGCGGCCGGGACAGGGGAAAGGACGCTCGTGTCAACCCCGTTTGGTATCACGGTAATATCGGTAAGCCCGGCATCCGCGAGATAATTAGAAAAGTCGCTGCTCACGGTGATGATTGATGTGGACTGCTTCAGGTTAAACGAGGTTATGGCTTTGACCCCGCACCTGATGATCCTCCCGAGAAGAGAACCCGGGTAGTAGACCGATGCGGACTCCTCCAGGTGATCGAGGTAATCGAAGACAACCGGGGTACTCCCCAGGCTGGCAAGGAACGAGGGGAGAATGTTTGCCGAGACGATCACATCGATCTCCTCCCTGCGAACCGTCCGGAGGAGGGAGGCGAGATGAAACGGCGCATTGAGCAGGTAAAAGAGCGAAGGGTCTTTCACCCTGAGAGGTCCTGATTCGATGAGACGACAGCGTGTCGCTCGGGGAATATTGTTTGAAAACTGCCCGATGCCAAAATGGAGTACGAAGACCTCGTTTCTCTCTGCAAGGATATCAAAGATGAAATTGAGCCGGTTCGGCACCGGGTGCCGGGTCCAGTCCGTAGTGGGGATGACGAGGATCTTCATTTGTCAGGGAGATCTTGGTAAAAGGGAGGGATAATGGTAATTGAGGAGACTGGAGAGGTGTATTGGATAAGGGGATCAGTGAAGGTCGATACTGAACATGAGATCGTCGTCGTCTTTCAAAACAACCAGGGCTGCATACCCTGCGTTTGTGATGCAAATGATATGGATGGGTATGGTATTCTGCAGAACGAATCCAGAGGTTGCGATCGATAGGACAACGAGATCCTGCTTGTCCGGAGCATTCAGCCAGGTGACCGGGGAACATTTTCCAGGTACTTCTAGGAAGGGGAGATCCACTCAAAGGAATTATCGCTGGCTGCCGGATCCGGTATTCGATTGAGAGCTGGCTCCGACTGCATCCTGGCTGTCATTTCCGGCCGGTTTGATGCTTGTACCATGCGATCGTCCGTTTCAGACCCTCCTCAAACGGTACCAATGCCTCAAATCCGAATTCCTCCTTCGCCCGCGAGGTGACAAGGCACCTGCGTGGCTGCCCATCCGGTTTGCTCGCGTCCCAGAGGATCTCTCCCGTGAACCCTGTATGTTTCCTGATAATATCCACGAGATCTCGTATCGAGATCTCCTTCCCGGCGCCAATATTCACCGGGTCCGGCTTATTGTATTTCTCTGTCGCAAGCAGGACAGCTCGCGCTGCATCCTCGACATACAGGAATTCGCGTGAAGCACTCCCGGTCCCCCAGACTTCAACAACCGGTTTTTCCTCCTGAACCGCCGCAACAAACTTCCTGATGAGTGCCGGGATCACGTGAGAACTGGCAGGATCGAAGTTGTCCCCCGGTCCATAGAGGTTGACCGGCAGGAGGTAGATCGCATTGAACCCGTACTGTTGCCGGTACGCCTGTGCCTGGACGAGGAGCATCTTCTTTGCAAGCCCATAGGGGGCGTTTGTCTCCTCTGGATATCCGTTCCAGAGGTCATCCTCGTGGAACGGGACCGGGGTGAACTTCGGGTAAGCACAGACCGTCCCGAGAACAACGCACTTCTCCACGCCCTCCTGGCGGGCAGCCTCAATCAGCTGGATGCCCATGATGGCGTTGTCGTAGAAGAGCTCGCCCGGGTACTGCTGGTTGAACCCGATACCCCCGACCTTTGCAGCCAGGTGGATGACGATATCCTTTCCCTCAACCGCCCGGACACAGTGTTCCCACCGCCGAAGATCAAGGTCCCTGCTCCGGGGAAGGGAGAGCTGGGAGGCGGAGACCCCGCGCCTGGCAAGCCCGGCAACCAGGTGCGAGCCGAGAAATCCTGCCCCTCCGGTGATCAGGATCTCCTTTCCTGTCCAGAATGTCATGCCAGATACTCCTCCACGGTCCCAGCGCTAAAGCAGGTGTCGTTACCGGTAAATAGGTCTGAAATGCTATCAAATCTTTCCCTGTATTCCGGGAGAAGGATGAGGCCGGGCCCTTTCCCCTGCGAGACGATCGCTTTTGATGATCGCTCCGTTCCGGTGCCGGGCCGCTTGATCGGTGCCAGCAGATCCCGGATCAGGGTTACCCTGCAGGAGGCATTGCCCATTCCCATAGATGCAGACCCAGATGAGGGCAGGATCAGTCCACACCCCACCATGTGTCGGGAAAGACCCGTGCCAGGAGATCGTCGCCTGCTCCTGGAGGTTTAATCCCGGCACTCCGGAGGTCGGCATCTACCATGATTTTGACCAGTTCCTGGAATGTTACCCGTGGTTTCCAGCCAAGCAATCTTGCTGACCGGGCTGGATCGGCAATCAGCACCTCCACCTCTGTCGGCCGGAAGTAGCGGGGGTCTATCCGGACATGGTCTTCCACGGAGAGCCCGGCATAGGTGAAGGCCGCATCCAGGAACTCTTTCACGGAATGAGTCTCTCCGGTGCCGATGACGTAGTCACCCGGTTGTTCCTGCTGGAGGACCCGCCACATGCACTCCACGTACTCGGGAGCAAATCCCCAGTCCCGCCGGGCGTCGAGGTTGCCCAGGTACAGGTATTTTTCCTTCCCTGTCAGGATTCTTCCGATACCCCGGGTGATTTTACGGGTTACAAAGGTCTCTCCTCTCCTCGGGGACTCATGGTTGAAGAGGATGCCGTTTGATGCGTAAAGGCTGTAGCCTTCGCGATAGTTCCGTGTCATCCAGTAGGCGTAGAGCTTCGCACAGGCATAGGGGCTCCTCGGCTGGAAGGGGGTCTCCTCGTTCTGGGGTGGGGGTGCAGATCCGAACATCTCGGAAGAGGAGGCCTGATAGAAGCGAATCCCGGTGTCGCACCGCCTGATTGCCTCGAGCAGGCGGGTTGTCCCAAGCCCGGTCACGTTCCCTGTATACTCCGGCGTGTCAAAGCTCACCCGGACATGGCTCTGGGCTCCCAGGTGGTAGACTTCGTCCGGACCGATGTTGTAGATGATATTCGTGATCATCTCGTTATCCGACAGGTCACCATAATGGAGGAAGAGCTGTGCTCCCCGCTCATGCGGGTCAACGTATATGTGGTCAATCCGGCTGGTATTGAATGTAGACGATCGCCGAATCAGGCCATGCACCTCGTAGCCCTTTGAAAGCAGGAGCTCTGCCAGGTACGAGCCGTCCTGCCCGGTGATCCCGGTGATGAATGCTTTACGTGTCATGGTTCCTCATCTTCGTGTGGTAAATGTACTATCTTTCCTGTTTTTGTGCGCTTCGTAATAGCTTCTCCTCCTCTGGTATAATGAGGATTTGGTAATGCCCTCGACAGGAAATCTTCACTGAGGGAAGGTCTCGTTCCTACTCCGCAGCCAGAATCCAAAAATAGCCTGTACTCCCTTTTCCGAAAGCGGGACAAGATCTAAAGTCTATTGGGGGCATGCCAGAATTTCAACCTTTTACCCGATTGGAAGGATCCCTCTGCACGTACACCAGAATATAAAAGAGTGCTCCATCGGGAGACATACCCTTATACTCCCTCGTTCAAATAAAGGTACTACAGGAGATAGGATGGAAATACTGGCGAAAATGAAGGACAAAAGGATAATTCCCGTAGCCGCAATCCTCTTTGTTCTTTTTCTTGTAACCCTCTATATCCGGGTTCTGCCCCTGCTCAACCTTGGTTCTGCGGACATCTTGAACATCGTCGCAATGGACGACCCGATGTACAACCTCCGCCAGACGGAGCTCATGCTCGCACACTTCCCCCGGTACGCCTGGTTCGAGGCAATGACCCTCTTCCCTACCGGACAGACCGTGCCCTGGGGACCTCTTTTTATCTGGCTCTCATCTGCGATGTGCCTGGTTGCGGGAGCATCCACCCGGCCTGAGATCATCGGGGTTGCACTCTGGCTCCCCCCAACTCTCGGCGCCCTGATGGTCCCGGCAATGTTCGTCCTCGTCCGGAAAGCATGGAACTGGAAGGCCGGGATTCTTGCAGCAGCGCTCATTGCAGTCATCGGGGGGCAGTTCTTTTTCCGTTCCCTCGCTGGCTACCTTGACCACCATATTGCAGAGGTTTTTTTCAGCACGGTCTTTGGGATTGCCTACATCTATGCCCTCACCCACGCGAGGAACAGCCCTATCGACTGGAAGGACATTGGAAGCCTGAAGATGCCGGCGCTCGTCTCTGGGATCGCGGGATTCGCCTACGTCCTCGGGTTCCTCGTTATGCCCACGATGATCCTGTTTGCCCTGATCACGTCGATCACCACGATATTCCTCTTCATCATCGAATTTTACCACAATAAACCGGAGGAGTACTTGGTACTCGTAAATACCATGGTGTTCGGCATCGCGACACTTGTAGCGCTCCTCTTCTCATTCACCAGCGAAGGCTTTGGTCTTACCGGGTATACCCTGGCCCAGCCCGTCTCCTACCTGCTCATCATCATCGGGACGATCCTCATCTATGTCGTATCGCAGTACATGAAAGGAAAAAAACCGGTCCTGTTCGCTTCCCTGATCCTTGCCCTGGCACTAGTCGGAATCCTCGCTATAATGCTCATCCTTCCCGGGTTATTCAATACCTTCATCAATGGCATCACCGTCTTCTTCGGGTTCAACCCCTTCGCCGTCACCGTCCAGGAAGCCCGCCCCTGGACCCTTTCCGAGGCCTGGACCATCTTCAACTTCGGGATCATCCTGATGATCGCAGGGGCCCTGGTCCTCCTGTACAAGAGCTGGAAGGAGTACCGGCCCGAGCACATCTTCGTCCTGGTCTGGTCCCTGTTCATCATCATCGCAGCCTTCCGGCAGGTCAGGTACGAGTACTACCTGGCCGTGAACG
>LNQE01001350.1_pt1 | contig 10120 bp, 10 predicted proteins | sample 603111 | NCBI WGS metagenome assembly LNQE01 (sample SAMN04260313, study PRJNA301899) | hydrocarbon metagenome | isolation source: hydrocarbon-contaminated ditch | place: Germany: Bremen | collected 1998
TCTGCAGGCCGCACATTCCTGCGCTCGTGCCTTGTCGGGCTGCTTTTCATGGTCATACTCAACCCGGTGCTCCCCGTGCTTGGCCCGCTTCTGGGCGGGTTCATATCCGGTGTTCTCGGCCGCGGAGGGATATGGAACGGGATGCTGGGAGGGCTCGTCTGTGCGCTCTCTGCCGTTCTCGTCATATCGATCATTGTCATTGCCGGCGGGACGGTCGTCCTCGGCCCGCTCGGTCTCCTCCTCGGTGCAGGGGTGGCCGCACTGCTCCTTGCCCTTGTGCTGTACCTCGGTTTCTTCGGCATGATCGGCGGCGCCATCGGAGGGGCGGTGAAAGCGCATCTCCGGGGGTCGGCACACTGATCGCTGCCGCCTACACCCCCTCTCCCCGGCTGCCCGCAGCCGCAATCATCCAGAAGAACGCTGCGAGGGCGAGAACCTCGACGATCAGGACGTAGACGATGATATGCACGATGGACACCTCGTAGAGCACGCCCATCACCACGCTCCCGAGGAAGAGGGCGGTGCCGAAGGCTGCGTTTAAGAAGCCGTACGCCTGCCCCCTCATCCCGACGGCGGTGACGTCGGCGATGGTGGCCCGGAAGACGGTCTCGTATATCCCTATCCCGAGCCCCCAGAGCAGGGCACCGAAGAGCACCGCCTGAAACTCCAAAGAGAAGGCAAAGAACGGTATCAGGCTATTGATGATCGGGATGGCGATCAGGGTGCGGTATCCGAACCGGTCGTACACCCTGCCGATGACCAGCGCGACGAGGACGGAGACGGTCATGGCGATTGCATAGAGGATCGGGATATCAACGTCCGGGATGACCTGCCCTGCCACAAAATGGTAGGAGATGAGCGGAAAGCTGGCAAACCCGGCCATGCCGAGGAAGATGAACGTCGCATACGGCAGGAGGGCGGGCAGGTCGGCGGTTTCCGGGCCGTTCTTCTCCTGTACGACCTCGAGCCCTCGCGGTTTCGGCACGGCCGCCCGTGCAGCGAAGAGGGTGGCGAACGTGAAGGCCAGGGGTATCACCAGCACGAGAAACCCCCCGGTGTAACCGGCGCCGGCGAGCAGCACCGCTGCAAACGTCAGCGGTCCCAGGATGGCGCCGAATTGATCCAGGGCCTTATGAATCCCAAAGCCCCTTCCCCGCCCCACGCTGGAGGTGGCGTGGGAGAGGATTGTATCGCGTGCCGGGGTGCGGATCGCCTTTCCAATCCGTTCCAGGATGATCAAGAGAGCGGCGACCTCCCACTGCCCTGCGAGCGCGAGAAAGGGGATGACGGCAAGAAGCCCGTAGCCGACGAGCGTCATAGTCCAGTAGTGCCTGCTCCTGTCGGCGTATACCCCGGTGGCGAGGCGGAGCGCATAGCCGATAAACTCGCCGAGCCCTCCAACCAGGCCGACGACGGCAGCGCCCGCTCCCAGGAGCTCGAGGTAGGGTCCGGTGACGCTCCTGGCGCCGTTTGATATGAAGTCGCCGCAGAGGCTTATTGCGCCGAGGAGGAGGATCAGCCGGAATGAGGTGTCTCTGATGCTGCCGGCATCCCTGTCTCCCGTCATCTGTCTCTCCCATATGGTCAAGGTGTACCATGCCATAATGCCTGCCCGTCCGGTGCCGGGAGATGCACGCGGGGGATGACGGGAGCGCCTGTTCTCCCGATGAGGCCGCCATCCCGGCGGCAGGGGCGATCGCGTGCGGCGGTCCTCCCTCCGGCTCCGCAAGTATCGGGGTTACCCGGATCTCCGGACACCGTGGAATGGAGCACTTCCTTCTCCCGGCATGCGCAGGGGTGCATTGTTTATTCATGCGGCGCCAACCCTACAGTGGAGTCATATACCATCAGCACCGCACGCCGATGCCTATTCCGGAGACAGACGAATGGATACCGATCCCCCGGCATATTCACGCACGCTCATTCTGGCGCTCGTCACCGTTGCGACGTTTCTTAATCCGTTCACCGGCTCTGCCGTCAACCTGGCGCTCCCCACCATCGGGCAGGAGTTCGTCGTCGATGCGGCCACTCTGGCATGGATATCGAGCGCGTACCTGCTTTCAAGCGTGCTCTTTCTCCTGCCCGCAGGGAGGCTCGGGGACAGCAGGGGCAGGATATCGGTCTTCAAGATCGGGACGGTCGTCTATGCCGCCGCCTCGCTGCTGACCATGTTCACCCCCTCCATTGCCTCCCTGCTGGCGCTCCGGTTCGTGCAGGGGATCGGGGGAGCGATGATCTATGCCAACAGCGTCGCGATCATCACGCAGCTCTACCCTCCCGGTGAACGCGGGTATGCGATCGGTATGAACGTGACCGCCGTCTACGCAGGTCTCTCGCTCGGCCCGTTCCTGGGCGGCGTACTCACCCATTTCTTCGGGTGGAGGAGCATCTTTCTCGTCTCCGTCCTGCTGGCCGTGCCGGTGCTCGGGTACTTCCGGAAGTTCCCGGCGTTTCTGGACGAGAAGAGGGAGGAGCAGTTCGATATACCGGGCGTCGCGCTCTCGTCACTGGTGCTCTTCTTCTTCTTTATCGGCCTCACCTCGGCTGCCTCGCCCACCGGCATCCTGCTGCTTGCCGTCGCCGTGCTGCTTGGCATCGTCTTCTACTCGGTCGAGAAGAAGCAGGACTCGCCCCTGTTTCCGGTCACCCTGCTTGAGAAGAATCGCGTGTTTGCATTCTCCAATCTCGCTGCGCTGATCAACTACAGCGCCACGTTTGCGGTGGCGTTCCTCCTGAGCCTCTACCTCCAGTACGTCCGCGGCTACGATCCCGCCGCAGCAGGCAGCCTCCTCCTGATCCAGCCGATCGTGCAGGTATGTATCTCTCCCCTGGCGGGCCGCCTCTCTGACAGGGTATCGGCCGTGCACGTCGCCTCGGCAGGCCTCGCCGTATCTGCCGTCAGCCTGTTCGGCTTCTCTCTCCTCTCGCCGGAGACGCCTGTCGCGGTGATCGTCTCCCTGCTGATCGTCCTGGGGGCGGGCCTTGCCCTCTTCTCGTCGCCCAACACGAACGCCATCATGAGCAGCGTGGAGAGCCGGCATTACGGCAGTGCATCCGCGATGGTCGCAACCATGCGGGCGCTCGGGATGCTCGTGAGCATGGGGATGGTGATGGTCGTATTCACGGTCAGTATGGGCACCACGGCGATCACGCCCCCCGTCTACCACCTGTTCCTCGAGAGCATGGAGATCGTCTTCGGGATATTCTTCGTCCTGACCCTGCTCGGCATCGTCTTCTCGCTGGTGCGGAGGGGGGTGCGCACAACGCAGCCTCCGTAGCCGGCGGCGCAATGCGGCAGAGCATTTATCTCCGGTCGCGGCATAGTTCACCTGCGGCCTGCCCAGCCCCACCCGGGCGGGCCGGCGAGGTGCATACCTGATGGAAACCTGGAAGTGCAGGAAGTGCGGCTATCTCTACGATCCCCGGGTAGGGGATGCCGGAGGCGGTATTGCCGCGGGAACGCCGTTTGAGAAACTCCCTGACACATGGAAATGCCCTCGGTGCAGGGTTCCGAAGAGCAGATTTGAAAAGAAATGAGAAGGCATATATCCACCGATGGGAAGACTGAAGAGCCGCCGCCCTCAGGGCCGGACAGATGTACGCGAAGGATATGAGTGCTATGACAGTGCGGGAAATTACCGATAATATATTTGCCGTCGGGGTCATCGACTGGCATCGTGCAGTCTTTGACGAACTGATACCGCTCCCCGACGGGACGACGTACAATGCCTACGTGATCCGGGGCGCCGAAAAGACGGCCCTCGTCGACACGTCAGATCCCGGGAAGGAGGAGGAGTTCATCACCAACCTGATGCGGCTCGGCATCGGCTCCATCGACTACGTCGTGGTGAACCATGCCGAACAGGATCATTCAGGGGCGCTCCCCCTGATCCTCGAGCTCTTCCCGATGGCGACGGTCCTCGCCACCCCGAAGGGCAGGGAGCTTCTTACGTACCTCCTCCAGGTTCCGGGGGAGCGGATCCGGGTGGTGGACGACGGCGAGACGATCCCGCTCGGGGGTAAGACGCTGGAGTTTCTGCACGCCCCGTGGGTGCACTGGCCGGACACGATGCTCACGTACGTGCCCGAGGACCGGGTGCTCTTCTCCTGCGATCTCTTCGGTGCGCACTATGCGACGAGCGATCTCTTCGTGGCGGACGAACGGGTGCTCTATGAGCCTGCGAAGCGCTACTATGCAGAGATCATGATGCCGTTTCGAAACAGCATCAAGAAGCATATGGAGCGGATTTCCGGGCTCGATATATCGTTCATCGCACCCAGCCACGGCCCCGTCCATGCCGATCCCTCGTTCATCCTGGATGCGTACCGGGACTGGATCTCGGACAACGTGAAGAACGAGGTGGTCGTCCCGTACGTCTCCATGCACGGCAGCACCGAGAAGATGGTGGATTATCTCGTCGAGGCCCTGATGGAGCGCGGGATTACCGTCAGGCCGTTTAATACGGGGAACGCGGATATCGGGAAGCTCGCCATGGCGCTTGTCGATGCGGCAACGATCGTGATCGCCACCCCCACCGTCCTCTTCGGGCCGCACCCGAAGATCGCCTATGCGGCCTTCCTGGCAAACATCTTGAAGCCAAAGGCACGCAGCGCCACCGTGATCGGGTCGTTCGGGTGGGGCGGAAAGACGGTGCAGGATATCACGGGGATGGTGGGCAACTTAAAGATCGACCTGATCGAGCCCGTCTATATCCGGGGACTGGCGTCGGGGGACGATCTCCGGGAGCTGGACCGGGTTGCCGACGAGATCCTCCGGCGGCACCGGGAGTACGGGATCGCATAGGTGCGGGGATCGGGCGCAAATCTCGTACCGCCCTGTATTCCCCGGCAGGGCGGCCGTGCCCCGTTCTGCAGGAGGCCGTCCCGGCCACCCGGGATCTGCGGGAATCCGGGTGTTTCCGGGTGGAACACGCCGGAGTGTCGGCTGTCGCACGGGGCAAAGCGGCTGCCCTCCTACCGGAGACCTTATCACCGTGCAGGCATATCTTCCGGCCAACGCTCCGGCGCACCGCGTGTGCAATGAGCGAGGTGAGAGGCAATGCAGTCGTGGAGGTGCGTGAAGTGCGGCTACGAATACGATCCCCGTGTCGGAGACCCCGATCACGGCATCGAGCCGGGAACGCCGTTTGAAGATCTGCCTGCGGACTGGGTCTGCCCGCGGTGCGGTGCGGGGAAGAACTGGTTTATGGAGATCGGGGGGTAGCGGGGGAGGTTTATCTCACCAATACAGCCAATAATTACCAGATTCGGGCCGTGCCCTTCAGGCACACCGAAATTGCCACAGTGGAGACTTTTATGGAGATGTTGCGTATCCGCACCGAGCGGCTCGACCTGATCCCTGCCACGATCGAGATCCTGAAGAGCGATCGAGAGGATAGACGAACGCTTGCCCACCTTCTGGATGCCGCCGTTCCGGCATCATGGCCGCCGCCGCTGCTCGACGACGAAATGCTCGGGGAGTTCATCCGGATCGCCTCGGGAGCCTCCGATCCGCACTTCACCTCCTGGTACTGGGTGCTGGACGATCCGGCGCAGGGCGAACGGGTGCTCATCGGCAGCGGGGGGATTGCCTCGTCACCTACGGCAGCAGGCACGGTGCTCATCGGCTACTCGGTGCTCGAAGAGTTCCAGGGCCGGGGCTATGCAACCGAGGCAGTGCGCCGCCTTATTCCTGCAATATTCTCCCTCCCCGGAATCCGGCAGATTATGGCAACGACCTATCCGGATCTGGCGGCGTCCATCCGGGTGCTTGAAAAGAACGGGTTTGTCCATGCCGGTGCGACCGGCGCCGGTGAAGGAATCGAGGAGGGGACGGTCGCATACGTGCTGGAGAAACCTGATGCGCCGGTCTGATCGGGATCTTCCGGCGGTGTACCGGGTCGTCAGGCGGTCGATCCGAAGGTGCCAATCTTCGCCGCGCCGAACCGCTCCCGGAGCAGGGGGAGCACCCTTTCAGGCCCGGCGATAAACACGCTTTTCTCCTCCCGCTGCACCTTGACTCCCGTACGGGTTCTGCTCCCCTCCTGATCGTATCTTGAGATGAGGAGACGATGAAGACTGCCCCTCCGGGGCAGGCGGCGAGGCGAAAGGGATCTCCCCTACGTCCCGTCGGCAGGGGCGGGCGTTGCCCCTGTCCGTGGGATCGGCGTCATCCGCGGCCCGGGTGCGGCCGGAGAACCCCCGCGCCCGCTACACGAACCGGAACTCCCAGAGGCTCTCCCCGGAGATGGTCTCTTCGGAGAGGTGTTCCAGCTCGTGATCCAGGCCGTAGGCGGTCGATCCGGAGAAGGTCATCTCCCCGGCCTCGAGCTCTTCGATGGCGATCTCCTTCGCGAGCGGATGGACGGTCATCCTGATGATCCGCCCGGCAGCGACGGACAGACGGTAGGGGCGTCGCACCAGCAGCCGGTTCTGCTCTTCGCCGCACTTCTCAAGCCGGTAGACCGTCCCTTCGCGGTGCCGCAGTACTGGATTGACCAGAAGGTAGATCTCTTCCCGGGAGTAGCCGAGCCCGGTCTCCTCATCGTAGACGGTCGTCTTCCTCATAACCGAGACGGTGGCGATCGACTCCGTTCGGTAACTCCAGTCACCCCCGAACCAAAGCGAGAAGAAGAGGGGGAGAAACGCATCGGCGGGAATGCCGAACCGGGCGGCGAGGGTGCTTTCTGCGGCAGCAAAGGCGATTTTTCCCGGTATATCGTCGGTATCCATGGTCATCCTTCCGGCGGGATCCGTATAAGCCCTCTGCCTGCTCCGTGCGGGCGGCATCCCGTACCGTGGCCAGGCGGCGACTGCACCCTGCGGCTGCATCCCCACCACACCCATCTGCCCGGAAGAGAACTGTTAAGGGATCAGTATCAAATCCCCATGGAGAGGTGGAGCAGTGACCAGCATCAATGGTACGGCAATGCCTGCCGTCATGGAGATGATCGGACACCGGGACGAACTCGGGGTCGCGGTCGCAAGACAGGGCAACGGCGCAACGTGCATCGACTGCGGCGTGCATGTGCCCGGGAGTTACCGTGCAGGAAGCCTGTTCGTGGAGGCCTGCCTTGCGGGGCTTGCGACAACGGCGATCACCATGGATCGGGTCGGCGGCATGATCTTTCCGTTCCTGCATCTCACCATCCGGCAGCCCGCTCTCGCGTGCCTGGGCTCGCAGAAGGCAGGATGGACGATAAAAGCAGGCAGCTATTCCGCCATGGCTTCGGGCCCGGCGCGGGCGCTGGCCCAAAAACCGAAAGAGACGTACCGGAGGATCGGGTACCGGGACACCTCCGACACCGGCATCATCGCGCTGGAGGCAGATTCCCTCCCGAACGAGGAGGTCACCGGATTCGTCGCGAGGGAGTGCGGCATCGACCCGGAAAACCTGTACGTTCTGGTCGCCCCCACGCGCAGCCTCGTCGGCTCGGTGCAGATCTCCGGAAGGGTCGTCACGGCGGCGCTCCATAAACTCGAGGACAGGGGCTACGACACCCGCCGCATCAGCCATGCTGCAGGGCGGTCGCCCATCGCGCCGGTGAAAAAGTCCGGCATCGAGGCGATGGGAACCACCAACGACTGCAACATCTACTACGGATCGGTCGTGCTGGTCACGGAGGGGTACGACCCGGTCTTTGAGACCCTGCCATCCCGGACCTCCCCGGACTACGGGAGACCGTTTTTCCGGGTGCTCAGGGATGCCGGATACGATTTCCTGAACGTCGACTCAGCCCTCGCCTTCTCACCCGCGGAGATCACGATCAACGATCGCCTCTCCGGGGAGGTGTATCACTTCGGCGGCCTGAACGCCGACGTGCTGCTTGAGTCGTTCGGGGTGCGGTGAAGCAGGATCTGCTTCCCGCTCACTCCGGCGTCGTCTTCTCCCTGTACCGCCGGATTGCCCTGTCCACGTACGACGTCATCTGCACCGCGCCGACAACGCAGGCCTGTGCGCACTTTCCGCACCCGATGCAGGTGTCCGGGCAGGTGATCCATGCCTTGTCCACCTTCCTCCCGATATCCACGAGTTCTATCGAGCCGGTCGGGCACACCTCGACACAGTCCCCGCACCCCTCGCACGAAAATGGAATGATCCAGGGGAATCGGTCCGGCCTCTCCCTGCTCTTCGCCTCCGTCTCCGTCTCGCCGCCGCTCATCTCCCGTCCCCGGATCTCACGCTCTCTTCCTCGGCACGTCCTTCCAGCGCTGCCGCTCCCATGCATCGACCTCTTCGGGCGCCATGCCGTCCAGCCTCAGCCCGGCCTCATATCCGGGCTTGGTGCAGTAGAGCTCCGTAAGATGCACGGAGAGAACGGCCGCGGCATCTATCCCCTTCTCCTCTTTTGCCCGCGCGGAAACCGTATCGAAGACATCCCCCGACCGGAGAACCTCCCCGATCCCTTTAAACTGGTATGCCGCGCGGATACCGCCCTGCCGTGAAACGCCAAACGCCACCCAGGGATTTTCGGATAACACGGAAGCGGCGACCTTCACCTCATCCTCCGCAAGCGCGAACGCCACCGTATCCTCGGCCATCACCTGCGCGTGCCGCCCCAGCACCACGAACGGCTCCCCCTGCAGCGTGGCGACGCAGAGGTGGCACCCCATCGTCTCAATCCATGCATTCATCCGTTCCGTCAGTACCACAGTCATCTCTCCTACCTCCTAGAGCACCTTCTCTCCTGTATGCCCGGGCTCAATCGAATAGGCCTCCTCGACGTGCACGACCACAACCCCGCGCTGGACAGCCTTCGGGAAGACGATGTCCGGCGGCACCTCATCCGGGGGTTCGGACTTGTTCCAGTTGCCCCACTCATCGAGAATATCCGTCGCATTCGCGCCATACCAGTCGAAATCGCGCGGGAAGCCGTACTCGATATCCACGGCCTCTCCCTTGAACACCCACCACCGCCCCTCCTCGAGCGGGTGGCAGATGGCGACCGCGACCTGCGGGTTTTCCTTGATGTTCGCCTTCGTCTTCAGCAGGAACATATCAGCGATCAGGATCTTGTCGTCCATATGCGTGGCAACGAATCGCATCGCGGCGATGTTGGGTTTGCCGTCCCTGCTCGACGTGCAGAGGTATACCAGGCTCCCGCCTTTGCCGGGCACCCGCAGCGCCTCTTTCATCTCCTGTGTGAACTTCACCATTCATCTCACCTCATGCAGCTCTATCTCACCGGATACCCGAATGCGGCGGTGCCGGCAGGTCCGAGTTCCTCGCCCAGCGCAAGTTTCACCAGCTGGGTGATGTAGATCGGTTCAAGCTCCATCTTCCGGCAGGCCGCACGCATCACGGCGATGCAGGCCGGGCAGATGAAGACGAGTTTTTCGGCGCCGGCGTCGATGGCATCCTGGATGTTCCTCCGCTGGATCTCGAGCGCGCGCTCGGTTTGGGTGTGGAAGATGCCGCATCCGCAACAGAGCCGGTCTATTCCGGTGTACGTCCGCTTCTCTTCGACCGACTCCACGCCGATGATCTCGAAGATCTCTGCAAGCCAGTCGGACCAGATCTCGTGGTCCCCGCCTTTCGGGGCGTACCGCGTCGTGCAGCCGCCCTGCACCGCGATGCTGATGTTGAGCGGGCGGACTCTGTCCCGGTGCTCCCGGAGCCAGTCCCTGATATACTCCAGAATATGGACCGGCCGAAACGGCACCTCCACCCGCTGCTGCATCGCCAGCGTGGTCGCCACGTCGTAGCAGGCGTCATGCGTGAAGATAATCCCGTCGACGCCGAACTCATCGGCGGCTTCTGCGAGGTTTGAGATGAACTGCCGGAGATACTCCAGCGGCCTGGACGCCCGTCCCAGGTGGGTCTCGGTGAATCCGCACGCGTACGCCCCTCCCCCGATGACGGTTGCGTCCTCAAACATCTGGCCTGTGAGGAACTCTGCCTGGGGCACCACCTCATAGATGCCGCCTGCAGAGATCAGCGGCCCTCCCGGCTTCCCTCTCCGGAGGATTATTGCCGGCTTTGTCAGCCAGTCGCTCGACGGCTTTGCGTCCGGGGGGATGCCGAGGACGCCTGTCTCCTCCTGCCGCAATGCGATGAGATCCCATGGATCGGCGCCCTGCGGGCAGAAATCGTTGCATGCTGCGCAGGTGATACACTCTT
>LNQE01000319.1_pt1 | contig 10117 bp, 9 predicted proteins | sample 603111 | NCBI WGS metagenome assembly LNQE01 (sample SAMN04260313, study PRJNA301899) | hydrocarbon metagenome | isolation source: hydrocarbon-contaminated ditch | place: Germany: Bremen | collected 1998
CTTGGCTGAACCAAGTTGAGATTTGGTTCAACATTTTCACCCGAGACGTGGTCAAGGGCGGTGTCTGGCGCTCCAAACAGGCGCTAATCAAGCAAATAATCAAATATATCAGGCGGTACAATGAGGATCGGGCGCATCCCTTCAAATGGACATACGAGGGGAAACCGCTCCAGGCGTAATGCATATCTATTTACGGAACGTGACACTAGGAGCAGGCCATGGGTCACAAGCAATTCAAGGAAATTCTCGACGCCCTTACTCGTCCGAGCCCGGTCAGCGACAAATGCTCGGCGAAGCTCTGCAAACGGCGATATCCACACCTTGAGGTGACGCCGCCCCGGCCCTGCAACGCGTCCGCAGGCCCTCCATAGAGCATGCCCTGGCTGGCCGGATCCGTTCCTCCCTGACCGGCCTTAGATGGCCGCCCCGAGGACCATGTTGTCGCGGTGTACGGCCTCGGGATAGGAGGCCTGCCCCAGCACCTGGGCGATGCGCGAACTGCGCAGGCCCATGATTTTCAGCAGATCCGCCGCGCCGTAATTGGAGAGCCCCACCCCCACGGCCTCGCCGTCGGCCAGGACGATGCGCACCGGCGCGCCCACCCCGAATTCCCCGGCCACGTCCACGATCCCGGCCGGAAGCAGGCTCTTGCCGCCCTCGCGCAGGGCCCGGGCCGCGCCCGCGTCGATGACGATGTCGCCCTTGGGGTCCAGGTTGTAGGCCAGCCAGTATTTGCGCCGGGAGATGGCCTTTTTTTCCGGGGCCACGAAGGTGCCGAGCTCCTCCCCGGCAAAGGCCCGGACCATGGCCCCGGGCTCGCGGCCGCACAGGATCAGGGTCGGCGTGCCCAGTTGGGCCACGCGCCGGGCGGAGAGAAGCTTGGAATGCATCCCGCCCGTGCCGAGCAGGGTCTTGTGGCCGCACATGCCGGCCACGTCCAGGGCGGCGATGTCCGGGATGCAGGCCATGGGTGGGGCGTCCGGAACCTCCTCGGGGTTGTGCGCGAACACCCCCCGGGCCGAGGTCAGGTTCACGAAGAGGTCCGCCCCGATCACCCCCACCAGGAGGCCGGCCAGGCAGTCGTTGTCCCCGTAGACCAGTTCCTGCACGGCCACGGAGTCGTTCTCGTTTAAAATGGGGATGACCCCGAAATCGAACAGGGTGCGCAGGGTGTTGCGCAGATTGAGATAGCGTTCGCGCGACTCCAGGTCGTCGCGGGTGAGCAGCACCTGGGCCGCCGTGCGGCCGTGGCGGGCGAATTCCTGGTCGTAGGCGTGGATCAGGCGGCTTTGCCCGATGGCCGAGGCCGCCTGGCGGTGGGGCACCAGGGCGGGATTGTAGTGGGAGCTGATGACCCCGCGCCCGGCGGCCACGGCGCCGCTGGAGACCATGAGCACGTCGCGGCCCTCAGCCGCAAGCATGGCCACCTGCCGGGCCAGATCGGCCACCACGTCCTGATCCACGCCGCCCGGCCCGGCCAACACCGCGCTGCCCACCTTGACCACCACCCGCCGGGCCTCGGCCGTCACCCGGCGGCGCTGCTCCCGCCAATCCGTCTCGTCCATGGCGTCTTCGTCCTTCACCGTATTTTTGGGATGTCTTTTTTGAGAGGGATGGCCTGCACTCGGCCCAGGCGTTTGGCCCAGGCGTCAGGCCCGGACGTCCGCCACCCGGCCCGTGATGGTCTCCCCGGGGGCCCGCTGCCAGGCCGAGGTCAGGGCGTCGCGCGGCAAAAACCGGCTTTCGGCCAAAACGCCCGATTCGGTCGCCTCGACCCGGGCCATGTCGTTTCGCACGGCGTTGTGGACCTTCTCGAAAAGCGGCACGAAGCCGTAGGTCTCGGGGAAAAGGGGCAGGGGGTCGCTCATGGCCGCCGCGTCTCCTGGGCCGTCTCTTCTGGGCCGCATCTCCTGGGCAGAATCTCCGGGGCGGAATCACCCGGGCCGGGTCGCATGACGCCGCCCTCGGGCGCACGAAACGCATGCTAGCGCCTTGGCGGCCAGCGGGCAAGGGGCCGGGCATGTCTGCGGGCATGCCTGGGCTGGGAATGCCCCTCCTGCCCCTCCAGCCCCACAGGCTCTCAGGCCGTCAGGCCGATCAGGCCAGGCTCTCCAGGAGCTTTCTGGCTGGCGCGTAACCCGGGTCCAGTTCCAGGGCCGTGGCCAGGTACGTCTTGGCCTCCACGGGCTTATGGATCCGGTGCAGGGCCATGGCGATGTTGTACCCCACGGACGGCGCCTGCAGCACGATGGCCCCGTCGGCCTGCAGGGCCTTCTGGAACGCCTCCCAGGCCTTGTCGTAGGCCCGGCCGTCCGCATAGGCCACGCCGATGTTGTAATGCAGCCCGGCGTCGCCCGGGGCCAGGCTCAGGGCCTTGGTGTAGTTCTCCACGGCCTCGCGCCATTTCCCCTGCTTGCGCAGCACGATGCCCCGGTTGTTGAACATCCACAGGTCGTCGCGGGACAGCTCCACCCCCTTGGCCTCGATGGCCTCGGTCATGTAGGCCAGGGCCAGCTCCTCGTCCTTGTCGCCGATCTTGCGGGCGATCTCCATGAGCGACTCGCTGACCATGTCCGCCGCCACCTTGCCCACCACCTTTTTGGCCTGGTCGAAATATTCCCGGGCCTTGTCCGCCTCGTCGCGGGACAGGTAGGTCTCCCCGATCTCCACCTTGCGCTCGAAATTCAGCGGCGAAAGGACGTCGAGCTTGTTTAAAAAAAAGAGCTTCTTGTCCGTGTTCCCGGCCTGATGGCTCAGGTCCACCAGCTTTTTCAGGGGCTCGATGAACAGTTTTTCGCTCTTGTAGGCCTTGAGATAGTGGGCCTCGGCCGCCTTCAGGTCGCCCCGGCGCACCTCCAGGTCGCCCATGAGCAGATGCCCCTTGAGGCTGTCCGGCTTGATCTCGAAGATGCGCGCCGCCAGGGCCTCGGCGTCGGCCAGTTCCCCGCTCTCCAGGAGGGCGGCGCAGCGGTCCATGAGCACCCCGAGCTGGGAGTTGGGGCGGATGGCGAAGGCCGCCTTCTCGATGATGGCGTTGGCCGAGATGGGTTTGGTGATGAAGCTGTCCGCGCCCACCTCGTGGGCCAGGATGATCTCCTCCCGGGAGGTCTCGCTGCTGACCACGATGATCCTGACCTTGTCGGCGTAGAAGCTTTTGAGCACCTTGACGGTCTTGATGCACGACGCCTTGTGCATGCGGCGTTCCAGGAAGACGATCAGCGGCACGCTGGCCTTCTCGGCCAACTTCCCGGCCAGGGTGACCAGGTCGTCGTATTCCAGGACTTCCCGGCAGAAATTGCGGATGTCCAGCTTGAGCTGGGAGATGGTGAACCGCAGGGCCTTGACGAAGGCCTCGTCGTCGCTGCACACGAGGAGCACCCCGCCCTCGTTGAAATAGTCCAGGACGATCTTTTCGTATCGCTTGGCCGTCTGGTCGGTCTTCAAACGCATCACGGTACTCATGCCACCCCCGGCAAGAAGATTCCCGGCGCCGCACGCGCCTGACAAACCGGATCAATCATCCGCTTCGCGGCGCTCCTGCCGCAACATCTCCATCAGTTCCGGTTCCAGCCTAAGAAGCGTGCTTTCGGCCTCGGGCGTGACAAAGACCGGCACGGTCTCGGGAAAGCCCTCCCCGCCCCGGGCGATCCTGGCGGCCAGGCCGTCGTCCACGGCGGTTCCGGCCACAGCCACCGTCTCCCCGCCAACGACCAGATCGTCGGCCAAAACCATGCCCGGCACGATCTCCCCGGACGGCACGACGCCCCGGGTGAAGCCCTCCCGGGCCTGGGCCAGGGTGGCGAAGGCCTCGAAAATGCGCGGGTCGTACCAGCCCGGGCGCTCCCGCATGGCGGCCAGGGCCATGGCCTTGGTGCGGCCCGAAGAGATCAGGGTATCATAATCCAGGGCCACCTTCAAAAGCCTGGCCCCCAGGGGGATGTCCTGGCCGCTCGGGCCGCCCGGCGGAGGCCCCGAGCCGTCGTAGCGCTTTTCCTGATGGCGGATGACTGCGGCCACCTCGTCGAGACGGGGGATGTTCATCAACAGATCCCCGGCGATCCTCGGATGCTGGTCGAAAAGCCGCTGCCGGCGCGGGTCGAGCCCACCCGTCTCCAACATATCCGCAAGCATCCGCTCGGGCAGGGCGGCGCAGCCGATCTGGGACAGCATGACCGCCAATTCCAGCCGCCAGGGCTCCGGGATGCCCAGATACCCGGCCACATCCAGGACGATGCGCTTGACCCGCACGGACCGGCCGTGGGCCTTGGCGTTGAGCAGGGCCAACAGATCCGTGAGCACCTTGATGGTGCCGCGCAGGGTTCCCTTGAGAAAGGTCCGCTCCGCCGTGACCAGGCCGTATTGCTCGATGGCCGCGGCCAGGGCGGCGTCGAGTTCCTCCTCGGCGCAGGGCTTGGCCAGGAAGCGAAACACGTGGCCGGTGTTCACGGCGTCCATGGCCGAGCGGATGTCGGCATAGCCGGTGAGCATGATCCGCACCGTGTCCGGGCAGGCCTTGCGCAGCCGGGTGAAAAACTCCACCCCGTCCATGCCCGGCATGCGCAGGTCGGAAACCACCACGGCATAGGGCCCTTTTTCGGCCACGGCCTCCAGGCCCCGCACGGGCCCAAGGGCCATGTCCAGCTCGTATTTCTTGCGCAGGGCCCGGCCGTAGGAGGCCAGGGTCTCGGGGTCGTCGTCAACGAACAAGATTCTCCGTCCACTCGGGGGCACACGCACTCCTTTGTCCCGCCTGGAACCCGGCCCGCCCCACGGGCGGAACCGGCAACGTCCTTACTCGGTATTGCTTCCGTCCTGTTCCCCGGGACAGTCGATGGGCAGCCGGACCGTAAAAACGGCCCCCTCCCCCGGGGTGGTTTCGAAAAAGATCTCGCCGCCGTGCCGTTCCACCACGGCATAGGCCAGGGACAATCCCTGGCCGGTTCCCTTGCCCACCTCCTTGGTGGTGAAAAAGGGATCGAAGACCCTGCCGCGCACGGCATCGGGAATGCCCGGCCCGGTGTCGGCCACGGACACCGCCACCGTGTCCCCCTGGCGGGCGGTCCGGGCGGTGAGGGTTCCCAGGATGCCGGTTTTGTCCCCCCGCGTCTCCTCCATGGCCTGGGCCGCGTTGAGGATCAGGTTCAAAAACACCTGCCCGATCTCCTGGGGCAGGCCGCACACCGGCGGCAGATCGGGATCAAGCTCCGTGACCAGCCCGGCCGTGTCCTTCCATTCGTTCCGGCTGACCAGCAAGGCGTCCTTGAGGGCGGCGTTGATGTCGAAAAAGGTCTTTTCCCGGCCGCCGGGGTGGGAGAACTGGCGCATGGCCCGCACGATGTCCGCCACCTGCCGGATGCCCTTGCGGCTGTTGGCCACGGCGGCCGGAATCTCCACGGCCAGATACTCGAGATCGGCCTCGGCCTCGGCATCCTCCACGATCCGGCGCAACTCCGGCGGCAGGCGGTCGCCGCCCCCATCCCCGATCCGGCCCAGGGTGGCGAAGGCCTGCCGGTAGGCCTCCACCAGGCGCAGGAGATCGGCGAAGGCCCCCTCCAGAAACCCGGCGTTGTAGCTCACGTACTGGATGGGGGTGTTGATCTCGTGGGCGATGCCCGCGGCCAGGCGGCCGATGGACTGCATCTTGATCTCGTGGCTGGCCATGGCCTCGCGGACCTTGATCCCGGTGATGTCCCGGCCAAGGATGAGCACCCCCGGGGATTGGCCCTCCGGGGACGGCACGGGGTTGGCCGTCAGCCCGAAAAAACGCTCCTTTCCGGCCATGCGCCGCCGGATCTCGTCCACGCGCACGGCCTCCCCGGTGCGGCGGCAGGCCTCGATGGCCTCCCGCACGGGTGCCCAGTCCCAGCCCACGTCCAGGTCGAAAAGCGCGCGCCCCAGGGCCTGATGCCCGGAAAGCCCCAGCATCTCTGCGGCGGCCCGATTCCAGCGGGTGACGGCGCCGTTGCCGTCGAGGCTGATCATGATGGACCCGATGGAGGACAACAACTGTTCGATGTCCCGGTTGGCCTGGCGCAGTTCGCGCTCGGCGGCCTTGCGCACGCTGACGTCCCGGGCGAACAGCAGCACGCCGTCGCGTCCGCCGTCCACCCCCGGCAGGCGCATGGTCGAGAGCTCCAGGTATCTCGCCCCACCGCCGGGCAGGGGTACCGTCATCTCCTTCATGCTGCAGGCGTGCCCGGCCATGGCCGCCTCCGCCGGGCATTCCCGGCAGGAACAGCCCTTGGCGGCCAGCACCTCACGACAGGATCGCCCCTCGGGATCGCCGCCCTCCGCGAACCATCCGGCCATGGCCCGGTTCATGCGCAGCACCGTCAGGTCGGCGGACAGGATGCACAACCCGTCCGGCACGACATCGAAGACCCGGGCCAGGGAGGCGTCCACCCCACCGGCGGGGCCGCAGGGCCCGGTCATGGCGCACGTTCCGACATTTCAGGGTCTTCCAGGTCCAGGTCCATATTCCCGGACTCCGCGCCCTCGTCGCCCGGCACGGGACCGCCGCGTTCGACAATGGACAGGAAATCCCGGGCCGGTTCGAAATCCGGATGGCTCACCAGGGCCTTTTCCAACAGCCTTTTGGCCTGCTTCACCTGGCCTTTTTCGTAGAACGTCCGGGCGATGTTGTAGAGCAGATGCTCGTCCTCGCGCTTCACGAGCTTGGCCGCCCGGTTGTAGAACTTCAGGGCCTGGGCGTACATGCGGTTTTTGCGCAGCCGGATGCCGAACTCGTTGAACAGGTGCTTGTGTTCCTCGTCGAAGGCCCCGTCCAGGGCCACCACCCGGCGGAAGACGATGTCGGCGTTGTCCGTCTCGCCCCGGGCCAGATAGGTGAGCCCCAGGCCGAAGGTGCCCCGGATGTGCTCCTCGTCCAGGCGCAAGGCGTTTTTGTATTCGAATTCGGCGGAGATGAGCTCTCCGTTGGCCCGGTGATCGTCGGCCTTCTCCACGCTCTCGGCAACCTGGCGCATGGCCGGCAGGACCTTTTTCAGGTAGACGTCGGGCTCGGGAAGGAAATCCTTGAGCAGCACGTCCTTGGTGATCCACCGGGATTTGCCCACGGGCACGAAGTGCTTGTTGAGCTCGCGCACGCACAGGGAGCCGTCGGCCTCCTCCTCCACAAAGGCATAGATGTGCTGCTTGACCTTGCGCTTGGTGGAGCCGAACCCGATGACCCCCTTGGTCTGGGTGGAGAACACCCCCTTGATGGTGGCCTGGCCCGGACGGGACGGCGCGGCCGCGGTTTCTTCCCCGGGCGGGGACGATTCGGCCTCAAGCATCGAGCAGCTCCGCGAATTCCAGTTTGTCGCTGGGCGGCACCAGAACCCGCAGGCTCACATCCCGCCGCTCCCCGAAGGCCCCCCGCAACTTTTTGATGGTCATGGTCCCAAGCTCCTGGCCCTTGCTCATGAGCACCCCCCCCTTCATGTCCAGGATTTCCTGATCCAGAAGCATCCCGGGCCTGAGCTGGTTGAGGAACAGGTGGGCGCGTTCGAACCCGTCGGGAAAATTGATCATGGATTCCAGGGCATCGAGCACCGCCGGATCGTACCAGCCGTGACGGCCGCGCATGCGCTCCAGGGCCTTCTGGGCCGGTTCATCGAACTTTCCCGAGGTCGCGGCCATACGTTCCAGGGTGTCGAAATCCAGGGCGGCCTTGAGGAGCCGAGCCCCCTGGGGGATGGCCTCACCCTTTGTCTCCCCCGGCGGCAACCCGCCGCCGTCGTAGCGTTTTTCCTGGTAGGACACGATCTCCGCCACCTCCTTCAGCCGGGGAATGTTGGCGATGAGATCCGCGGCGACCTTGGGGTGCATGGCGAACTCGAAGGCGTAATTCCCGGACAGGGGACGGCCCTGGTAGGCCTTGCGCAGGATGTCGCGCGGCAGGGCGGCGCATCCGATCTGGGAGAGCATGGCCGCCAGCTCCAGCCGCCAGGGATCGGGCAGCCCCATGTATTGGGCCAGGTCCATGACCAGCCGTTTGACCCGGGAGGACTTGCCGAAGGCCTCGGGGTTGACCATGGCCAAAAGGTCCGTGAGCAGCCGGATGGTGCCCCGCACGGTGCCGCGCAAAAGCTCCTTTTCCGCCACCACCAGCTGGTATTGGCGAAGCCCGGCCGCCACCGCCGCCTCCAGGGAATCCTCGGGGCAGGGCTTGGTCAGGAAGCTGAACACCTTGCTGGCGTTGACCGCGGCCACGGCCGCCGTCACGTCGGCGTATCCCGTGAGCATGATGCGCACGGTGTCGGGGCTTTTCCGGCGCACGCCCTCCAGGAAGGCCACGCCGTCCATCCCGGGCATGCGCAGGTCCGACACGATCACCGCGAAACGGCCCGGGCCGTCAAGGGCGGCCAGCCCCTCGGCGGGGCCTTCGGCCGTCTGAACATCGTATTTTTTCCGGAAGATACGCCGATAGGAAGCCAACATTTCCGGGTCGTCATCGACAAAAAGGACGCGAGACTTGTCCATATGCTCTCCGAAAATACCCTCCGGCGGCCAGGCGGGCGTGGCTCGGCCACGTGTCTTCCGTAGTCGATTTTTCCCCACCGCACAAGGGGCGCTGGTGCGGGGTGGATTTAGCGGCCCGTCCGTTTTCCTTTCGGCATTGACACGGACATGCCGAGGCCATATGTTATGTTCCACTTCGGAAAAAGTCTCATCGTATCCATCCTTGCCATCTTGGCCGTTGTTTTCCAGGCGACCCGTGCGGTAATTCTTGCGGCAACCCGGACATGATCCGGATGACATCCTGCCGTTGCCGGTACGGATGGTTCGTTCGCGCTTTTTTGGATTCTGCATGATGGTTTCGGCCCATGGCGCATGTTGTCAAGGCTCTTGATGCATCGCACAAACTTTTCAACAGGGCACGGCATGACGCATGCTCACCCGGCCGGAGTCCGCAGGCCCCCGGCGAAGGCTGGGGCGGCATCCGGCATGGGTGTGTGATCCCGGCATCTGTCTGAAAAAAACCTGCGCAACAGGAGAACTGGATGGACCAGCCCACCGTCCGCCCGCCATCCGTGCAGCGATCCCCCGGCATCCAGGTGGAGGTGCGGCCCGACATGCCCGTGGTGCTGCAATTCCCCCGGGACGGGGCCAAATATTCCAGCCGGATCGTGGGTGTCGAACCCTACAAATTCATCATCGCCAAGATGCCCCTGGCCCCGGGCATCCGGGCCATGGTCGCCCCGGGCCAGGGGCTCACCCTCAAGGCCGAATGCGACGGGATCATCTACGGATTCGACACCGAGATCCTGCACACGATCCTCAAGCCCGCCGCCCTCCTGATCCTGGCCTATCCCATGAGCACGGAAAAAATCGAACTGCGCCGCCACAAGCGCCTCTCCTGCCTGTTTCCCGTGCGCCTGGAAAACCCCTTCGCCCACACCCTGGCCTTCATGCTGGACATCAGCCTCGGGGGGTGCCGCCTGGTGGTCGACAAGAACGACACGGACGGGATACTCAACATCATGGCCGGCGACGCGGTGACCATCCACTCCCTGCGGGAAATCTTCGGCCACGGCCTGCATGCGACCATCGCCAACACCGCACAGAAAAACCACAAAGCCTTTCTCGGGGCGGCTTTTGCGGAGGACGAGGACCACGGAAAACGCATCGGCGGGTTCCTGGAGCGCGTCAACGACATCCTCAAGGACCACAAAGGCGTCTGATTCCCGGCGGCGTCGCGGCGTTATCGGCAACAACCGGCTTCCCGAGCGAGGTCGAGCGGATCATGGGCCTGCTTCACATCGAGCACATCAAACCCGGCATGGTCCTGGCCGCCGACCTGCGCACCCCGCAAGGCCGGTTCATCCTGCCCAAGGGTTCGGCGATAAACGAGGAGTGCCTGCGCTCCTGCAAGATGTGGGGGGTGGCCGAGGCCGAAATCGAGGGCGTCACCCGGCTTCAGGCCGAGCGTCAGGCCCTGGCGGACATCCCTCCCGGCATCCTGACGGAGCTGAAAAACCGCACCCGGGCCCTTTTCGCCGGGTGCGACGCCAGCCACCCGGCCATCCGCGAGCTGGCCCGGCTGCACCTGCAACGCCACGCCATGGCCAGCCTGGACGGCCGGCGCCCCACCGAGAGGCCCGCGCCCTCCGCC
>LNQE01000565.1_pt1 | contig 10106 bp, 12 predicted proteins | sample 603111 | NCBI WGS metagenome assembly LNQE01 (sample SAMN04260313, study PRJNA301899) | hydrocarbon metagenome | isolation source: hydrocarbon-contaminated ditch | place: Germany: Bremen | collected 1998
ATGAACATTAATAACAGAGTAACAAATTTGTTAAATATTACTTACCCAATTATTCAAGCCGGGATGGTTTGGGTATCGGGTTGGAAACTTGCATCCGCTGTTTCAAATAACGGCGGGTTAGGATTAATCGGTTCAGGTTCGATGAAGCCGGACTTGCTTCTTGAACACATTAAAAAATGCAAAGCTGCAACTAATAAACCGTTCGGTGTAAACATTCCTTTGTTAAGAGGTGATGCAGAAGAATTAGTAAAAGTTGTTATTGAAGAAAACGTAAAGATTGTTTTTTCATCTGCCGGTCATCCGGGTAAGTTTATAGATGTTCTTAAGAAAAATGATATAACCGTTTGTCATGTTGTACCCTCAATTAAATTTGCTTTAAAAGCCGAAAGTGTCGGCTGTGATGCAATAGTTGGCGAGGGAGTTGAAGCCGGTGGACATAATGGCGCCGATGAACTGACTACATTTGCATTGATTCCACAGTTGGTTGATACAGTAAAAATTCCCGTAATTGCTGCAGGAGGTATAGCTGATGGTCGGGGAATATTAGCTGCTCTTGCCTTAGGAGCAGAAGGCGTTCAAATAGGAACCCGGTTTGCTGTTACTCAAGAATCATCCGCTCATCCAAACTATAAGCAGCGTGTTGTTGAAGCAAAAGATAACGATACTGTTTTAATTCTAAAAAAAATAGGAATGGCAAGAATGTTGAAAAATAAGTTCAGCAACGAGGCTATAACGGCTGAATATTCCGGCGCAGATGCCGTAAAGCTAAAGGAAATACTTGGACAAAAACGCGAACGACTTGGTATATTTGAAGGGGACGCAGATGAAGGAATGATGGAAGCAGGGCAAGGTTCCGGCTTAATTAAAGATATACCAACAGTAAAAGAACTTATGTCAAGACTGATAAATGAATTTGATAATTCTTTAACTAAAGTTAGGAATTATTTATGAACCATGATTTACTAAAATATTCTTATCATTTTAAGTTCGAGAACGGAATTGAAAGTTTATTCGAGATATTCCTGGAACCGGTTACTTTACAAATAATCCGTCAATCAAAAAAAGAACCGGCTGAATGGACTAAATTAGAAAACTTTGAATGTGTTCATTGCCCGTTAAATAAAGAAGAATATAAATTTTGTCCTGTTGCAGTTAATCTTCAAGAGTTAATAGAATTCTTTTCGGAAAAAACATCATTTGAAAAAGTTAAAGTAACGGTTGATACGAAGGAGCGTTCTTACTTTAAAGATACTGATGTACAATCGGCAGTTGGAAGTTTAATTGGAATAATAATGCCGGCAAGCGGCTGCCCAATTTTAGCAAAACTCCGTCCAATGTTACGTTTTCATTTACCGTTTGCAACAATTGAAGAAACAGAATTTAGAGTATTTGCTATGTATGCACTTGCTCAATTTTTACGTCACAAAACCGGTAAGCAGCCGGATTGGGAACTAAAATCTCTTGTTAAACTTTATGATGATATCCAAAAAATTAATACTAATGTTGTTTCTAAAATTGCCAAACTCGAAAATCAAGACGCAAGTATAAACTCGGTTGTAGTTTTAAATAATTTTGCAAATTTCGTTTCCATGGATTTGGATGATGAAGATTTCTCACGATTGACCGGATTATTCGACTCTTGGATGACTGATTAAGTTATTTATTTACTTTAGTTTAGACTTATTAATAAGTACTCATTTTCATATATTTGAAAGCTAACAAAATTGAAAGGGCATGTTATGCAATTTTATCCGCTTATTTTATCTCTGCACATTGTTTTTTCGGGTGTGTGGCTAGTTAATCTTTTGGTTGAACTTTACTTTAAGAAATCTATAAATGCCTCGGTCGGTAAATCAAGCGAAACCAGTTTGGTTTCACTTTATTTAAAATTTGTTAATATCGTCGGAATAATCGGGGCAGTCGGAATTTTAGTAACGGGAATTTTAATGGTTGTATTGAACCCCGGTTATCAATTTTTTCAATTTACTGCAAATCACTGGCTGACAACCAAACAAATTGTAATGGTTGTTATTCTAATTCTTCTTTTCTGGAAATTAATTCCGACAGCAAAAAAACTAAGATTAGAAATTGCAAAAGATTTGAGTTCTCCTGTTGACGATAAGTCGGGACTTCGTACCAATCTTAAGAAGTTGTATTCACTAAATTTTCAAATGAATATTCTGGTTGTAATTAATTTCTTAATGGCAATTACAAGAATATTTTACAGTTAATGTCTTCACAAAAAAAAATATTAATATTAGGTTCAACCGGTTCAATCGGGGTCAATACATTAAATGTAATTCGAACTTTCCCGGATAATTTTAACGTAACCGGGTTAACAGTAAATTCAAATATCGATGAACTGGAAAAACAGATTGATGAATTTCATCCTGAATATGTTGTTGTTATAGATAAAAACAAAGCATCCGAATTACGGAAGCGAATAAAAGACAAATGCAAAGTTCTTGCCGGAAGTGAAGGATTAATTGATATAGCAAAGAACAGCGATTATGATATTATGGTAACTGCATTAGTCGGTTTTGCCGGTTTATCACCAACCATAGAAGGAATTAAACGAAAGAAAAGAATTGCATTGGCAAATAAAGAAACACTTGTAGTTGCAGGTGAATTAATCACCGAAATGATATACGAGTACGGTGCCGAGTTAATCCCGGTTGATTCCGAACACAGCGCAATTTTTCAATGCTTAATTGGTGAAGAGAAAGAGTATATAGAAAAATTAATTCTTACTGCTTCGGGCGGTCCTTTTCGTAATTTAGAAAAGCATGATCTCGAATCAGTAACCGTCGATCAGGCACTTGCTCATCCGAATTGGAAGATGGGAAATAAAATTACAATTGATTCTGCTACAATGATGAACAAGGGATTAGAAGTTATTGAAGCTCATTGGTTGTTCGGTCTATCAAAAGAAAAAATTGAAGTTGTTGTGCATCCGCAATCTATAATTCATTCAATGGTTGAATTCATTGACGGATCAATTAAAGCACAGTTGAGTTTACCTGATATGAAACTACCGATTCAATATGCGTTAACTTTCCCGGAAAGATTAGGTTGCAGTTATGTTGAAACGAGACTTCCAAAATTGAAGGAACTTACTTTCTTTGAACCGGATTATGATAAGTTTGAATGTCTTGCGTTAGCTTATAAAGTTATGGAGACCGGCGGTACAACCCCATGTATTCTGAATGCCGCTAATGAAATTGCCGTTGATAAATTTCTCAAAGGAATAATTTCTTTTACCGATATTCCTCAAATTATTAAATCGTCTCTCGATAAAATTGAAAATCACAGATCACCAAACTTGGAAACAATTTATGAATGTGACCGTCAAACGAGAGAGTATGCAAAAAACTTATTTGAAAATTAATTGAAAGTGTTATGGACTATATAATTTATTTTGCTATTACAATCGGAATTTTGGTTTTTGTTCATGAAGCGGGACATTTTCTTGCAGCAAAGATTGCAGGTATGCGTGCTGAAGTTTTTGCAATCGGTTACGGAAGAAGAGTGCTCGGTTATAATAAAATTACCGGTTTTACATTCGGTCCGCTTCCAAAAGATTGGGACGGCGGTGAATATACCGATTACAGAGTTTGTTTACTCCCTCTTGGTGGTTATGTTAAAATCTCCGGAATGATTGACGAAAGTTTCGATACTAAATTTACCAAATCCGAACCGAAGCCGTATGAATTCAGGGCTAAATCAACTCCAAAAAAATTATTTGTTATCTCTGCCGGTGTGATGATGAATCTTACTTTAACTATTCTGATTCTTTGGGGAATAAATTTCTTTCAAGGTAAACAAATTATTAACACAACCGATTTGGGTTATATTCAAGAAGACACTCCCGCTGCTCTAGCAGGTTTTCAATCTTACGACAAAATTTTATCAATCAATAATAAAGAGATAAACAACTGGGAAGATGTAGTAAACAATCTTCTTGTACAAAACATCGGAAGAGATTTAACAGTAACCGTACTTAGAGAAGATGATGTTGTTGAACTAAATATTCCAAAGGAACTGATCGCTGAAAGTGCTCAAAAAAGTTTTATGCTTCCATTCGGGCATACACAACCGTTTATTTCCGAAGTAATGAAAAATTCGCCCGCAGAAGCAGCCGGTATTCAAGCCGGAGATATTTTTCTTGAGATGAACGGAATAATAGTCAATAACAGTCAAGAAGCAATTGCTATTATTTCATCAAACAAAGAGCAAGAAATTGCTTTAGTTATTCTTCGAGATGAAGATACCGTAACAACCGCTGTTACTTCTGGTTATGACGGCAAGATCGGTATATACATTGCCGATGCGTATACAGGTCCAATTAAATACGAGACTTTCGGTTTCTTTAGATCATTTGAAGAAAGTATAAATAATATCGGTCAAATTACTGTTCTTACTTTTACGATGTTTAAAAATGTAATTATCGGCAATGTTGAATTCGATCAAGTTTTCGGTGGACCGGTTAAGATTGCTCAATTTGCAGCGAAGAGTGCCGATACCGGAATTATTTCTTTCTTATACTTTTTAGCAATGCTGAGTTTGAGTTTGGCAATATTGAATTTCCTCCCCTTTCCCGTCTTAGACGGCGGTCATTTTGTTATAATTATTATTGAAGGAATAATGCGGAGAGAGCTGCCTGTTAAAGTTAAAATTGCAATTCAGAATTTTGGTTTTATCGTTTTACTTATGTTGATGGCATTTATTATTTACAGCGATATAATGAGTTTGTAGCGATTTGATAGATCAATTCGCTACATCTGAGTATTATAAATTTCAGTTATGTGTAATTTTGATTTCCAAGCGACAATTTAATACTTCTAAATATTTTTTTATTGTTGCCAGAGAAGGAGAATGTTTCCCTGAACTTAGAGATGATTCTAGTCTTGTTATTGCAGTAGATTTCGTCCCCATTTTCTGAGCTACTTCTGTTTGACTAAGACCAGCTTTATTCCTTGCTCGCAGCATTTCTCTCAGTAATGTATATTCCGGTTCTAGTTTATCATATTCCTTTTTTACTGATGCTTTTTTAAGAGCTTTATTTTTTAGTTTTTCGTGTGTCATTTTTTATTACCTCTTTCATTCTTTCTCTAGCTATTTGTATTTCTTTCTTTGGCGTTTTATTTGATTTTTTAATAAATGAATGAAGCATCACAATTCGCTTTTGAATTAATGTGCAATAAAAAATCCGTGCAATTCCCTCTTTACCTTTTACCCTAAGTTCAATCAAACCATCTTCTAAAAACTTTGTATGAGGCATTCCCAAATTAGAACCAAATTCAAGCATTATGTCTGTTAATCTTAAATAACGTGCTAATAGTCCGGAAGGCAGAGAAAGAATTTTCTTTTGAATTTCTTCACTATAATATTCAATACTCCACTTCACAATTGAAATATAACAAATATGTTACATACAATAAAATTATTTATTAGTGCCAGAACCTAGCTTAAACTGAAATGGGATCACAACACTCGCTTTAACTTTTTTACCACCTTTTTCTGCAGGTGCAAACTTTGTCTTTTTAACGGCAGCGATTGCTGCATTATCGAAATCGACTCCTGCTGATTCCATTACAACAGATTTAACTACATTTCCGGATTCATCAATTGTTACTTCAAGCAATAATTTTCCTTCCAATCTAGCATCGTGTGCTTTCTCAGGATATTTAACATTCTCCATCAAAGCTTTTATTCCGCCGACTGGCATCGGGACTTCTTTAGCTTGAGCAAAAGTCATTGTAGAACAGAGTAAAGCAATTACTAAAAATGATTTAATGAGATTTTTCATTACTTCCCCCCTATTGTAATTTAAAAACAATCGGTATGGAAACTTGTACCTTTACAGGTACGCCTCTCTGCATACCGGGTGTGAATTTAGTTTGTTTTATTGCAGCCATTGCTACCGAATCGCATTCATGGTGAATGCCTTTAAGTAATGTTACTTCATCAACTTCACCGTTTTCGTTAATGTATGCTTTAACAAAGACTCTCCCCTCAATGCCTTCGTTCTTTGCTTTCGCCGGATATTTTATTTTTTCTTGAATAGCTTGTAATCCGCCAATTGGAGTCGGCTGTTGTTCAACAACTACATAGTAAACATCATCTTCGCTAATTTTTGAACGAGCGACAGACTTAAAAGTAGAAGTTTCTTCAACTACATCTCCCTTGTCATCAAAAACTATACTATAAATCAAATCGGTTCTAAATTTAACCGGGTTACCATCTTTTACCGCCGGCGTGAACGACCATTTATCGGCAGCTTTAACTAAAAGTTTTGTTGCCTCTTCGCCGTAGATATTTTTCACATTATCATTTTTTATCATTTGAGAAGACAGGGAAGTAATTTCTTTTACCGCATCTACTTTTCCTTCTTCGTTTATATATATTCTATGATTGAATTTCACAACAACCGGCTGGGCATAATCCGAAACATATTTCTTGGCAGCTTCTCTCAAATCATTAATGACTTTATCGAATTCTTCTTCAGTATCAATTTTACTTTCTACTTCTGCTTTCGGAAAATAGATGTCGTCATAATTTTCGATTACTTTTATGCCGTCTTCCTTTTCAGTACATGAGATCATATAAACTACGGCTGCTAATAAAATTATTTTTTTCATTTTGCACCTCACAAGTCTGCTTTAATTATTATTTCGTTATCGTAAGTCGGATAAACAGTAACGGGACTAAGTTGATTAGTCATCACCAAGTTTATTAACTTTTCCTGCTGCTCAATTTTAGCTTTTGCCAAGATTAATTCTTCTTTCTTTATATTCGTCTGTTCAAATAAATAATAACCGGTTAATAAAGAAATTACCAAAAGTAGTACGCTTACATACGCAATTGACCTTGATCTTATTAAATGAAATAGACCAACAGGCTCTTTGTCTTTTAATTCGGTTAGTATTTTCAAATCAAGATTTTGCGGGAAAGATTCAGCTGTTTCATTGGTAATAAGTTTTAACGAATTTAACTTCTTAAAATATTCACGTGCAGTTTCGTCATTACCAAGTCCGGTGAATAAAAAATTCTCTTTTTCCTTTGGAAGTTCCCCGTCTAAAAATTCGTTTACCATTGTTATTAATTTTTCCGTATTCATTTTATGCTTCCTACTTTAGAACTTTGCTTAGTCTGTTAATTAATTTTTGACGCGTTTTATAAAGTCTGCTCTTCACTAAACCTTCATCTATTCCTAAAGTATCGGATAGTTCTTTGTAGCTAAGTTGTCCGTATTCTTTAAGTAAATAAACCTCTCTTTGTTCATCTGGCAGATCGTCTAATTCAATTTGCAGCAGTTCTTTAATTTCTTTCATTTCGTAATCTTCTGTAATCGAATTTTCATTTACTCTAAACTCTTCTTCATCTTCAACCGGATGAACAATTTTTCTGACTTTTTTCTTTCTATAAATAGAAAATACTTCGTTTCTTGCAGTTGTAAACAGCCATGATTTCGTGCTTTCTTTGTCTCTAATAAAATCTACATTTTCATAAAATTTCAGAAAAACTGTTTGAACTACATCTTCGCATAATGTTTTATCGTTCAGCATTTTGGAGACATAATTAAAAATGTATCCTTTATACTGATTATAAATAATCGTAAACTCTAATATTTGATTTGAAGTATGCTTCAATTTTTCTTTTTCATTAAAGATGCGTTGGCATTGAAAAAGTTGCCGCCGAAAAAATTATTTTATTGAATTTAGAACTGAATTCTGGGCTGAAAAGATTTGAGCAATTGTTTCGTTGGATTGACCCGGTTTTACAGATGCAATGGATTCAAAGTATTTCCCTTTATAGTTGAAAACAACAACACGGTACAAATTACCCGATCCGTTAAATTGATAAGCACGAAATTCCCTGCCATTTAATTCAAAGACTTCATTTTTTAACAAGTCAATAAATTTATTTTGGTGTGCTATTTTATTATTCAATCGAGAATAATCTTCAATTTTCTGCAGTATGGATTTTGCGGAACTCTTTATTGTTTCTTCATCCGGATTTATTGTAATAAATGAAATACTTGCATTATAGTCATCTCTAATCAGCCAAAGATCAATAATTTCTTTTCGGTTATCTTCGGCAGTGAACCAACCGCGGGGGATGTGCACTTTCAGGTGTGTAGTTTTTGATTCTGTTAAATCCGGTAATAAAGGATAGTCAATTTCATAAAGAGAAGAGGGTCCTGCACAGGAGAAGAAAAAAACAATTATTGCTGATAAAAATAATTTTTGTTTTGCTTTCAAATGTCACCAAATAAAAAAGGGAGAAAAAATCTCCCTTAATTTAATAATTTTTATTTGTTGTAGAGTCTTGATTAATCAAGACTCTACAAAATTAATTTATATCTCTCATAAACTTCGGCTCTTCAAGCGAAAGCATCAGTGAGATTCTATGAGTATCGGGTAATCTTTCGGTTTCGGATTGGCTCATCCTTGCAAAAGAATAATCAATATAGATTTTCGGTAATTTTATCCCGGCACCGATTGTAAATTGTTTAACATCGTTATATCCTGCACGAACCGAAAACAAATTATCATAAGTATATTCCAACCCGAAATGAGAATCGAAACTAACGGGACCCACATTAAAATATGAAGCAAACTCTCTTCCTTCAAATCTAATATCAAGATCAAGCACCGGCATAAATCTTCCGCCTAAAATATGAAAAGCATAAGCGGCGCCTACTTTTGCAGTCGGGGAGATTAATTCATTTCTGCCTGTACTCCATGCGATTAAAGTAGTTGTAACATCTTGAACTGTAGCGCCCAAGTACAAATTTTCATAAGGCATATAGACTGCGCCAATATCAAACCCGACACCGGTTGCGCTGAACTCGGCTAAATCTCTTCTAATTACTTTAACATTTGCGCCCCAGTAAAAATTTTCAGAATGTCTTTTAGCAAAAGTTAGATAGAATGCCCAATCGGTATTATTAAATTCGGAAATTTTTGAATAATCGAGTTGATCGGTATTAATGTCTAAAATTCCATCACCGTTGGAATCCCAAAGTGCATCGCGCGTATCAGGAATTCCGTCAACACCGAGTCGAATAACACTTAAACCGAAACTCATATCTTTTCCGTAAGGAATAGCAACGGCAGCGTAATTATAATTTACAAGATCACCGAAATGTTCTTCGTGCATTAATGCAATTTGCGGGTAATCAATTCTTGCAAGTCCGGCAGGATTCCAGTAACCTGAGGTCACATCATTTACAATTGCCGTGTGAGCGCCGCCCATACCTAATGCCCGTCCGCCAACACCAATAGCTAAAAACTCTCCTGCATATTTACCGATTACTGTTTGAGCATTTAATGAAGTGAAAAGTGAAAAGGCAAACGTGAAAAGGAGCAATATTTTTTTAGACATAAGTTTCCTTAAAAATCTTTTAATTTGAAACGAAATTTGGGAAAAAGAAACTTAAAATCAAGGGAAAAACTCAAACCTCGAGTTAAAACCCCGGGGGTTCCCCGAAACTACTTCTTCTCCGTTTGCTTAGCTACTGAGTTTATTGCGGCTTGAATTTTTTCCTGATCTCCGAGATAATAATTTTTAACCGGTTTTAAGTTTTCATCCAATTCATAAACCAAAGGAACACCGGTTGGAATATTCAAGCTAACAATTTCTTCTTCGGAAATATTATCAAGATATTTTACAAGAGCGCGCAAACTATTTCCATGAGCAGTTACAACAACCTTTTTTCCCGATTTAATCATAGGAGCAATTGTTTCATGCCAGTAAGGTAAAAATCTATCGATGGTTAATTTTAAGCTTTCGGTTAAAGGCAATTCATCTTTGGATAAATCTGCATAACGCGGGTCTTTACCGGGATAACGATCATCGGTTTCCTCAAGTGCCGGTGGCGGAGTATCGAAACTTCTACGCCATTCCATAACTTTTTCCATTCCGTATTTTTCTGCTGTTTCGGCTTTGTTTAAACCTTGTAATGCGCCGTAATGTCTTTCATTCAACCGCCAGTTTTTAACAACGGGTATCCAATCCAAATCCATTTCATCTAAAACAATGTTTAATGTTTTGATAGCTCTCTTTAATACAGAAGTGTATGCAATATCAAAAGTGTATCC
>LNQE01000798.1_pt1 | contig 10074 bp, 10 predicted proteins | sample 603111 | NCBI WGS metagenome assembly LNQE01 (sample SAMN04260313, study PRJNA301899) | hydrocarbon metagenome | isolation source: hydrocarbon-contaminated ditch | place: Germany: Bremen | collected 1998
GAATAGGTATATAAAAATTTTCTTACTCATTTTACTATTATCACTTTCTATTGTTGATGAATAATGTACTCAAGCCTGTTTGGCTTTGTATCTATAAAAGTTGTGAAATCCGGGATAGTAACGTGCGGTATTAGGTAACCTAATGTATCTTTAAGAGCTTGATTGAATGTTACGCTGGCTCTGATTTCATCTTTATCTAATTTCCCTAGCAAATTAATTCCCCCCCGAAGAATTACATTAATTCGATCCGGGAACAGGGTAAGATTTTTAGAGGGAGGAATATTTTTCACTTCCACCAAAACATCCTGAAACTCTTTGTCAACTATTTTTTGAACATCAAAATTAATTTTTACCAATTCCTCATCTACTTGTAAATTGTTCAGGGTTGCTAAAGAAATATTTTCAACTACGGTATTATCAAGGTTTGTGTATGATCTTTTTACCGTTATAATCTCGGTTATTTCCTTTACAACGCTTTTTGGACCTCTAACAACTATCGAATCAGGTTCAACTCTAACATCGGATACAAGTCCGAAACCATCCCTAAATTTGAATTCTATATCGGGTATGATCGGTACTTTTTTGGAATCGACCGCTTCGATTCTGTATTGAATTTCTTCGGGTGAAAACTCGTTAATTTGAACCGAAGCCGATAACCATCTGTTTTGATCAAGAGCATTTCGAATTGCGATTTTATGTTCACCTGGATTTCCTCTTACATTCACTACAAATTCAGGCTGACTTCCAAAAGTTATTTGTGCAAGCTGCCAACCCTGTCCTTTTAAACTAATTAGGACTTCTTTTTCAGAGTAGTTAGAGACGGCATAATCCTGCGGAATCCCGGAAAATGTTATGGGGAGTCTCATTGAATAAAAATATTCGCCGGATAACGAAACGAATACCCATAACATCATCGAAAAGACAACAATGAAAACTATTGTAATAATTTTTTTAGTCATTAGCTTAAATATAAAAAAACTCCACATAGTGTGGAGTTCTAAAAATCATGCACCGGTAAAATAAATTATCTTAATGAATCGAAATATTCTATTAAAACTTGCCGGTTAGCTTTCGAAATTTCTCTTCCTTTGATAGGGAAGGAATCTATACTTCTCGCAAGTCTTCTTAGTTCATGAACATTTAGTTTTTGAAGCTCGGATTTGGGAGGAATTTCACCAGCGAAATATGTCTCGTTATCGGAGGGATATTCATCCTTTGGTTCATCTTCATCAAAGAGACCGCTATCATACTCCTCTTCTTCATGAATCTCATCAACAATTTCTTCCGTAACTTCTTCAATTTCCTCGTCATTAATTTCATCAGGTTCGGGTTCTTCAATGATTTCATCCCGACTTTCAGTTTTCTTTTTGGGTTTAGAAACTTTCGGGATATTCTCATAGATGATCGATTCCATTTGTTCATCGGGACGAGGTATCACGTGTGCAGAGATTAACTGCCCGACTCTTTGTGCGGCAGCGGCACCAGCATCAACAGCAGATTGAACAGCGGCAACTTCACCAACAATTTTTACAACTATCAATGCACCTGTAACTTTTTCTTTGCTTACAAGTTTTACGTTGGCAGCTTTACACATAGCATCAGCAGCTTCAATTGCTCCTACCAATCCTTTGGTTTCAATTAAACCTAATGCAAGTAGCATAACTTAGTTTACTTTGAACGTTTTGGTATAATAAGTTCAACATCAGAGTGAGGACGTGGGATGACGTGAACTGAAACCAATTCGCCAACTCTTTGTGCGGCTGCGGCGCCGGCATCGGTAGCAGCTTTAACTGCACCAACATCACCTCTAACCATCACGGTTACATATCCTCCGCCGATGGTTTCTTTTCCGATTAATTCAACTTTTGCAGCTTTCACCATGGCATCGGCAGCTTCGATTGCTCCGACTAATCCTTTGGTTTCAATCATTCCTAATGCGTCTAATGTCATTGATGTGCTCCCAATTAATGGTTTGTTTTATGTCGAAAATAGCTTATAAGGGTAAAAATGTCAATTATAATTTGATTTATTTATTAAAGTGAATTTAGGTATTCTTCCAATATAACCGCTGCTGCGCTTTTATCTATTAATGATTTATCTCTTCTCTTCTTTTTCGATTTTACCGATTCTAAAATTTTTTGTGAAGCAATATCCGAAGAATAGCGTTCATCTACCAACTGAATTTCAATTCCGGATTTACTTTCTAATTCTTTTTTGAACTTTATAATCAGCCAAGAAATTGATGACTCTTCACCGCTTTCTTTAACCGGGTATCCGAGAATTATTTGATTTACATTTTTTTCGTTAATTACTTTGATGATAGCAGGTATTGTCGAATTATCATTAGGCAAAGTATCAAAAGGAATTGCAAAAATTTTGAGCGGGTCTGTTATTGCCAAACCAATTCTTTTTGTTCCGTAATCTATGGCGAGTATTCTTTCTTCTTTCACAATATTTTAATTGCTTACGTCAAATCTATCGACCGAATAAATACCCCGGTTTTTCTTCAACCGTTCAATTAATTTGATGAGATGATCAAGGTCTGAGACAAATACAGAAATTGTTCCGTGGAACATAGAATCACCCGTTGAAATATTTACAGATTTGATGTTTGTATTTTTGTAAGTAGTTATAATATTCGAGATATCTTTCAACACACCCGGAACATCTTCACCATGAATATCGATACCGGCGACAAACATTGAGCCGTTAGTTCGGGGCCAGTTTACAGGTACAAGTCTATCGGGTTGAGTCTTTGACATCTGGACAATATTTATGCAATCTTTTCGGTGAATTTTTATTCCTTCCCCGGTTGTAATAAAACCGATTATCGGGTCTCCGGGTATAGGGTTGCAGCATTTGGCATAGGTATGTTGAATTCCTTTATGTTCGCCTTCAACAACAATTTTACCTCCGGAAATATTTCTAGCCTGCTCCACGAAAGTGTCAAAAACTAACTCGTTTGATTCTTCTTCTTGAATTTCTTTAACCGGGTTTAATACTTCTTCGGGATCAAGTTTTCCGGTGGCAACATCTTTAAAAAGCTGCCGGGGATTATCATATCGCAATCTGTGCGAAAGTTTATTCAAATCATCAACCGACAGTGATTTTTTGAATTTTTTGGCTTTCTTTTCCCAGATTTCTTTTCCTTGTTCAACCAAATTATCTTCTTCACGGTTTAAGTATCTTCGAACAGCAGATTTTGATTTATGCGTTTGAACAAACTGCAGCCAGCTTTTATTAGGATGTTGATTTTTGGAAGTGATAATTTCAACCTGGTCACCCGAATGAAGTCTAGTATCAAGAGGAACAATCTTACCATTTACTTTTGCACCGATACAATGATTACCGACCTTTGTATGAATTTCATAAGCAAAATCAACTGGGGTTGAGTTTATCGGTAATCTTTTTAGTTCACCTTTTGGTGTGAATATATAGATCTCATCTTGGTAAAGATTCAACTTGAACGATGCTAAAATCTCCTTAGTCGCTTCATCCCTAGTTGAGTTTTCGAAAATATCTCTAACCCAGTTAACCCAGTCTTCCAGCTCGGTATCATTAGAAACTAGATTTTCTTTATACTTCCAATGAGCGGCAACACCTTTTTCAGCAATTTCATGCATCTTTCTCGTTCGTATTTGAATTTCGACTAGTCTGCCGTCCGGTCCGATTACGGTATTATGAATTGATTGATAATTATTTTTCTTAGGAATGGAGATAAAATCTTTGAAACGATCTTGGATAGGTTTGTAATGTTGATTTATAATCCCAAGTACGTAATAACATTCATTAGGGTCATCACTTTCCAAAATGATTCTAACCGCAAATAGATCATATATTTCGTCAATTGTTTTTTGCTGGTTGATCATCTTTTTATAAATACTATAAAGATGTTTTGCCCTTCCGCCGATTGAAAATTTCAGGTTATGGGCTTTTAGTTTTTCTTCAATCGGTTTTGAAAATTTTGCAATATAAGCTTCTCTTTCTTTGCGTTTTTCTTTTAACTTTTTTGCTATATCGGAATAAGCTTCTTTGTTAAGATACTTAAAAGCTTGGTCTTCGAGCTCCCATTTTACTCTTCCCAAACCAAATCGATGAGCAAAAGGAGCGTAAATCTCTAATGTTTCTTTTGCTATTCTTCTTTGTTTTTGAGGATGCACAAATTCTAAGGTGCGTATATTATGAAGTCGATCGGCAAATTTGACAAGTATAACTCGAACATCCTTTACCATAGAAAGGAGCAGTTTTCTATAATTTTCGGCTTGGGAAATATCTTGCCCTTTAAATACACCCCCTATTTTGGTTACACCATCAACAATATCGGCAACTTCCTTCCCGAATTCTTTGGCAACAAATTGCAATCCTATCTCCGTATCTTCAACAACATCATGAAGCAATGCACTTACTACCGACACATCATCGAGCGGTATTTCTTTTGCAACAACCATAGCTACCTGATACGGATGGTTAAAATATGGTTCACCGGAAGCCCTAAAATTGTTTTTATGCGATTCGTAGCTTAACTGAAATGCTTTAGAGATTAGATTCTCGTTAACCTTAGGAAGATTTTCCCTACAAGCTTCGAGAAGCTCCTCAAGCATTTTCTGATGTTTTATTCCGGTAATTGCCGATTCCATAGTTCATTAATATTCTAATTTTTGCTTAAAATCAATATCTATTTTAATCCTCTCCATTTTTATTAATTTTTGCCGAGTCGCAAAGTTCAACCATCTCCTTTATTAACGGCAAAACACTCAATTGGTATAATTCATCTATTGCAGACATGGTTAAAACTTCATTGCAAATTTTTAACCCCTCTTTTTCCATCTCGTTTTCAAAATATAACCTTGCTAGCCGATTCTTCAATTCAATTAACTTGTAAGGATTATTCAAATTCTTTTTCTGATAACTTTTTACTAATTCTTTATACAATTGAATTGCTTTCAGAGGTTCTAAATTTTCATAAGCTCTTGCAAGAATGGATTTAATTTTTGAGCTGTTAGGGTATTTTTTCCTGAGATCAGAGGCAAGCTTTACGGCTGCTATTAATCTCCCCTCGTTGATATAAGCATAACAAAGTGATTGTAATGCAAAATCTCTATGAAGAAATTTTTCGGTTAATGCTAATTCTAAAGCAGTGAGACCCTGTTCTCTTCTATCTTCAATGAAAGGGAGCCAATGAAATGATTCGGTTTTTACACTACTCCAATAATAGTAATTTCCAATTACGACTTTAGCTTCGATGAACGAGGAATCTAATTGAATACACTTTTCAAAATAATTCAGAGCAGAATAACCATCTGCAAAGCCGTCAAAATAATTCGATTTAAAAAGTTTCCAGTAAGTTTGGTATGTTTTTGCAAGAGCTACCAGATAATTATTCCAAAGGTCTTCAGGATCACGAGAAAGTAACGCCTCAGATGAATCCTGCGCTACATAAAGAAGCGAATCAATCTGTTTTGAATTTAGAAAATCATGGTTATGCTCCCGTTCAAAAACTAGCGCACCGGCAAACAATATATCACCTAATGGGGATTCAGGATTTTTCATTCTGAAAAACTCAAAATTTTCTTTTGCCAGATCATATTCTTCATTCATTATATTAGATAAACCGGTAAAAACCTTAGCTGCATACCTTGTGTTGGTTGGCAATTCAGCTTTAAGTAAAGCCACTAAGAGTAGTAATATAAATAAGTTATAACGTACCAAATGTTCTATCTCCTGCATCTCCCAACCCGGGGAGAATATATCCGATTGAATTGAGCTCTCTATCAAATGCGGCAGTAAATACTTTAACATCAGGATGATCCTCTGCCATTTTCAGCACACCTTCGGGAGCAGAGATCAAACAAGCAAGTGTACAGTCCTTTGCTCCCCTTTCTTTTAGATGCGAAATAGCAGCAGATGCGCTGCCGCCGGTTGCAAGCATCGGATCGAGTACAATCACTTTTGATACATCCAGATTTTTGGGAGTTTTGTAATAATAATCAACAGGTTTTAATGTTTCTTCATCCCGCTGTAAACCAATATGCCCAACTTTTGCATACGGTATCATCTCAATAAAAGCGCTTACCATACTCAACCCGGCACGCAAGACGGGGATAAGTACAATTTGTTGTTTGATCTTATACCCGCTCGTTATCTCAAGAGGGGTTTCAACTTCAATTTCTTCAAGAAGAAAGTCTTTTGAAATTTCATTTACTAATGCATACGAAATTCTTTTCAAAGCGAGCCGGAAATCATATTCTTCGGTGAGTTTGTTCCTAAGAATGGTGATATCTCTCAATATGAGTGGATTTTTCACTACTGTAAGGTTGTCCATTATTTTTCTGCCTTCCTTCCAAGTACTGATAAAATATTAATAAAGGGTGAATTTGGCGGTGTATAGTTATAGTGAATTTTGTCTAAGAAATTTATTTTTTCTTTTTGAGAAATCAATGCCGAGATTAAGTCGCCGTAACCAATTACTTCAGATTTACCGAAAAATTCGGCGCCTAAGATTCTTCCGGTTTTTTCTTCATAAATAATTTTGCCATAAGTATTCGCACTTTCAGGCATAACCTTAACCAAATTTGGCACAACCGCATCCACCGAATTAACGCGAAAACCCGATTCAATTGCCCTGCCGGAGGAAAGACCAACGGAAACTAAAACATTTTCAAAAATTTTAACCGCAGCATTTTTTACAACCGGGTTGTAGAATTGATTTCCCCCGGCTGCATTTGTTCCGGCAATATGTCCTTGAGAATGGGCAAGAGTTGCTAGTGGTAAATAATCATTTTTATTAGTTACTGCATTTTTAATTTCAATACAATCACCAGCCGCATAAATATTCGGATCGGAAGTGGTTAATTTCCCATCTACTTTTATCCCATTAAAATCTCCAATGGATAGATTTGCGGAAATTGCAAGCTGTGAATTTGGCGCTACCCCGATTGAACTTATTACCATGCAAGATTCTATAATTCTCCCATCAAGATTTATCGAGTAAATTTTTTCATTACGAATATTGAACTTCATATCAATAATTCCGAGGTGAAGTTCTATATTTTCTTTTTCAATTATATTCTTCACGAGTGATGAAATCTCTTGCTCGCTTGAAGGCATCGGCAGATTCGCTTTCTCTACAAGATGGATATTGTAATTTAATGCTTTGAGATTTTCGGCAGTTTCAATCCCGATATAACCTGCACCAAGTATTACAATATTTTTAACTGCGTTTGAAGAGAGATAATTATTAATTGCCAAATAATCTGTCATGCTTTTGAGGGTAAATAAATTTTTTATACTTGTTAGGTTTTGAGGTATTTTGGCTTTTGAACCGGTCGCTAAAATTAATTTATCATAAGGTATGTCTATTTTCGTATTATCGTTTTTGTTTACAACAAAAATTTTCTTTTCGTTTCTATTAATTGATTCAACAAAATGGTTTGTGAAGACCGCAACTTTTTTTTCTTCATAGAATTCTTCCGGGGAATAGAAGACTAACTTTGAGTGATCGTCAATCAAACCACCGAATAAGTAGGGTAATTCGCAAGTACCGGTTGAGATGAAAGGACCGGCTTCAAACATTTTAACATTTGCATCCGGGCTTACACGTTTTGCTTTTGCTGCGGCACTTGGTCCGGCAGCATTCCCTCCCACTACAATAATTTCTTGCTTTCTCATCTAATAAAAAATTAATTTGTTTTGAGGGATAATATAAGGTTTTTAGAATAAATTTGTTTTTCGAGGCGGGCTATATACTAACTTTCCTTAAATGAAATAGTCATCGGAACGCCGGAAAAACCATAGTTACTTCGGATGGTTTTTTCAAGGAAACGTTTATAACTATCAGGGATATATTTACAGTCGTTTGCAAAAAAAAGAAATATCGGGTAATGCTCACCAACTTGAGTGATATATTTTATTTTGACTTCTTTACCGTTGGGGGTTGAAGGCGGAGGCGTTCTTCTAATTGCTTCTAAAATTGTATCATTCAATTCTTGAGTGGAAATCTTTTTAGATCTCTCTTCATAAATCTGTAATGCAATATCAATTAATTTGTAAATCCTTTGTTTAGTTAATGCAGAAATAAAAATTACCGGGACAAAATCAGCAGTACCAAGTTGACTTCTTACTTCCTCTTCATAATGCTTTGCGGTCTTGGCGTCTTTTTCAATAAGGTCCCACTTGTTAACGGCAAGAATTATCCCTTTCCGTCTTCGCACTGCTTCTTGAATTATTCTTTGATCCTGTTTCTCCAAACCTAATTCGGAATCGAGCATAATAACAGAAACATCGGATTCCCACAAAGCTCTGTAAGTTCTAACATTAGAATAAAACTCAATACTTTCCTGAACTTTACTTTTTCTTCGAAGACCGGCGGTATCAACTAATACGATTTCATTACCGTAGTATTTTAGAATAGAATCAATACTATCTCGAGTAGTACCCGGGATATCGGTAACAATACTTCTATCATAACCAAGTAATGCATTTGTCAGCGAAGACTTACCCACGTTGGGTTTCCCAATTATTGCAAGCCTCAACCTGGTGTCTTCCTCTTTATCCGTATCGGAGAAATCCAAATGCTGAATTAAATCATCAAGAAAATCACCAAGATTTCTTCCGCTCAATGCCGATATATCGTAAACGTTTTCCATTCCGAATGAATAGAATTCAGCTTTATTAATTCCGTGCTTTGGATTATCGAGTTTATTAACAAGAACGAAAGAAGGTTTTGAAGAGGAACGGAGCATATTTGCAATATCACTATCCAATGGTGAAATACCTTGTTTGCCATCGGTTACAAATAATATAGCATCGGCTTCGGCTAAACCAATTTCTACTTGCTCACGAATTGCTGTTTCAAATAGTTCTTCCGAATTTGGTACATAACCGCCTGTATCAATAACACGAAAAACTTTACCGTTCCAATCTGCTTCTCCATAAATTCTATCACGGGTTACACCGCTTATGTCATCAACTATTGCGTCTTGCGATTTAGTGAGACGATTAAATAGAGTAGATTTGCCGACATTCGGGCGACCAACTATTACAACAAGCGGTGTTTTCATAATGTTAATTTAGGGATATGCTGAATCGTTTAAAAGTTAAATCGAATCGATAATTCGGGATAGTATTCAGTATGAAAACCGATTTGTTCCTTTTTTATGTTGAGCTGGGATTCTAATCTTCTATTATATGTACCGCTGGCAAATGCAGCTTCAACGGCACTTAATATATGATTCGTTACAATACCGATAACTGCCCATTTTGCAATATTATAATAATCATTTGCCAGCCCGCGCTGTTCGGAATAATAATGAAATCTTTCTGTTAATGGGTCACCGTAGGTATATGGGTTATTCGGATCTTCCGTAAAATCAGACCAGCCGGCATTAAATTGCTGATATTTACCGATCATTTCATAATACTGTTGATCACCTTGTCTCGGTAATCTATGTGAATACCATTTACCAATTGCACTTTCAAGTCTATTTAATTCTGACCAATTCAAGTTGCCTTGGGGATCAAATAAATTAAATTGTGTAGGATCGACCAGCGGGTTAATTCTACTTGCATTGTCGTAAGTCCATCTTGCATACTGATCAACACTCCAGTATTGGTCGGCATAGTTTTCATAAAAAATAGTTTGATCATCCCCCTTACCATCGTAAATAACACCAAAAGTAATTGCTGCCGCTTCAACTGCTAAGAATATTGCTGCTTTCCAATAATCCCGATTATAAAATTGTCCTGAGCCCGGTAATGCCAAAGACATAAGCGCAGATAAAAATGGTGATTTTTTATTTTGTTCATAAACTGCTTCTTGATTGAGTTCATCTTGTTGTTCCGCAAAAACAAGCTTGGAATCAATAGCTAAATTACCGGATAAATTAAAGTGATTAACTTCTTGCGAGAAAGTTATTCCTAATAAAAAAAGTATTAATAAATATTTTTTCATACAGACACCTCGTTATATACTGAAGTCGAATAAGATACCGCCGTAGAACTGCCATTCTTTGCCGTAAGTAACATCTTCGTTTAATATTCTCGATGTGAATTTATCGAATGAATATGACGCATTAA
>LNQE01001670.1_pt1 | contig 10059 bp, 6 predicted proteins | sample 603111 | NCBI WGS metagenome assembly LNQE01 (sample SAMN04260313, study PRJNA301899) | hydrocarbon metagenome | isolation source: hydrocarbon-contaminated ditch | place: Germany: Bremen | collected 1998
CCCCCGGGATCACCAGCCTCTCCCTGCACACCGCTCGTCATCACCGGGGGAACCATCGTTTCCGGGATCCCTGCTCCCCCGCGGTGACGAACAGGAGAGTCTGTATCTCACAAGCTATATAAAACTACTGTATATTCTCTCTAAAATTTTTTTAAATATTGAACATTTATCAGATCAGTGATGGATGGTTGGAGAAAAATACGCAAAATAAAAATAACACTATAAACTATTGCCGATTTTTTTCCTATAAATATCCTGGTATCAACGACTCCCACCCCGGATCAACCCGGTCCACGGGGGCCGGTCCCCAGCAGGATGGGCAGGATCCGGATCGTACCTGGTTTGAAGGGGAGGAGCCCTCCCCCGTTGCCACCCTGACTGTGTATGATCAGGTGAAGGCAACCATGCCAAAGCCCACCGTCGCCAAGAGGATGACGAGCATCAGGGAGAGCAGGCCGTACAGGTACTTCACTTCATATGCGTAAACGCCCATTCTGATTCTCCTGCAGTTCGTTGGCAATCCTGCGGTCATTAATCGATCAGATTAACGTTATTCACAGAGATTGTTATATGCTCATTACAAAAAATCTCATATATAAAACTTATGCAAAATTCGCAAAAAAAGAGGAGAAAATTGGGTCTGATTGCGCAAAATAAGGTATATTTTACGTGAAAGCGCAGGCAGGAAGCCCGTTTGGGGGCTTCGGAGGAGTCTCCGTGGACATACCCGCCGCACCCCCCGTGACCCTGGAAAGGGTATGATGAAGTTCAGAATTGAACCGGTACAGCACCCTGGCTTCATTCTGGTCCCGGACACCTGCCCGGGAATGGAACCTGGCATCTCATCCCTGCCGGGGCTGATGTACGACCCCGACAATCGCGCTCTGCCCAGGACGGGAGCCATGAGAGGGACTGGCTCCATAACTGTTATGCCCCTCCGGATGTCATATTGACGGTATGGTTTCCCCCGGGACGAACGAGCAGGTCATCTCGGTCCTCTGCGTCGATGATGAACCATCGCTCCTCACTATCACCAGGAAGATCCTGGAGCGTTCCGGAAATCTTGTCGTGACAACGGCAACGTCCGCAGCGGAGGCGATCCAGCTCCTCTCCTCGGGGAGCTACGATGCCATCGTCTCGGATTACATGATGCCGGAGATGGATGGCATCGCGTTCCTCAAGCATATCAGGGCGGCAGGGGACCGCACCCCCTTCATCATCTTCAGCGGCAAGGGCCGGGAGGAGGTGGTGATCGAGGCGCTGAACAGCGGGGCAGACTTCTACCTCCAGAAAGGCGGCGACCCGAAAGCACAGTTCGCCGAGCTCGCCAACAAGATCACGTACGCAGTCGGGAGGAGGCGGGCAGAGATCGCGCTTGAACGCCAGCATACCCAACTCCTCGCATCGCATGCACAGCTCGCTGCCATCGAAGAAGATCTCCGGTCGAGCTACCATGACCTTGCCGTGAGCAGGGAGCAGATCCGGGAACGCGAGCAGCGGAGTGCGGCGATGATACAGTTCCTGCCCGATGCCACGTTCGTGATAGATACCGCAGGCACCGTGGTTGCCTGGAACCGGGCGATGGAGGAGATGACCGGCATCCCTGCATCAGCAATGATCGGCAGGGGATCCTACGAGTATGCCCTGCCGTTTTACGGTGAGAGAAGACCGATCCTGATCGATCTCGCGCTCAATTCAGATGATGTCCTGCTTGAACGGTATACGAATGTCCAGCGGATTGGTGCCACCCTGGAGGGCGAGACGGTCCTGGCCAGGCCTCAGGGCAGGGAGCGTATCCTGTGGGGGAGAGCATCACCCCTCTATGACCCGGACGGACGGACTACGGGTGCGATCGAGAGTATCAGGGATGTTACCGTTCAGCGGCATGCAGAGAAAGCCCTTGCGGAGAGCGAGGAGCGGTACCGATCGGTCTCTACCGTCATCTCCGATATCGCCTTCTCCTGCATCCGGGCAGATGACGGGGAATACCGGATTGACTGGATGACCGGGGCGGTCCCGCGAACCACCGGGTACAGCAGTGATGAGGTGATTGCGATGGGGTGCTGGCGGAATCTCGTCCATCCTGCTGACCTTGACACCTTTGATGCGAATATCCTCGCGCTCCCCCCCGGTGAGGCCGCGGACTGCCAGCTCAGGATTGTCCGCAAGGATGGCGAGATCCGGTGGCTCGCGGTCTCGACCCGGGCGGTCAGCGACACGGGAGCGAGGACCCGCATCTATGGAGGGTGCCGCGACATCACCGGGGCAAAGATCGCATCCGACGAGCTCCGGATCAGCCATTCCCGGCTGGAGGGTGCGATGGAAGCGGGCGATATCGCGTGGTGGGAGATGGACTGCACAACCGGGGCGGTCACCGTCAGTGCCCGGAAGGCTGCCATGCTCGGCTACCCCCCCGAAAAGTTCTCCCACTACACCGACTTCACCGCGCTCCTCCACCCCGATGACCATGAACGGGCGATGCAGGCGATGCGGGACCACCTGGACGGGCGTGCTTCCCGGTACGAGGTTGAGTACCGCATCCGGGCTGCTGACAGGACGTACCGCTGGTTCAGTGATACAGGCGGGGTGACGGAACGCGATGATGCCGGCAACCCGGCAAAGGTCACCGGCCTCGTGGGGAACATCACCGGGAGGAAACAGGCTGCGGCCGCGCTCGCCGAGAGCGAGGAGCGGTACCGGATCATCACCGAGAACATGACCGAGACGATCTCCATTCTGGACCTCTCGCTCCGGTTCACCTACGTCAGCCCCTCCATCACGGCACTCCGTGGCTACTCTGTTGAAGAAGCGCTGGGGCAGTCACTTGAGGAGGTACTGACCCCGGAATGTATCCCCATCGCGAAGCAGGCATTTGGGGCCGCGATGCAGCAGGAGGCATCCGGCAATCCTGTACAGACCGTCACCCTTGACTTCGAGGAGTACCGGAAGGACGGGTCAACGATTTGGGTGAACAACACCATGACGTTCCTCCGTGATTCCGCGGGAAAGGCCACGGCGATCCTCATTGTCGGACGCGACATCACGGAACAGCGGAATGCGGAAACTGCCCTGCGGGAGAGCGAGCTCTTCAACCGGACGCTCGTCGAGAACCTCCCCGATTATGTTCTCATGTACGGGATGGACGGGAGGATCATTCACATCACCCCCCCTGCGGCCGCTGCATTCGGGTACGAGGTAGACGAGATGGTCCGGGCAAACCTCGCCTCGTTCGTAGCCGAGGAGTGCCGCGGCGAGATGGTACGGAAGCTTGAGAGACGGATCCAGGAAAACATCATCCCGCCGTACGAGGTCGTCTTCGTCACGCGGGCAGGTGACCGGATAACGGTGCTCGTCAGGGGCGTCCAGATCAGTTACCATGACACCCCTGCGATACTGCTCGTACTGACCGACATCACCGAACGCAAACAGGCGGAAGCGGCGCTCCGCGAGAGCGAGGAGAAGTACCGGCTGATAGCCAACAATACCGCTGATAACATCTGGATCTTCGATATGGACTTCAACCTGCAGTACGTCAGCCCGTCTGTCAAAAAAATGAAAGGGTTCACTGTCGAAGAGCAGCTCGCGATGCCCCTCGAAACCATGATGACCCCGGCGTCGTATGCAGCGGTCCTGCAGCGCTTCCAGGAGGAGATGGCACTCGAGACGACCGGCACGGCCGACCCCGGCCGCACCGTCACGTTCGAGACCGAGGAGTACTGCAGGGACGGATCAATGATTCAGGTCGAGAACTCCGTCACTCTCCTCCGTGATGAGCAGGGGCGCCCGGTCGGGATGCTCGGGGTTTCACGCGACGTCACCGACCGGAAACGGGTGGAAGAGGCACTCCGGGAGAGCGCCGAACAGTACCGGGCGCTGGTGGAGGGGCTGCCGGATATCGTGATGCGCTTCGACTGCGCCGGGCGGCACCTGTTCGTATCCGGGAATGTCCGCGACATGGTTGATATCCCTGCAGCGGATTTCATCGGGAAGACCCACGCTGAGCTGGGTTTCCCGGAAGCGTGGTGCCAGTTCTGGGAAGAGGCCATCAGGGGTGTATGTGACAGCGGATCGCCAACCGAGACAGAGTTCACCTTCGCGGGAAGGAAGGGGGAGACGATCTTCAACTGGCGGCTCAACCCCGAGTTCGATGAGCAGGGTGCCGTGACCTCGGTCCTCTCCATCAGCCGCGATATCACCCTTCACCGGCAGGCCGAGCGGAACTACCAGACGCTCTTTCGTGAGATGCTGGACGGCTTCGCCCTGCACGAGATCATCCTTGACGAGGCGGGGGAACCGGTGGACTACCGCTTCCTCGCGGTCAACCCGGCCTTCGAGCGTATGACCGATCTCAAGGCCGAAGCGATCGTGGGCCGGACCGTCCTCGATGTCCTCCCCGGGACCGAGCGGCACTGGATCGAGACCTATGGCAGGGTTGCGCTGACCGGCGAGCCGGTCCTCTTCCATGACTATTCGGCAGAACTGTCCCGGTACTTCGAGGTGACCGCATTCCGGCCGGCCCCGCACCAGTTCGCCTGCATCTTCGTTGACATCACGGAACGGAAACAGGCAGAAGAGGCGCTCGGGATCGCACACCGGAAGCTCCGGATCCTCTCGGGCATCACCCGGCACGATATCCTGAACCAGGTCATGGCGCTCCAGGGGTTCCTTGCCCTGGCGGCTGATTCAAGCAGCGGTCCGGAGCAGGCAGGGTACCTGACCCAGGCCGGGACGGCTGCCGCCACCATCCTGCGTCACAGTGAGTTCACCCGTATGTACGAGGAGATCGGCCTCAAAAACCCGGTCTGGCTCCCGCTCCCGTACCTGCTCGGGATGATCAGCGACAGGCGCCTCCCCCTGCGCAATGACTGTGGCCCTCTCTCCCTCTATGCAGACCCGATGCTCGAGAAGGTCTTCTCGAACCTGATGGAGAACACCCTCCGGCACGGCACCGGTGCAACGGAGGTGCACCTCTCCTGCGAGGAATCGGGGGATGCGCTCCGGCTCATCTGGGAGGATGACGGCCCCGGGATCCCGGCCGACCAGAAGGAGCGGATCTTTGAGCGGGGTATCGGGAAGCATACCGGATTCGGGCTCTTCCTGTCGCGGGAGATCCTGGCCATCACGGGAATGACCATCACCGAGACCGGGGAGCCGGGGAAGGGCGCCCGGTTCGAGATACTGGTGCCGCCCGGTGCATGGTGCCGGGACCGGCCCGACTGTGCAGGAAACGGCGAAGGGGCCTGACCGGCCCGGGACGAGGTCGCCGTCTGGTCCGCACCAGGGGCAGAAGTATCCCGGGCAGGACAGGGGACCACTGCCGGCATTCACAGCACTGCGCGGAGGAGATCACAACACATTTCACCGATCCATGCCGAACGGAAGGGTGGAGAATGAAAAGATGAGAATGCAGAGGATTATGGGCATGCTCGTCATCGCGATCTGCTCGCTCTCCCTGGTGCTGCCTGCTTCCGGGGTGGTATCCATCGCGGCATCGCAGGGCACCTGGCCGGCATCTGCAGATATGGCAGAAGAGCTGAAGACCGCAGGATTCGAGGCAATTTCAGAGCAGAACTGGACCGGGCTCTCGAGCATCGCCAGCAAAGGCCTCTCGCTCGATCCCGGCGACCCGGTGCTCTCCGCCATGAAGGGATACGCGCTCCGGAAACTCGGGGACTCCGCGGCAGCCCTCCCGTTCGATACCCGGGCAATCGAGATCGAGCCAAATGCCGTGCGGTACGCGAACCGGGGGGTGACGTACCTCGCGCTCGGCAACTATGCGGCCGCACTTGACGACGGGCAGGAATCGGCCGCGCTCGAACCGCACTACGCAACCGCGTACGCACTCATGGCCCAGGCATTCCTCGGCCTGGGGAATATCGCTGCTGCGGAGGGATCGATCCAGCAGGCACTGGCTATTGACCCGGCGAGCGCCCACCACTGGCACGTCCAGGGGCTGGTTGCCCTGGCAGCCAGGAACTGCACCCTGGCGGGTTCATCGCTGGAACGGTCCATCGCGCTCGACCCTGACTACAGCCTCCCCTGGCCAGGCATGCCGGATGCGAGTGCGGACCTGGAGCTGGCACGGGTCCGGTGCAGGACCGATATCCCGCCACCGGGACCGCAGGGGTATGTCGGGATGTCCATGAAAACTCCCCTCGGGGCGGTTATCGCAGTCCTGGGAATTCTTGGGGCATTCCTCCTTGCCCGGCGGCGATGAGGGAGCCTGGTTCCCGGATACACCCCCGTCTGTGGCACGTGCATGGGGCAGGATTTCCGGGAACAACCCACGGTGAAAAAACCCGCTCCCGGGCGGGGACGAAGGGGAACCTGGAGGGACCGTCAGCTCCGTTCGCGAGCTTACCGGTCGCTCCATTACGCCTTACGCGAGAGATCACCTGATTCTCCCTCCCCCTGCATCCGTGACGGTCAGGGTGGCGTGCCCCAGGAGAAGCCCGGCTCCCCCCGGATCCGTACCTCACGGGTGGTTCGTGCGACAGGCCCGCCCCGGCACCGCCAGCTCGAACCGTGCTCCCTTCCCCTGCGCTGAAACCCACGCCGCCAGAGCGGGGCCGGCACGGTATACCGGGTTGTCCCGCCGGTTCTTTTCGATACTTCTATAGTTCCAGGTACCAGACCGTTCCCCATGACCCTTCGTTCAGGCATCAAACCCGGAGCCCTGCTCCTCGTGCTGATTGCCATCCTCCTCTTCGCCGGCTGTACCCAGCCTGCCGGTGACGCGACCCCGACGGTGACTCCCACCCCGACGGTCCCGGCCACACCGGCACCGGACACCGGTGCGCTGAAGGCCGAGGTGGCCCTGCTCGCCGCGGCATTTGCAGACGAGGTGGATGGAGCAGCGCTCGCCACCGTGCTCGCCGAGGGGCCGGACTCGACCGCGTTTGCACCGGTGCTCGGGCAGCTGGTGGCGCTCAAGGCGAGCGACCCCCGGATTTCCTACGTGTACACACTCGAGCAGCAGAACGGCACAGTCCGGTTCATCGTGGATGCCAACTACGGCCTGCCCGACGGTTCGGCATACCTGCAGGAGTATCCAGACGCCCCCGACGAGCTGAAGGTGCCGGTCACTGCACCGGTCGGCGCTGGTCCCTACACCGATTCCTGGGGAACCTTTGTCTCCGGGTTCGCCCCGGTGCAGACGGGACTGGATGATACCATCGTCCTCATCGGCGTGGACATCCGGGTCTGACCGCCTCACCCTTTTTTTCTCCTTCCAACCTTTTCCGCCCCGTCACCTGCAGATTTCGCACGACGCTGCATGCCCGTATCCGCCGAGCCCGCACGCCCGGTTACCGCACCGGGCTTCACAATGAGGCATTAAAATAGGATAAGGACCCAGACTCGTTCTTGTTGGTGCATGATGAAACATATCGCTCGTCTGCTCGTACTCTGCCTGCTCGTCCTTGTCGTCCTCATCTCCGGGTGCCTGTCCCCGTCTGCCCCCGAAGCCACCGCGGGTGTGGAGACCACCCCGATGACCGGAGGACCAGGGAACGCCGTGACGGTATCAGTCATCCCGCCAGATCTCCTCTTTGTCACCGAAGAGTATCCGCCCTTCAACTACGTCGAGAACGGGACGCTGCGGGGGATCGCAGTCGACCTCCTCCACGCGGTATACCGGGAGATGGGGAGCACGCTCGCCCCCGGCCAGGTCCAGGTCCTCCCCTGGACGGACGCCTACGAGGCAGCACGCTCCACCAGGAATACCGCCGTCTTCGCCACCGTCCGCCTCCCGGAGCGCGAGCACCTCTTCCGGTGGGTCGGCCCGCTGGCATCCGAGCGGAAAGTCATCTTCGGCGACCCGCACCGGGACTACGCCATCTCCGGCCCCGGAGACCTCTCCGGCTACCGTATCGGGGTGGTCGAGGATGATGCCGCCGGACCCGAGCTCCGTGCAGCCGGCGTCGATGCAGCAAACATCATCGAAGCCCGGGATGTCCCGGCCCTGATCGCCCTCATGCAGGAGGGGGAGATCGACCTCTGGTGCTACGGCGACCTCGCAGGGCGGTACTTCACCCGGAACGTGACCGGGAATCCCGACACCTTCGCGATCGTCTCTACGCTGGAGACCCGGGCGCTCTACTATGCCTTCCATCCCGAGACGCCCGATTCTGTCATCGATGCCTTCCAGGCGGCGCTGGACAGCGTCCGGTACGAGCCTGACCAGGCCGGGGTGACGGAGTACCAGCGGGTCGTGTACCACTACATAGGCGTCTCGTGCATGCAAAACCCCCCGGTTTCCGCAGAACAGGTGACAGGCCTCGTGAACTACACGGCCGAGGCGCTGGAAACGGACACGCCGGGGACGCTCGCCCGGATCAACGCCGGGGAGCATCCCTTCTGGGACCGGGACAACCGGGCACTCTATGTCTTCGTCTACAACCCGGAAGTGACCCTCGTAGCGGAGGCAGACAACCCCCGGCTCGTAGGGATGGACATGCGGTGGCGGACTGATGTAGCCGGCACAGCGTTCCGGAACCAGATCGTGGGGGAGGCACTGGATGGGGGGACCGGCTGGGTGGACTACATCTGGATGATCCCGGAAGAGAATGGCATTTACCATAAATCAGCGTACTTCCGGCTCACCGAAGGGAGCGATGGGAACCAGTACATCGTTGCCAGCGGCAGGTACCTGCCCTGCAGCAACCCGGCCCCATCCTGATCAGGGGAGTCTCCCCCCCTGCAGGAATTTAGAAAGGGCAGGGCATGTCAAAAACCTGGGGTGAGGAAGAGCGATCAGGCCCCCTTATTGCATCATCGTTTTTATCTCCCCCTGCATAATCGCCCAGTACCAATGAGAGAGCGGGCCCCTCCGGATAGACCGGGACTTTGGGGTATCCGGACCCTGGCCCGGGATCCTCTGTCAGAAGACCCCTGGTCCTGCCCGGTGCACGCTGCCCTCCCGGATCAGAGACGATCATCCGCATCTCCGGGGAGAAAAGTCCTGGGGAAGGACCATGATGCTGTGATTGATCGTTCCGGTCACCGTGATGTTCCGGTCATTGCCGACCCGGTAGCACCGGGCCGAGAGGATCGGCAGCCCGGACCCTTCCTGGATGAATGCAACATACCAGCCGTCAGGTGTCTTTTCCGTCCTGATGGATCGGGGCGGCAGTTCATCTGACGGGTATCCCTTCATCTCGGGACAGGCATCCTGGACAATCCTGACAGCATCCCGCTCATCGGGGAAGTCCTGCTTTCCATACGTGTTCCACCACGATCTCATCGCGGACCTGTCCGGCTGGAAAGCATACAGGGAGCAGAGCCCCGGGGGGTACCTGCCGGCCCGGTACCCCTCCAGGAGGAACAGTGCCTCGTTTCCCACCGTAGAGGTCTTGTTAAACGGCCAGTACGAGCTGATCGGTGATACGACCGGGGCAGCAGGCTCAAGAGAATCGATCTCCCGCATCAGCAGTTCCGCGTCATGGCGGGTGATCCAGGTGTCAGGCACATCAAGGACCATCACCGGTGTATCCGGGTGCATGCGCAGATCATTGAGGAAATCCATCGGCGTATGGGTTGTGAAATAGCAGGAATCTCCCGGTGAGAGGTGTATCCCGGGATCCCCGATCAGGCGATCAAGGGTACAGGTATCCGAACCAGGGCCTGCCGGAGCAGCTTGCAAAACTGCAGTCCTCTGCCCGGTATCCAGCGTAACGGAAGATGAATCGATACATCCTGAAAAGAGCACCACGAGCGCGAGCATGACAAGCAGTGCGGGAATTCCTGCCCTCACGGGAGACAGTATGCGGGGAGTGTCTGGCATCTACGCTGGATCCTGAACCCTTATGGGATGTGCAATGAAAAAGACATTCCCGTGCACCACGTTTTCGGTCCCAGCCGGGAAATCCGGGCCGGTGGTTGCACCGACCCGGGATTGTGACCGGCTCCATGGGCAACGCCCGGCACCCGGATCTCCACCCTCCCACCCCTGTATCGGACATATTCTGGCATGCAATGAACGGATTATTTATATGATCTCCGGCAATTCCCTCCCTGAGTGATAATGAGAAAAACGTCTGATCTTGTTGACGAGATGCT
>LNQE01001349.1_pt1 | contig 10051 bp, 12 predicted proteins | sample 603111 | NCBI WGS metagenome assembly LNQE01 (sample SAMN04260313, study PRJNA301899) | hydrocarbon metagenome | isolation source: hydrocarbon-contaminated ditch | place: Germany: Bremen | collected 1998
CCTGATGGCATCGATGCATACATAGAGTGCAGGCATCCTGTTGCAGCGGACCACAGGAGGTATCACGCCCCTCCCCGGGGAAGACAGGCGGCGGGACGCCGTGCGCCGGAGCGCAACGAACGAAAACGCGTGAACCGTTCCCCGGACCGGGTCGGGATTTCAGGAAAATGGACGGTGAAGATCACCCGCCCCTCTCATCCCGCGTGCCCCTGCCCGCTCAGGAACCCGGGTGGTTGTTCGGGATTTTTAAAAAGAACGCGAATGGCCCGGCCTCCCGGGAGGTCCGGGAGGCGCTTACCCGTAGCTGCGAGAAAAAGGATGAGCGTTATTTTAACGATTCGGCTGCCATTCTTACGTCGGTTGCCTTGACCGTCTTTCTCCCTGCATGACCGGCGAGCTTGATTGCCTCTTTGGCGATACGTGCAGCGTAGTCTTCCATGAGCGCTGCGAGAGCTTCGTTTGCATCGGAGCTGACCCGTTCAGCTCCTACCTTTTTTACGATCCTGCCCACAGGTGCGAGCGGCAAATCTGTCATCACATCATTCCCCCTTAATATGGAGCTCTGGCAAAGTTACCTTATCCACGAGCTCAGTTTACAGAACGAACATATTACTACTAATATATATACTTATCCGTCATCTGCGGGATGCAGGGCCAGATTTGCCCCATGAGAGAGGATCATAGTGAGGGAAAGACCCGGAGTATGTCTGAGTGAGTGACGATGCCGACCGGCCTCCCGTTCTCGGCAACAATCAGCCTCCCGATCTCCCGTTCCTTGAACCGGCCCACCACCTCGTACATCCTGGTGGACGACGGCACCACCACCACATCGGTCGTCATCACGGAGATTACGCTCTCGTCAAGAGAGTGGCCCGTATCAAGGCCGCGTGCCAGGTCGGTCAGGGTGATGATACCCATGAGCTTCTCGCCCCGCATGACCGGAGCGCCGTGGATGCGGTGCACGTTGAATAAATGGACGGCATCGCGGAAGGTTGCGGTGTCGGGGAGCGTTAAGAGAGGCGCGCTCATATAGTATTTGATGGGCTTCTTCGGGAGCGATATCATCTCCGATATGCTGATTAAGAGCGCCTGCTGGTTTTCGTCCATCCCGTAGACCTCGCCGCGTATCAGGAGCTTGTTCACCGGGGTCGGCCCGATCGTGACGGCATCCCCCACCTTGAAGAGTTTCACGCTTCCGATGATCTTCACGGCAGCATGGCAGAGGTCCGGGTGGCAGAGCGTGGTGAAGGCGATCTCCGACGCCCTGATACCCCTGATGTCGTTGCCGTCGATGACAACCGGCACTTCCGACTGGTGCTCGTAATCCCCGAGGTTCAGTTCGCGATACGCCATCGCCGTCGGGGTGTATCCCCCCTTCGGGCCCGGCACGCCGTCCACAAGCCCGAGCGCTTTTAAGGCCTGCATCTGGTTGCGGACGGTGCCGGGATTGCGATGCAGCACCTCCGCTATCTCCTCACCTTTTATAGAGTGAGAATGCTGATGATATAGAGTAATAAGCGTGATCAGGATGTCTTTCTGGATAAGGGATAAATCCATAATGATCTGTCATCTTCCACGTAAATAAATTAGGTTGTGCCGGGTGTGGAGTTAGAGAAGATACCGACCGTGCCGACCGCCGACGAGATTCTGGATCGGAGCTTTCGGCGCGCGGCGGCAAAGAGAAGAGAGAAGATCAACAAAGACAGGGCGAACGAGGAGTTCGTGCGGTCGGTTGCGAGCTCCGTCCACGACAGGCTTGGGAGCGTTGTCAGGGCATTCCCGAGCTTCGACCAGCTCCCTTTGTTCTACCGGGATCTTGCGGACATCCTCTTCTCGGTCGACCGCCTGAAGAAATCCCTCGGAGCGGTGATGTGGGCGGCAGAGCAGGCGCGGACCGTCGGCTACCAGCATGCGAGATCCATGCGGCATTCAGCAGACACGCCCGCTGTCCGGAAGCAGGCCGTTGCGCGGATCTCCTCCATCGTCCATCAGGTGGACGGCGATCTCCGGTTCCTCAACGATGCCCGGAACGTGCTCCGCAAACTGCCCGAGGTGAAGGAGGATGAGTTCACCGTGGTCGTCGGGGGCTACCCGAACGTGGGGAAGTCGTCGTTTATCAGGCTGGTCTCGACCGCAGAGCCTGAAGTGGCGAGCTATCCGTTCACCACCAGAGGCATCATCGTCGGCCACCGCGCCGTCGAGCGGGAGCGGATGCAGTTCATCGATACGCCGGGCGTGCTGGAGCGCCCCGCTGCCGAACGCAACCCGATCGAGCGGCAGGCGGTGAGCGCCCTGATCAACGTCGCCGATGCGGTGCTCTTCATCCTGGATGCGAGCGAGGAGTGCGGCTACGCGCTCGAGGCACAGCTGCGGCTGCTCGACGAGGTGCGGCAGATGGTCGACGTCCCGGTCGTGCCGGTCGTCAACAAGGCAGATATCAGAAGCATCGAGGGCTATCCCGCCATGTCCACAAAGACCGGGGAGGGGATAGAGGAGGTGCTTGCCGCGCTGCTCAGATACAAAACACCCCCATCCCGCTGAGAGCGCACCCGATCAGAAAGCCGCCGATGACCCCGGCGTTCAGCGGGGGGAGGCCGGCATGCGGCTTCCCCTGCTGAACCATGAAGAGCAGCACCGCCATGCCGGCAAGAGAGCCCGCCATCGCCCCGATCGTCGGGAGGGACGAGGGCAGCAGGGAGGGAGGACCCAGGAATACATGGGAGGAGACCACCAGTATGGAGGGCATGATCAGGTCGCCCATCCCCATGATGTACGCCCCGCGTTCGCTGTCTCCGACCCTCACCCCCTCCTTGATGAACGAATAGGTTCTCCGCTTCGGGATCACGACCAGAATCGGCGTCTTCATGTCAAGCACCCCTTCCGCGAGGGCGATCATGTGCTTCGTCCTGTAGACCGATAGCGCATCGTAGAGCGCGAGCAGGACGAGCAGGACGATGACCGGCAGGATGGAGAGCGATATGCCGAAGAGGGAGGCGATCCCTGCCGCGATCAGCACGCCCAGGATATCGATCACGTACCATTCCGGATAGAGGTAGAGGATGGCCGTCGCCGCTCCGGCAAGCGCCACGCTGATGACGCCTGATACCACCGTCATACCCAGGTACAGGAGACTCAGGCTGCCGAATATGTATATGAACGCGATAAATATGGAGAACGCAATGAACAGCGCGATGATGCGCCGCACGCCCCGCCTGATCATCATCAGCATAACGAAGGTGAGCGCGAGCAGGATGGCGATGAATATCAACGGGTTTGCGACAGAGCCGGGATCCTCGAACGCCGCAAGCCCTGCCTGCTGCATCGGAAAAGCGAGCGGGATTGCCAGCAGCTGAACGAACAGCAGCATCAGGGGCATCCCGAATAGGGGGAGCGAGTCTCGAAGATTCATCCCGGTACTCCGTCACTTATAGGCAGGTTAATTAATTCATTTTTATTACCTAAAAGCATGGAGATACGTGAGCACTTCATAGAGATAATCTTAACAATCGTCATGGTCATCTCCACCGTCGTGCTGGTCCTCCGATTCTGGCAGGATCTGACCATCGCGGTGGCCGCGACCTTCATGACACTCTCGCTCGGCGGGCTGTTCATCTCGCTCAGCATAAAGATCCGGCACCTTGACGAGAATGTCGTCGCAAGAGAACGGACCATGCGGGTAAACCTCGAAGAGATCTCAAAGACCATGAATACCAAATACGACAATACCGTCAGTCATCTTGAGGGTATTGTGGATGGGCTCTCCCGGCGGATGTACCGCTGATCCGCCATCACTATTTATACCCGCGCTCCGTATGGGTACCTGGCATGGGCGTTGCGATCCGTGATCTTCTGGCAGACTGCAGGGAGCCTGTGGCATGGGAGAGCCTTGCGGGTATCGCTGCGGTTGACGCGCACAACGCGCTGTATCAGTTCCTGACCATCATCCGGCAGCCGGACGGCACGCCGCTCATGAGCGCCGACGGGCGGGTCACCTCGCACCTCTCGGGCATCCTCTTCCGGACGGTGAACTTCATGGAGAAGGGGATCAGGCCGGTCTTCGTCTTCGACGGCGCTCCTCCGGACCTGAAGCTCGATACGGTGAACCACCGGCGCGAGATCCGCGAGCGCGCGGGGATTGCGTGGAGGGACGCACTCGAGGCGGGAGATATCAAGGAGGCGCAGAAGCAGGCCGGCGCGTCGTCCCGGATCGATGCGTTCATTCTTGAGACGTCAAAAGAGCTGCTGGGCCTCCTCGGCATTCCCTGGGTGCAGGCGCCGAGCGAGGGGGAGGCGCAGGCGGCGTATATGGCGCAGAGAGGGAGCGTCCGGTACACCGTGTCGCAGGACTACGACTCGCTCCTCTTCGGCACCCCGCTCCTCGTGCGCAACCTCACCGTGAGCGGCAGGCGCCGCGCCCGGGGGAGGACGATCGTTGTTGCGCCGGAACGGATTGCCCTTTCCGGTCTGCTCGACTGCCTGCAGATCAGCAGGGAGGAGCTGATCGAGATCGGCATTCTCGTGGGCACCGATTACAATCCCGGAATCCGGGGCGTCGGCGGGAAGACCGCCTTAAAGATCGTGAGGAACGGGGAGTTTGCCGCCACGCTTCAGGAGAAGCTGCCCGGTTTCGATCCGGCCCCGATATTCGAGTTCTTCCTGCACCCGCCGGTAACTGACGACTACGCCCTCGAGTGGTCGGCACCCGATAACGAGGGCATCGTCTCGATGCTCTGCGACGTGTACGATTTCTCCGAAGAGAGGGTGGCGGGCGCGCTTGAAAAGCTGCAGACAAAGACGATGCAGAAGACGCTGGATCAGTGGTTCTGAACAGGGGAATGCCGCGCATCTGTCGGCCACCGCCCCTCCTGTGCTGGTTGACCGGCGCCAGCTCCCTGCGCGTCGCCCTCTGCCGCATCCAGGTCGGCGCCGGACCGCGCCGCGTCGCGGTTTTTTATGAAAATGCGAACCGTTTAATAAATGGAAGGCTCTTGCCGCTCGATTCTTCGCGCCCCGTTCACGGCTTTCCCACCCCCCTGGCGATTGTTCCTGCGGTCCACTGCACCAGGATAGTCCGCGAAAACCGGACCCGGGGTAGGCCGGTTTAGAAAAGGTAGTTCATTAATGCTTAAAATGTTCATCTCCCCCACACGGTCTCCCTCCTGCCATCCTCATGGGCGGGCGCGTTCATGTTCCGGCTTTTTTTTGCCCATATGACAGATATGGCGCAATTAATGCGCTCTTTTCCCGTTGCACCGCCGGTTTGCCGACGATTCGGAGAGCGCGTTATTAATACCATTTCATTTATTTTTTAATATAAATAATAAATAGTGATACGATGTTCCAAACAGTTAGGTTTAAGTAATAATTTCTCATCTATCAGTATGTAGTTGTCTTATGAATGCCATTGTTCGTATTATCATGCCGGTGGCGCTCATCGCCGCACTGTTCATGGCCGCAGGGTGCGTGGACGGCCAGGCGGCCGCTCCCGGGGCTGAAGGTGAAGAGACCACCGTCACCGACGGGTTCGGGCGGACAGTCACCGTGGCAGCTCCGGCCGAGCGCGTCCTCTGCTCGGGCTCCGGCGGCCTCCGCTATCTCGTCTACCTGCAGGGGCAGGACCTTGCCGTCGGCGTCGACAGCATAGAAAAAGAGGTGCGGGCGATCGAAGGCCGACCTTATGTCCATGTATACGGAGAGATGTTTCAGGACCTCCCGCTCTTCGGCGAGTTCAGGGGCAAGGACGACCCCGAGAAGGTCATAGCGATCAGCCCGCAGGTCGTCTTCAAGACCGGCTCGACCGGAACGTCATACGGAACGAGTGCAGCAGAGGCCGACAGCCTCCAGAGCAGGACCGGGATTCCGGTCGTCGCATTCCCGTACGGATCGCTCCGGGACGATGCGGAGAAGGCCGACATGTACTACGGCCTCCGCCTGATGGGGGAGGTGATCGGGAAGCAGGACCGGGCGGAAGAGGTGATCGCCTATATCGAGGAGACGATGGCAGACCTCGAACGCCGTACCGGCGACATCCCTGAATCGGAGCAGAAGACCGTCTATATCGGCGGCGTCAGTTCCGCCGGCGCCCACGGGATCATCTCCACTGAACCGGCCTACCCACCGTTCCTCTGGGTGCATGCAAGGAACGTCGCCGCAGGCATGGGCACGGCGCACGCCGATGTCGCAAAAGAGGCGCTCGTCGACTGGGATCCTGAGTACATCTTCATCGACGCCGGCACGATCCAGATGGACAATGACGGCGCCATCGGCCAGCTGAAGACCGATCCGGCATTAAAAGGCCTCTCTGCAGTACAGGCGGGGAGGGTCTACGGCGTCCTCCCGTACAACCACTACAACACAAACTACGAGACCGTGCTTGCGGACGCCTACTTCATCGGCAAGACGCTCTACCCCGACCGGTTCGAGGATATCGATCCGGAAGAGAAGGCAGACGAGATCTATACCTTCTTCGTTGGAGAACCGGTCTTTGCAGACATGAACGCCCACTATAAGAACCTGGGGTTTGCGCAGATACCGCTGTGATGAGATGATGACAGAAGAGAGAAGGAGGGGCTAGCGCGATGCACTTTGCAGACGGTACGATCCCTGAGGACTATCTGCGCTACACCTACGCAAAGTACCTCTGGATCCTCGGGGGGATCGCCTTCCTCTTCATCCTCCTCATCCTCTCCATATCGGTCGGCGCGGTCAGCATCCCGGCATACGACGTATTCCTCACGCTCGTCAACGGCGCCATCGACCGGATCAATGACGTCCTGGCGCTCATCTCAGAAGAGACCTCGTTCCTCCACCTCGAGATTCCCCGATTCGGCGAGACCGCCTCCCACAAGTGGGACGCGATCATATGGAACATCCGCCTTCCGCAGGCCCTTGCCGCGATCGCCGCCGGTGTGGGGCTCTCGGTCGCCGGGGTCGCCATGCAGTCGATCCTTCGAAACCCGCTCGGATCGCCCTTCACGCTCGGCATCTCGAACGCCGGCGCCTTCGGGGCCGCCGTCTCGATCGTCCTGCTCGGGACCGGGCGGATGACCTCGACGGTCGCTGGGGCCGTCGTCATCAACAACCCCTACCTGACGACATTCGTGGCCTTTGCCTTCTGCCTGCTTGCGACCGCCGTCATCCTGCTCATCGCAAAGATCCGGGGAGCGTCGCCCGAGGTGATGGTCCTTGCCGGCGTCGCGCTCTCCTCGCTCTTTACCGCGGGCACGATGTTCCTCCAGTACTTCGCCGACGATACGCAGCTCGCCGCCGTCGTCTTCTGGACGTTCGGCGACGTCGGGCGCGCGGGCTGGCGGGAGCTCTGGATCATGGGCGTGGTCGTCGCGATCGCATGCATGTACTTCATCGCCAACCGCTGGAACTACAACGCGATCGATGCCGGCGACGAGACGGCGAAGGGGCTCGGCGTCAACGTCGAGCGGATCAGGAATCTCGGGATGGTCGTTGCAGCGCTCGTGACTGCCGTCATCGTCTCGTTCCTGGGGGTGATCGGGTTTGTCGGGCTCGTCTGCCCGCACATGGTCCGGCGGATCATCGGCGACGAGCAGCGCTTCCTGATCCCGGGCTCCATGGTGATGGGCGGGATCCTCCTGCTTGCCTCAGATACCGCCGCACGGCTGATCGTGGCGCCGTACGTCCTCCCGGTCGCAGTGCTCACGGCGTTCATGGGCGCACCGGTCTTCATCTACCTGCTCCTGCGGGGGTATCGGCGATGATCCTCTCGGTCGACGAGCTCCGGTTCTTCTACCGGAACCGGGAGATTCTCGCCAGGATTGGATTCAGCATCAACGAGGGCGAGGTCGTTGCGATCCTGGGACCGAACGGCGTCGGGAAGACGACGCTGTTGAAGTGCCTGAACCGGATTCTCCAACCGAAGAGCGGCGTCATCAGCCTGAACGGCGACAGCCTCTCCTCCCTCGAATTAATCGAGATCGCACGCCGGATCGGCTACGTGCCGCAGCGTGTGGAGACGGGACGGCTGACCGCCTTCGATGCCGTTCTCCTGGGCCGCCGCCCCCATATCGGCTGGGACATCACGGAGAAGGACCTCCGGATCGTCGATGCCGCCTTCCGGCGGTTCGGCATGGAGCACCTCCGCCTCTCCTACATCGACGAGATGAGCGGCGGGGAGCTCCAGAAGGTCGCGATTGCGCGGGCGTTCGTGCAGGAGCCGAAGATCCTCCTCTTCGATGAGCCGACGAGCAACCTTGACCTGAAGAACCAGGTGGAGATACTCTCCACCATCAGGGAGATCGTCACGCAGCACCAGATCGCTGCCGTGATGACGATGCATGACTTAAACCTCGCCCTCCGGTACGCAGACCGGTTCATCCTCCTAAAAGACAGGTCAATCCATCTCTGCGGCGGCAGGGATGCCATTACGTCAAAGGAGATCGAGGAGGTGTACGGCGTGGAGGTCGTGATCGGGGAGCTCGAGGGTGTCCCCTGTGTGATCCCGAAATGCCTCACCCCGGCAGCCGGAGGATAGCCCATCATACAGAAAGAACAGAAAGGGAGTACCTATGTGCGATACACACGATCATGATCGATCCAGCCTGGTGCCGGGCATGTACCCGGCATTTGAAGAGTGTGTCAGATTCCACGGGCATGCATGCCCCGGGCTTGCAACGGGTTACCGCGTGGCGGTCGCCGCCATGCAGGCGCTCTGCGTGGCCCGCCCCTATGACGAGGAGCTCGTGGCGATTGCCGAGACCGATGCCTGCGGCGTCGACGCCATCCAGATGGTGACGGGCTGCACCGCAGGAAAGGGCAACCTCATCATCAGGGATTACGGGAAACATGCCTTCACCTTCATCTCCCGGGAGCAGGGGAAGGCGGTCAGGGTGCTCGTCGCCCACGAGGATATGCCGGAGCGGGAGGAGATGGGCCTGCTGCGCGGGAAGGTCTTCTCCGATACCGCGACCGACGCAGAACGCGAGCGGTTCTACGCGCTGATGAAGGCCGCAACGGATCGAATCCTCATGATGCCCGCCGACGAGGTGGTGACGGTCCGCTCCGTCAGCATCGAGCCGCCTGCAAAAGCCCGGATCTTCACATCCGTTCCCTGCGCCCTCTGCGGCGAGCCGGTCGCCGACGCAAAGACGCGCACCCTCGACGGGGAGCGGGTCTGCATCCCGTGCTACGATGCGCGTGGCCCTGCCGGTTCGTAGACGTTCGCCGCCTGGCGGACGGTCCCGATTCATTTTTCCCGTATCCCGGATCCGCAACCTTTAACCGGCGCGATACCATCCTGCTGCACCTGACCCTTATGCCCGATACCGGTACCGGCAAGCTCTGAAACTGGGCTTGTAAGTCCATGCGGCAGAAGGAGGCAGGATAGGCCAGCAGCCGGTGGTTGCCATGAGATGTTATGTATGCGCACAGGAAGGCGGGATCAGTGAATCGGTCGCGATCTGTGTCGCCTGCGGGGCGGCGCTCTGCATGGAGCACGCCATCCGCGAGGAACCTGAACTCTGGGAGGGGGATTACCCGTTCCCGGCCAGAGTGCTGAAGAGGCGGCTCCCGAGATTCCTCTGTCCCGAGTGCTCCGCAGCGTTCCGCGAAGGCAGGTGAACAATCGCCGCGGGAATCGGCCGGGATGCATTCACTGCGGCAGAAGCAGAGGCCGTCCCGGTACACTCCCGACGAAAGAATCCCCCTTCACAGCGATAAGCCCGAACAGAGCCGTTTACAGTGTACACATGCCGGACCAGATATAATATCGGAGAGATTGAGATGAGCCCCCTTTCCGGGTGCGTCATAGGATTGCGGCCGGTCCCGATCAAACCCGATCCGGCACAGGATCTCGATATCGAGTTCAGATGAAACGACACGAGCCCTTAAAGGCCGCAGGCAGACAGAACGACGGCGGGTGATGCTGCTTGCCGCCCATGTTCATATAAAACCGCGCATGAAGCCCCCGGAATGGGCTGGCAGGCGCAACGGATGAAAAACCATGAGCGGATATCGATATCCCGGGCACTGTTTTTGCAGACTGACCCGGTATAGTGGACCGAGAGAGGCATCCCAACGG
>LNQE01000465.1_pt1 | contig 10047 bp, 10 predicted proteins | sample 603111 | NCBI WGS metagenome assembly LNQE01 (sample SAMN04260313, study PRJNA301899) | hydrocarbon metagenome | isolation source: hydrocarbon-contaminated ditch | place: Germany: Bremen | collected 1998
GTTGGATAGATTGGTTGATTGCAGGCAAATGTTATTTTTTAACTGTGATGATCTGTCGAATCTGTGTCATCTGTGGTCTATTGGTCATTAGGAATTATAAAAATGAGTTTTTGATTTCTATTAAGTATTTCTACAATTTAACAATATGAACAAAAAAATAATTATTCTCGGTGCCGGTATTTCAGGTTTGGCCACGGCACATTGGTTGAAAAAAGCCGGATTTGAGATTCACATTCTTGAATCAAAAGACGAACCCGGCGGTTCGATGGAAACAATAAGTAAAGATGGTTACACTATTGATTTTGGACCTAACAGCGGACTCGAAACAACACCTCTAATAAGTCAACTTGCCGAAGAAGTCGGAATTAAATCGGAAATGATTTATGCTAACGAAGAAGCAAACAAAAGATACATTTTTAAAAATGACGAACTTCATCCGCTGCCTACTTCTCCACCGGCTTTTATTAAAACAAAATTATTTTCTGCCAAAGCCAAATTACGTGTGATGGGAGAGCCATTTATCGGTAGATCTGATGACGGCTATTATCAAAGCATTGCTCAATTTGTTGAGAGAAGACTCGGGAAGGAATTCCTCGATTACGCAATCGATCCTTTTGTATCGGGTGTATTTGCCGGTGATCCGGAAAAACTTTCAGTTAAATCAGCTTTCCCGAAACTTTATCGTTTAGAAGAAGTTTACGGCGGTCTCGTTAAAGGAATGATAAAAGGTGCAAAAGAAAGAAAGCAGCGTAATGAAGAATCAAAACAATCAGCAAGAATGTTTTCTTTCATTAACGGTATGCAGTCATTCCCTCAAGCAATTGCAGATAAATTAGGTAACGTTATTGAATATAACTCATCAGTTAATTCAATTGAAAAGGTTTTAGAGGGATATAAAATTTCTTATTCAGTTGACGGTATAAGAAAAGAAACAACAGCAGATATAATTTTATCAACTTTACCGGTGTTAAAAGCTGCTGAATATTTCTCCTCATTCGATAACAAGTTTAACGAACACGCAAATAATATTTTTTATCCGCCTGTTCTTGTCTTATACTTAGGATACAAACGAGAACAAATTAATAGAGACTTAGATGGCTTCGGATTTTTAATTCCATCTAAAATGAAGAAAAACTTTTTAGGTGCAATTTGGAGTTCAACAATATTCCCTAACCGTGCACCTGAAGACCATGCTTCTTTTACAATTTTTGTCGGCGGTGCGCGTAAACCAAATTTGTTTGATGAAGATATTAATACAATTATTAATAGATCAATCAAAGAGTTCAGCGAAATAATGAATACACAAGGTGAACCGGTTTTAATTGAATATAAAAAATGGCATAAAGCTATTCCGCAGTATAATTTAGGTTACATCGAACACGAAAATTATTTTAATGAATTTGAATTAGATCATCCTGGAATTTTCTTAAGTGGAAATTATCGCGGCGGAATTTCAGTCGGCGACTGTGTTAAAAACTCAGAAATTGTCGCTAATAAAATTATAAACTTTGCGTCTTAGCAACTTTGTGGTTGTTCTTGACACAAAGCTAACGGAGGAAATTATGGCAATGTATCCAACACAAAGATTACGAAGATTACGTTACAACCCGCTTGTCCGTGATTTAATAAGAGAAACCGAACTAAGTAAAAATGATTTAATTTATCCGTTGTTCGTTTACCCCGGAGAGAATGTTAAGAATGAAATTAAATCTATGCCCGGTGTTTATCAATTATCGATAGACAACTTAGTAAAAGAATGTAAAGAAGTTCGTGATCTTGGAATACCTGCAGTAATCCTTTTCGGAATACCGGAACATAAAGATGAAAAAGGTTCCGAAGCTTATGATCCGAACGGAATTATACAAAGAGCAATCAGAGCAATCAAATCGGAAGTAAAGGATTTACTCGTAATTACGGATGTATGTTTATGTGAATACACATCACATGGTCACTGCGGTTTACTTGATGGTGAAAATATTCTTAACGATGAAACAGTATCATTATTAGCAAAAGAAGCTGTTAGTCATGCCGAAGCCGGTGCAGATATTATCGCTCCTTCCGATATGATGGACGGTAGAGTATTAGCTATTAGAAAAGCTCTCGATTACAAAGGTTTTTCTCAAATTCCAATTATGAGTTATGCTGTTAAATATGCATCCGGTTATTACGGACCATTTAGAGATGCAGCCGAATCAACTCCCGCATTCGGCGACAGAAGATCACATCAAATGGATATTGCAAACAGCGATGAAGCTATTCGTGAAGCCGAAAGCGATATTGATGAAGGTGCTGATATTATTATGGTCAAACCAGCCGGTGCATATCTCGATATTATTTATAGAGTCAAACACGAATTATCAATGCCGACCGCAGCTTACCAAGTAAGTGGAGAGTATTCTATGATTAAAGCTGCCGGTAAATTAGATTGGATAGATGAGCAAAGGGTTATGATGGAATCATTAACAGCAATCAAAAGAGCCGGTGCTGATATGATTCTCACATACTTTGCTAAAGATGCCGCAAAGTTGTTAAAGTAATTTATAGTTCTTAATCTTACTCTTAATCATAATCTTAATCGCCTTAGTTATGAGAAAGTGAGAGTAAGATTAAGAGTATGATTAAGAGTATGATTAAGAGGAGATAATATGAACATCGAAAAAAGCAAAAGATTATTTGAAGAAGCACAAAAATTTATTCCGGGTGGAGTTAATTCTCCTGTTAGAGCATTTAAGTCAGTCGGTGGTGATCCTTTATTTATAACAAAAGGTCACGGTTCAAAAATGATTGATGCCGACGGCAATGTATATATCGATTACATTGGAAGCTGGGGACCACATTTGTTTGGACATAACCCATCTTTTATAAAAGATGCGCTTCTTAAGCAAATTGAAAACGGAGTAAGTTTTGGAGCACCTACTGAAATAGAAATTAAAATGGCTGAGATTATTGTTGAACTAGTCCCCTCTGTTGAGATGGTAAGAATGGTAAACAGCGGAACCGAGGCAACAATGAGCGCTGTTCGCGCTGCACGTGGTTTTACTGGTAAAGAAAAATTTATAAAATTTGAAGGCTGTTATCACGGTCATGCTGATTACTTTTTAATTAAAGCAGGATCAGGTGCACTAACACTTGGTGTTCCAACAAGTCCCGGTGTTACAAAAGGAAATGCAGCAGATACATTAATGGCAGACTTCAACGATATCAATTCAGTTAAGAAATTAGTTAATGAAAACAAAAATGAAATTGCCGCAATTATAATCGAACCGATTGCAGGTAATATGGGAGTAATTCCTTCAACAAAAGAATTTTTAATTGAGCTAAGAGAGTTATGTGATAACGAAGGAATTGTTTTAATTTTCGATGAAGTTATGACCGGATTTAGAGTTGCAAAAGGCGGCGCACAGGAAGTGTTTGGTATCAAACCTGATTTAACAACTTTCGGAAAAATTATCGGAGGCGGCTTGCCTGTCGGTGCATTTGGTGGAAAGAAAGAAATAATGGAAAAAATTGCTCCGGTTGGACCAATATATCAAGCGGGAACTTTAAGCGGCAATCCGCTTGCAATGGCAGCAGGTTATGCTGCTTTAAATGAGATTAAAAACAATGAAAGCCTTTATAAAACACTCGAAGAAAAATCTTCTTACTTAGAAAATGGAATGAAAGAAAATCTAAAAAAATTAGGTAAGAATTTTTATATGACACGTGTCGGTTCAATGTCTTGTATGTTTTTTACGGAAGACGAGGTTACTGATTTCAAAAGTGCCGTTAAATCCGATACAAAACTTTACGGAAAATATTTTAACGAGATGTTAAAGAGTGGTATTTATTTAGCGCCGGCACAATTTGAAGCGATGTTTGTTTCAACTGCACATACTAAAGAAGATTTAAATCAAACTATTGAAGCACATTACAAATCGCTCAAGTCATTGCTTTGATTTCTTTTTATAATTAAATTGCTTTATAACTTAACAAACTTGGTTTAGTTATGGGGCAGACACAATTATTATTAATTACACTCGGAATTATTATCGCCGGTACGGCAGTTATTGTCGGTATGAATTTATTCCAGGCAAATGCGATTGAGGCAAACAGGAACGGTATAACAAACGATTTGCTTTCAATAGCAAACATGTCTCAAGCCCACTTTAAAAAAACAGCCCAGCTTGGCGGCGGTAATAGAAATTTTCAGGGATTCACAATTCCCAAGAATATGCAATCGAATGAAAATGGTGATTATACAGTTGTTTATTTACGGCAGGATCAAGCACTCTTTCAGGGAGTAGGTAAAGAAGCGGTAGGTGCGGGCGTTGGGTGTGATGAAAGCCAACAATATGTAACTCACAGAATATTGGTTTACCCGGATTCGGTTCGAGTGCAAATTGTTTATTAATATTTTTATTCTGAAGTAAAAGTCCCTTCCGAAGTCCACCACGGACGAATTTTATACAAGAGTCTATTATTAATAACTGCCGGGTCACTTTCACATAGTTTTTGTGCTTCTTCATATGTTTCTGTTCTAAGAATCCAAATACCTCCGCCGTGTTCATCACCGAAAGGACCAGCACATAACAATTTTCCGGCTTCGGCCATTACTTTCATATTATCCATATGCCCTTTTTGAATTTCCATTACCGAGGCAGAATCTAATTCGGGTCTATCGTTGTTTCTTATTAATTGAACGAAGTAATATTGCACCATCTTAAATTCCGGTTCATTTTGTGCAGAAAGGTTTACACTAATAAGAAAAATTATTGCGATTGCTGGTAAAATCTTCATTGTAACTCCATAAAATTTTTTATGAAAACATTAAAGAGTATGGACGTATAATTGCTTGATATAATTCTGATAAACTGAAATTTCTGGTTTTACGAAAAGATTCTTTTCCATTAAAGAAAAAAACCAGAGTAGGTACTGCAAAAATTGAATACTTACCCGTAACTTCCTTTTGTTTTTCAATATCGACATACACGAATTTGATATTGGGAAAATCGTTTTCAAGTAACTTAATGACTTTTGGTTTTAGAACTTTACAAACATTGCAATATTCCGTGCTGAAATAGATTGCTAATGCTTTGTTAGAGTTTATCAAATTTTCGAGATTATCTTTGTTTTGCATATCACACGGCTCCCATTCCTAAAGCAATTGATAGTATAAACAACATAGCGGCAACAGTATACTGAATTGCTCTGAATGTAATTTTTTCAACCAGGTATCTACCGAATGTGGTTCCAATAAATGCAGCAAATATTCCAACACTCAATAAATTCAGTAAACCGGTTTGATCAAGAATTCCGAAATCTGTTTTTATGAATGTTAAACCGTAAACAGTAATTCTTGTTATATCAATTAATAATGAACACCCTGTTAATGTGCCGATAAATTCTTTCTTTTCCAAACCTGTACGGATTAAAAATGCTGTTCGCAAAGCACCTTGATGACCTGAGAGACCGCCAAAAAATCCCGAAAGAATTCCTCCTATCGGAATCCATTTATTATCAATTTTAAAATTCTTTAGATTAGGAAGCAATTCAAATACGGCAAAAATCATCATCAAGGCTGCAATTATTATTTTTACGGGAGTAACTGTGAATTCCTTTTCAAACAAAGTATACGTTACCAAACCCTTGATTTGACTGATGATATCAAGAAGATAGGCTCCGCCAATAGCCGCAACAACTGCGGGTATTCCAAAAGTTAAGATAACTTTTAAGTTACCTTCTCTGCCAATAAGAATAAATTTATAAATGTTATTTACAAAGTGCACAACTGCGGTTGCAGCAACTGCTATTTCAATAGGAAAGAAAATTGCAAAAGCAGGTAATAGAAGTGTACCTAATCCGAATCCGGAAAAAAATGTTAACCCGGAAACAAACAAAGCGACGAGAGCAATTACTATATATTCCACAAAAATCCTTTTATCGTATAAATAAAAAAACCCCGCAACAATACGGGGTTTTAATTCAAACTAATGAAAAATTATTTTGTAGATTCTTTAGTCCTTCTAACTGTGGAAAGAACAAAACCGACAACCATTACAAGTACACCAGCCCATATCAAATTGATGAACGGTTTGATACTTGCTTCGACTGATAATGTTTCTTTCTGCATATGCATCGGAGTTGACTCGGTTTCATCTAATGAAGATAGAGAAACCACAATTGTACCGGCTGCATCCAAACTACTCATTTCAATTTTTAAATTTGCTTCAGATACTTCAGCGGGAATATAACTTCTATCTCCGCCTTTACTTTCCATTACGGTTTTTGTTTCATAAGTTTTTCCATTAATGGAAATTGTAAGCAGCGCGCCTATTTGAAATGAGCCGCCTGCCATCATTGAACTCATTGATTCTTCAGGGAATTCAAATCCGGTAAATGTAATTGTTGCATCGTGAAATTCTACACTGCTTCCTTTTCTTAATGTATACATTTCTCCGTGTGAATGCTGATTTGCACCACCTTCGCTATAACCAAGCGGTGATACATAAAAATCTTTCGTAATCATATTTAATATATCGGGTTCGCGCATTAAGCTGTTGTTAAACTCGGCAACATACATAACGGGTGCAATTCTATTTTTTACATTGCCGTCTTTACCGATATCAATATTAAAAGCGAATTTCTTCCCGTTGTCTATCGGAGTATACCCGCTAAAAGTCAATTCGTAACCAAGGACTTCACGTGTCTCACCTTTAACAAGTTCAACTTGTTTTTCTTCGGTAAAATGACCTGTAGCTATTACACCTAACATAAAGAGTGCAATACCTGTGTGAGATACATAAGCTCCTAGATGAGTTTTCTTACCTTTAAATATTTTCACGGCAATTTCGAGATTTACAGCCAGTGCGAATGCTGCTGCAAATGTGAAGATTATTAACATTAAATCGTAAACACCGCCGAATGAAACAATCAATAAAGTTAAAACCGAAGCACCAATTAATGCTGTCTTTGAATTACTAAAAAGATCTTTCTTTTCTGTAAATTTCCATTTAAGAAGAAGACTAAGACCGTTTAATATTCCTATAATAATTGCAATTGGAAGATGAAGTTCATTATAAAATCTAATCTCTACAGACTGACCGAATATAGGTGCGCTTGTTCCAACCAAAACAATAGTTGCAGATGCCAGTAAAGTTACTGCACCTGTAAATAACGCTAACTCTCTAGATAAACCATTGCTTTCATCATTAAATCTTTCGTTTAAGTATTTCCAACGATAAGCAATACCGCCGGCACCAATTATTATAAACGTTCCGATAAACATGACCAAGAAAAAGTAAACCAGCATTCCAGGGCTTACAAAAGAGTGAACCGATGCATCACCAAGTATTCCGCTTCTTGTTAAAAAAGTACTATACAAAACAAGAACAAATGTTAGTACGGCTAAAATTAAATTTGTCTTAACAAATCTTCCGTTACCTCCATCGGATTGTGATTTCTTTTGAATAAGCATTGTATGAATAAGAGCAACACCCACAATCCAAGGAACGAGAGAAGAATTTTCAACCGGGTCCCAGCCCCAATAACCTCCCCAACCGAGAACTCCGTAAGCCCAATATCCACCGAGCATAATTGCTAAACCTAGTACCATCATTCCGCTTAAAACCCAGGGAAGAGATTGTTTTATCCATTCAGAATATTCATTCTTTATGATTGCTGCTAATGCAAAAGCAAACGGAACTGCTGCCATTGCAAATCCTACAAACATTATCGGCGGATGAATCTGCATCCAAAAATTTTGCAGTAAAGGATTGAGTCCTTTTCCTTCAACAATAAAATCGTTTACCGAAATTCCGTTGCTCGCTAACAAAGCATACAGATCTTTATTTATTTGAACAAAGGTGGATCCGTTGTTTGGATCGGTAAAAATAAAATTTTGTACAAAAGGTAAACTAAGAAAGCTGGCGTTAATATTTTTTGCATTCAGAAAAGTAGGATCAGTCCAAATATATTGGAACGGTGACTTAAGCATTGGATTTAAGAGAATTAAAAGAAAAGCAACGGTAAGTGTAAAAAAGAACATTGTTCTTTCTTCAAGGTCACCCCGTTTTGATGTGTAATCAAGCAATATTAAACCAACAACACCGCTGAAGAAAAGCCAGAGCATCAAACTCCCTTCCTGCCCGCCCCAAAAAGTTGACATCAACAGTCCGGTTGACATTCCGCTTCCGCTGTAATTATAAACGTAATTGTATTGATACTGGTGAGTTAAAATTGCGTATAAAAGCAAAGCACTTGATGCGATTATCATTATAGCAGTTGTATGATAACCAATTCTTGCAAGAGGTTTTGTGTTGTTATATCCTCTCATAGTGAGAAAATACATAACGAGAGTAAAAAGACTTGCAAGCAGTCCTATTGTTAAAAGTATATTACCAACCATTATAAAACGACTCCTTTCGGGTTAAGAACTTGCATTATTGTCGAACTGTTCTTCGTATTTAGAAGGACATTTGGTGAGAATATCAGTGGCATAGAAATATCCATCATGATATTTACCAGTAACAACTACGCTTGTTGATGATTCAAAGTTATTAGGCATAACACCGTTATACACAACTCTCATTTCGTTTCCCTTATAATCTTTCATATAAAAGGAAAAGATTTTCTTTTCATTATCGAGTTGATAACTTTTAGCTTTGATCCATTCACCGGTAGCTCTTACGGTTTTTTCCGTGTTAATAATAAGGCTGAAATCTTCTTGATAACTAACATTTGTCTGTGTAAATAGATATGACATTAATGCAAGAAATACCACGATGATTCCGCCGCCGAATATATATTTGTTTTTCATTTTTCCTGCTCCTTTTCAACTTCTAATTCTTTTTCGATGCTCTTTAATCTTTTATCCGTATTCCACAAGAATACAAAAATACCTAACCAAACAACAAGAACAATAAAAAGAACTATGTAAATAGATTGTTTGTCTAAAAATTCGTATAAGCTTTCCAAATTGACCTCAAATAAATTTTTTCGAAAGTTTATCTTTAATAATAATTGACTTATAACTTAGGTTCCACATCCAAAAATATAAAATTGTGAAAGCAAACAAAGATAAATAGAAAACCAACATCATGTTTGCATCCATTTTAAAATCTACAACCGGGCCTGCAGTATCATCGTTTGCCGAACCGGGATGCAACCCCGTCATTATTCTCGGCATTATAAAAATAAAAAACGGAACGGTTAAGAATGCTATGATAGAATATACAGCAGAAAGACGGGCTCTCTTATCTTCATTTTCAACAGCAGATCGAAGAGCGAAAAGCGAGCCATATATAAGAAGTAAAATAAAGATTGATGTTTCTCGGGGGTCCCAATGCCAAAACGCACCCCAGGTAAACTTAGCCCAAATTGAACCGGTTACGGTTGCCAGAATAGAAAAAATAAAACCTAATTGAAGAGCCGCATTTGATTTGGCATCGTTATCTAAATTTCCTTTTAGAAGATATTTTATTCCGTAAATCATAGCCATTAAAAACGCAATCACTGCCAACCATGCAGTTGGAACATGAAAGAAAATAATTTTTGCTTTTTCTTCTAAACCCGGTATTAACGGAAATTCATTCCAAGCAGATGGTGATTTAACAATTTCAAAAGAGATTCCGGCTATTATTACAAACGTCATCAAAACAAAAAGGAGAATTTTCCAAATTATACTTTTCATATTCCTCAACGATTTATAAGTGCTAAAAGAGTTACAAAAATTAGACCAGAACCGGTAATAATTCAAGTTAATTCATGATACGAAAATTGCATTGTTTTTATAACTTAAAATGAGATATTTTGTTCCGGTTAACAGATTAAAATATATGAAAAAGCTGATAAATTGACAAAAGGTATTAGAAAAACAAACCTAATTTGACAAAGGTGAAAAAAGTGTTGTGTGGAATGTTTATCGTAATGATTTTCTAAATGAGCACACCCGGTTTGCTGCGTTATATATTTCTCAGAATTCTGAAATACCTTCTCAATTAAGGGACTGAGGATATTTGTTAATTATTGTATAGTAATTGAGGACTTACTAATTTTCATGCAGTAGAATCA
>LNQE01001257.1_pt1 | contig 10045 bp, 7 predicted proteins | sample 603111 | NCBI WGS metagenome assembly LNQE01 (sample SAMN04260313, study PRJNA301899) | hydrocarbon metagenome | isolation source: hydrocarbon-contaminated ditch | place: Germany: Bremen | collected 1998
GTGGGGACCGGGAGGGGGTCTCCCCCTCCCCGTCCGCCCCTCCCCCTATGAGGATAGCCGGTGGGAAGCCGTGTACGGAGGCGCAAAAGTATTGACCGATAAGAACCATCCATTGCAGAATCCGGCTTGATTTTCATAGGAACTCTCATGCGCTGGCAACAGTGCAAGTGCAGCCATGGAGATCGAGAACTCATGCCGGATTGATTCTCCCAGGAGCGAGGGGGTGTTGGTAAAGTACTGGCAATTAACATTGATGCGAAAAAGCACTCTTTTATATCGCTCTGATTAACCACAAGTATCCCGTTACAGGTGGATATCAGGTATGACGTCGATAAAAAAGGAGTTATCTATTGTAATACTCGTTGTATTTCTCGCAGCGGGCGTTGGGATCGCAAGCGCTGACAGACCGGCTGTTACTGCTGCCGGGGGGCAGGGGCCGTGTACGGAGTTCCGGCTGACACCCGGGGAAGTTGGTCCTGATGCGGAGTACGGCCGATCCGTGGCGATCGACGGCGATCTCGTGGCGGTGGGGGCAGTCGAAGATGACGCCGGCGGGGCGGTCTACCTGTACCGGCGCCAGGGCATGGCCTATGTCCCCGTGGCGAAACTGGTTGCCCCGGATGCCACCAGCGGAGCGGAATTCGGCAGATCGGTTGCAATCAAGGGCAATACGGTGATCGTCGGAGCCCGGTTTGCCCGGGTCGGCGATCTCGAGAGAGCCGGTGCCGTCTATATCTTCAAGAACAACCGGGGTTCATGGCAGTTTGAGGAGAAGATCTCCTCCCCGGAACCGGCTGATGAGGATAACTTCGGCCGCGCCCTGGCCGTTTGGGGCAACACGCTGGTAGTGACGGCCCGGAAAGATGCTGCGGAGACCGGGGCTGCCTACGTGTTTGTCAACAGGGGCAAAAGATGGATCTATACGGCAGAACTCATGGCAGGCGACGCGGCGGAAGGAGATTATTTCGGCCAGTCCGTGGCTCTGCAGGGGGACATAATAGCGATAGGCGCCCGTAACACCGATGAAGCCGGCGGGCTCTACCTCTTCCGCCGATCCGGGGATGGCTGGAGGGAGATCGCCAGGGTGACCCCACCGGATGGCCGGAGAAATGACCAGTATGGCTTCACCGTTGCGATCGCCGGAGATACGATCGCGGTCAGTGCCCGGAGAGCGGATCCCGATACCATAAAGGACGCGGGCGAGGTCTATGTCTATTCCCTGACCGGGGATGGCGTTCGTCCGGTCGCCAGGCTTACCGCAGGCGATGCGAGCGCAGGCGACGAGTTCGGGCAGTCGATAGCCATTGCCGGAGACACGATTGCGGTCGGTGCATGGAAGGCCGATATCGGCGAGAATGATGATCAGGGTGCGATCTACCTCTTCCGCCGGGCGGGCACCCGGTGGATCGAGACCGCCAAGATAACCGCGTCCGACGGGGCGGCAGGCGACGAATTTGGCTATTCCCTGGCGGCTTTCGGCAACCGCATGGTGACGGGGGCGCACTTTGCCGATCAAATGACCGGGGCCGCCTACGTGCTCCCGCTGAAGCCATAGGCGTGGGATGGCAGGAGGGGAGCGCCGGCAGGAGCGATCTCTTCCTGAGGAGATTTTTTATTATCAGGTTGGCATGAACAACAGGGCCACGGCCGCCACATCCCAGCTGATGAAAATCCTTGAGCCCTCCTGCAGATATACCTCAGCCGGTGATTGCTCGCACTTCAATTTCTATGGATTGAGGCAGCCCTTCCCCTGGGTGACGCACCGCTGGGAAGCCAGGTGCGGGAGCAGAGCGATCATTGCCGGCAGGAATCCTTGTTCTCCCTTCTGGGCCTCATTGATGAAATGCCACGAGAATATCCGCTGAATCATAGTAATGATAGCATCGCGCAATTTTTCCCTGCTGAAAAGAGAACACCATGGCTCAATCGTGTATGAACCCCTTTCCCGTCGATCGTACCGCCCCTCTGTTTCGTCCTTCCACCGCAACCCGGTCGCCTTCGGCAATGATGCCGAGCACCTCGAACGGCTCCGGGGCCGCCTCCGCAGCCATTTCCGAGAAGAACTGCGGCACCTCCCGGCGCCCCGCGGCGGGGGCGGGCCCATGCGGGCGTTTCGTGGTGTGTCCGCACCACCGGCGATCTGAAATCAACACTCTCGTCAAGACAATGGGCTGAGTATTCCCGCGACTTAAGTCGTGGGAGAAATCGGCCCGCCACCTAATCGGCCCGCCACCTATCCCGATACACTTTCATCCCGCAGAGGTATTTTTTATGCCGGGCGAGTGCCCATAGGGATCTGGTTGCGCTGCAGAAGGCACGAAGCAGGGAACATTCTCCTGTGGATTACAGGTACACGCGATTGGCGCAAACGACACCACAGTGCAGCGATCTTGCTGCCAGGGCCGCCGTCAACCGGCCTACTCGCGTCTGCTCCCCAGACACCGGGGGAGAGGTTGAATCGCAAGCCTGTAAAGAGCATGATACCACCTACGGTATCATGCCCCCGACTTCAGTTAGGGGTAGTTGACAGAACTCCATGGCAGCGGGAATATCGCCCCGCCCGAATGCTTCGAAAAGGTCATTAATTATCTCCACATGCTCTTTCTCGCTCATATGCACCTCCTTCTCTGTCCTTGCCGCGACCCGGGTTTCCTGGCATATCTCTGCTATTGCTTAAATAATGGATTCGGCAGTAGACCTGCCAGGAGGATCGCCGTATGTATCGTGCCGTGTCCTCCGACCTCATCATACTCTGTTCTAGTGCTTCTCTGATGTGACGGCGACGATGGCAACAGCGTCGTAGCGGCCGGTATTGTTACAGGCCAGCATCGTGCCCTTTGCAGCCCGGAAAGCCCCCGCCCTGTTGAGCCTTTCGCGTTCTTGACGCCATATGCATCAATCTTCCCGGGACGAAAGATACCCGCATGCGTGTGGGGGATATGCGATGATGGCTATTGCCCGAAGGGGAGGAGTCCCGCCCTTCCCGCGCCGTTCGCCTTCGGTCTCCGGTTGGCGTTTTCCGGGCAGATCGGATTGGAGGGGGCAGCCTCCCGCAAGGTATATCGGCTCCGGGACATACACTGCCGCCGGTGTCATATGAATGTGCTTATGCAACGTGAAGCCGACCGGGTTGAGGTCATGGTCCTTGTAGACAACTACACCGACATTCTCCAGATGCAGCAGACCGAGCTCGTGAGGCGGTCGCAGGTGCCCCCGCCAAATGCCCTCTATGCCGAGCATGGGCTGTCATGCCTCGTAACAGTCCATGCAGGTGGCGAGAAGCACGCCGTCCTGATGGACGCCGGCATCTCCCCCGAATGCCTCATCCATAATGCCGAAGTCTTAAACCTCGATCTCTCCAGTATCGAGGCCATAGCATTGAGCCACGGTCATTTCGACCATTTCGGAGGGCTTATCCCGGTACTTCGGAGAATCGGAGGCAGCAGGCCGCTGTACCTCCACCCGGATGCATTCCTCCCCCGGCGCATGAATCTCCCGGGTCTCGAAAGACCGGTTCCGCTCCCGCGCCTGGACAGGGATGCCCTGCAGGCCGGTGGAGCTGAGATTCGGGCATCACAAGATGCAACGACCTTTGCGGGCGGTCTCCTCTCACTCACCGGGGAGATAGAGCGAAAGACCCCGTACGAGAAAGGATTCCCCCTGGCGGAGGCAGAGATCGACGGCAGATGGATCGTCGATCCGTTCCGGGACGATCAGGCGCTGATTGCTGTCTTGAAGGGGAAAGGACTCGTCATCATCAGCGGCTGTGCCCATGCCGGGATCGTCAACACCGTGGAGCATGCGCGGAGCGTCACCGGGGTGCAGAGAGTGCACGCGATCCTGGGAGGCTTCCACCTCACCGGCCCCCTCTTCGAGCCGGTGATCCCGCAGACGATCGCAGGGATACAGACGATCCGCCCCGACTGGCTCATGCCGATGCATTGCACGGGCTGGAACGCGATCACACAATTCGCAGGGGCCTTTCCGGAACAATTTATCCTGAACACGGTGGGAACGGTCTACTCGTTCCAGGGGTCATAGCACGGTGACTGCGGATCGGTCAGCGGGTGTGGGACCGCCGAAGGCAGGCGGATACTATTGTCCCGGGCAGCTGCTGTCCGAATGCCGAAGAGCAGCGGATCCCGGGCCGGATACCCGAAGGCCGATATCATCAGATCGGGGGCGAGGAGCACGCCCACCCCCGAATCCGCCTGCATCGAGGATGGTCCGGACATACTCGCCTTCAACCATCCATGCCTGCCATGAACAGTCTCAGCCATGGAGAATACCTCCGGAACGCTCCCCAATCCATCAGGGGAGCGCCGATATAATGGGATTGATGGAATACGGCTCTGCAATGGGATTTCCGGTGCGCCTCCGTACGCACTTCATGGAAGGAAGAGCAGGGAGCTGATGGGGAGCGGCAGCCCGGCGATCAGATTAGCCCGGGCGAATAACAAGATTTATGTCAGACATTTATGCATTCTTCATGTAATCCATGTCTGCCGGAGATCAGCCCGGTTCCGGATGCACCGGTACGCTGCCGGGCACGGCAGCAGGAGTTCCTGACATGAACATATCCGTGATTCTCGCCCATCCGCACAAGGGCAGCCTGAACCATGCGATTGCCGATGCGGCAGTCCGCCGGCTCGAGGAGGACGGGCACCGGGTGATCTTCCATGACCTCTATGCGGAAGGGTTCGATCCCGTGCTCCCATACGAGGAGATCCACCGCGGCGCACCCCTCCCTCCGCTCATCGCCCGGCACTGCGGGGAGATCGCCGCAGCGGACGGGATCGTGGTGGTCCATCCCAACTGGTGGGGGCAGCCGCCGGCGATCCTGAAGGGCTGGATCGATCGCGTCCTGCGCCCCGGTGTGGCCTACCGCTTTCTGGAGGGGGATATGGGTGAAGGCGTCCCGGAGGGCCTGCTTGCCGCAAAGACGGCGCTGGTCTTCACCACGTCAAATACTCCCCTCGAGCGTGAGATGGCGGTCTTTGGCGACCCCCTTGAAGCGCTCTGGAACCGGTGCATCTTCCCGTTCTGCGGCATCCAGGACTGCCGCCGCCGCAACTTCGGCGTCGTGGCCACGAGCACCGACGGGGAGCGGAAGAGATGGCTGGAGGAGGTGCGGGATATGGTGCACGGAGCGTTCCCCGGACCGTAAGATCATCCGGGATATTCTCGACGCGAAGGGCGTGCGGCAGCACTCGAGTAAATGGAGCCGGGCAGACCGGAAAAGGGTTTTTGGAGCTCGAAAACGGGAAAAAAAAGTCTTCAAAATAACTCTTTCTGGATGCTATACCAATAGCGGAAAGATCCGGTGTATCGAAGCAACCATCCTTGCCCGCCGGGTTCTTGGTGAATGCAGGGTATTACAGCCCCCTCTCACCAGCCCTCACTCCCCGGACTCTGCCGCATTCTGGATCGGGGTCTCCTGAACCTTTCCGTGAGATTGCCGCGGGTGGCGCTCATGATATAGACGTGACGGTGACCGCAGGTAAAACCCCCGGGAATAGCGCCCCGGATCGATTCCTGCCGGTGGCATAAAAGGATACACGCCCTTGAGCGCATCGGGGCCGAGTCCGGAAACCCGCTACAGTATGCACAGGAAAAAACGGGGATGCTTATGGATCCCCTTCAGGGAATGCCTGAGATCGTTTGAAACATTCAGAGCAGCCCCAGGATGCCGATGATGATCGCGACGACACCGATGATCGTCTGGAAGCCGCCCAGCCAGGTGCCGAATCTGTCGAGGTACTTGCCGAGCACCGGGATCACATGGAACAGCCCGGTCAGGAGGATGATGCCGACCAGAAAGGCCACAATGCCCTGCAGCGAGAAGAGCCACAGCAACCCGAGGATGATCATGATGACGCCTATGATGACCTGGAAACCGCCCAGGAACTTTCCCACCCTCTCAAGAAGACCGCCCAGGACAGGCAGCGCCCCGATGATGCCTGCACACAGTACGAGTCCCCCGACGATGTTCATTATCTCTATTAACAGAATTATTACCTCCTTCTGTCTTTTTGTACAGAATAATGCTATAAAAAACTTGTTATTTAAACACGTAGGCAGAGCAGCGTCTGGAAAGGATCCAATGCATGCCGTGGGATCGTATCGGAAGGGGAATCGTCTGCAGGCCTGCTGGAAGACGCACTGTGCGGCGGCGATGCAGCCGCCATGCCGGGCCGGGTGATTCTCCGGGATCGTTTCGAAACTTCAATACAGGCCGAAATCGGCGATCGTGGCAGGGCCCGGGCACTTCCCACACCTGCCCGGATGCGCTGCCCGGATACCGACCTCAGTGCCTTCGATTGTCCTGCCATGCGTGGCTGGGAAATGGCGCAAAATAATCACGAAAATCTATATAATAAGTGAAATTATCCATTTAAATACAATTCAATGAAATCAAATAATAGTTTAAAAAAGAAATGCTTTATAAACCGACAGATGGATTAATGGATATGGCGCCGGGGTCCACGAGGGCAACAGGTATCTGTCTCCTGTATGTCGACGATGACCCCACGCTCCTTGAGACCGGAAAACTGTTTCTCGAGCGATCCAGTGAGATCACCGTCACCACGGCAGGAAGCGCCCCGGAGGCTCTTCGGCTGCTCTGCACAAAGACCTTTGACGCCGTTGTTTCGGGTTACCAGATGCCCGGGATGGACGGAATCGAGTTCCTCAGGCAGATCCGAAAGGACTACGGCGATCTGCCGTTTATCGTCTTCACCGGAAAGGGGCGCGAAGAGGTGGCCGTCGAGGCGCTCAATTGCGGCGCAGACTTCTACCTCCAGAAAGGCGGCAACCCGCAGTCCCGGTTTGCAGAACTCTCGCATGAGATCCACCATGCCGTCTCCCGCAGGCGTGCAAAGAGAGCGCTGCAGGAGAGCGAGCAGCGATACCGGGACATTGTCGAGGACCAGACCGAACTCATCTGCCGTTTCCTCCCGGACGGGACGCATGTCTATGCAAACGAGGCATACTGCCGCTACTTCGGGCAGGACCGCGGGGCGATCATCGGCAGCCGGTTCATGCCCGAAATACACCCCGACGATCGGAGGGCGGTTGCCCGGGTCTTTACCTCCCTCACGCCAAAAAACCCGGTCGTGCTCGTCGAGCACCGTATAGTCATGCCGGATGGCGGCATCCGGTGGATGCGGTGGAGCGATCGGGCGATCTTTGGCGAAGAGGGGATATGCCGCGAGTATCAGTCCGTCGGCAGGGATATCACCGACCGGAAGCAGGCCGAAGAGGAGCTGGCAGCCTCCCGGGCGCTCCTGAACGCCACCCTTGACTCCATCCCGGATATCATCGGCATACAGAAGCCGGACCATACGATCATCCGCTACAACCGTGCCGGGTATGAGTTCCTGCACCTCTCCCCGGAGGAGGTCTCCGGGCGCAGGTGCTACGAGCTGATCGGGCGGAGCAGCCCGTGCGAGGAGTGTGCGACCGAGGAGGCACTGAGAACAAAGAGGCCCGAACAGGCAGAGCGGTACCTGCCAAAATACGGGATCCACCTGGACTGCCGCGCAAACCCCGTACTGAGCGAGGATGGGGAGATTGTCTTCATTGTCGAGCAGTTGCGGGACATCACCGATAAAAAGCGGGCTGAAGAGGAGCTGCGGGAGAGCGAGGCATTCAACCGCAGCCTCATCGAGAACCTGCCGGACTACATCGTGATATACGGATCTGGCGGCAGGCTCCTGTATATGAACTCATCTGCCGCACATGCGCTCGGCTACTCTGCGGACGAGGTGATCGGCCGGCCTGTCATATCCTTTATCGCGGAGGAATCCCGCGATAACGTGGCATCCATGATAACCGCCCGGCGGGAAGGAGGCGATGTTCCCGCCTATGAGATCGAGATCCTGACGCGTGAGGGGGATCGGAGGGCGGTGATCGTGAAGGGGACACCCATCCAGTACCGCGACAGTCCCGCCACCCTTCTTGTCGTCACCGACATCACCGATCGGAAACGGACCGAGGAGGCGCTGAAGAAGAGCCGCCAGAGGCTGGAACTGGCGCTGGAGGCAGGCGAACACGGATTCTGGGACTGGGATCTCGAGACGAATGAGGTGTACTTCAGTCCGCGGTGCTACACCATGCTCGGCTATGAACCCGGAGCATTCCCCCCGCATTACCAGTCCTGGCTTGATCTGCTGCATCCCGACGATCTCAGAGAGGTTGTGCCGCGGATTTCCCGGTGCATCCAGGCGATGCAGCCCTATGGGGAAGCGTTCCGCATGCGATGCAGGGACGGCAGCTGGAAATGGATATCCAGCCGCGGCAAGATCTTCAGAAAGGACGGTTCCGGCGTCCTCTGCCGGGTTGTCGGCGTGCATGTGGATATCGATGAGCGCAGGCGGGCGGATGCGGCACTGCTAGAGAGTGAGGCGAAGTACCGCCTTCTTGCCGACAGGATGAATGACATCATCTGGATGCTTGATGCCGATCTCCGCACGACCTATGTCAGCCCGTCAGTGGAGGCGATGCTCGGGTTCACACCCGAAGAGCGGCTGAACCAGGAGATCTCCGAACAGCTGACCCCTGCATCCATGCTCACCGTTCAGGACGTCCTGGCACGAGAGCGGGCGCTCGAACAGGGAGGCCGGGCCGATCCCGGCAGATCGGTCGCCCTCGAGCTGGAGTATTGTCGGAAGGACGGGTCTACCCGGTGGCTCGAGAGCCTGATCAGCGGGATCAGGAATGATCAGGGGAGGCTGGTCGGGTTCCATGGAGTATCGAGGGACATCACCGATCGCAGGCGTGCGGAGGTCTCCCTGCAGATCGCCAATAAGAAGCTCCAGCTCCTCGCAAGCATCACCCGTCACGACATTCTCAATCGGATGATGGTGCTTCAGGGCTACCTGGAGCTCATGCAGGAATCGCTCAATCAACCGGTGCAGAGAGAATACCTCCGCCAGATAAAGAAGGCCGCAACGGCCATCCAGCGGCAGATCGAGTTCACCCGGGAATATGAGCAGCTCGGTCATGCGCTGCCGATATGGCAGTCCGTCTCCGGCGTGGTTGCGAAGGCCTGCAGAGGAAGACTCCCGGTCCGATGTACCTGCAAAAGGCTCTTTATCTACGCCGATCCGATGCTTGAAGCGGTCTTTGCGAACCTGATGGACAACACGCTCCGGCATGGCGAGGGGGCGGCCGAAGTCCGCGTGTACTGCCGCGCCTCGGAGGACGGCGTCACGATCGTCTGGGAGGATGACGGCGCCGGGGTGCCTGCCGACCAGAAGGAACGGGTCTTCGATCGCGGTTTCGGCAGGAACACCGGGTTCGGGCTGTTTCTCTGCAGGGAGATCCTCTCGATCACCGGCATCTGCATCATCGAAACCGGCACGTACGGGCAGGGGGCACGGTTTGAGATGGCTGTGCCGGAGGGTCAGTATTCGTTCGGGGAGAGGTCTGCGGATGCCGGCAATATCATGCAGATGAAAGAGAGGCTGGGCTCGCCGGACGGCTGAGACTCGCGGCGGGAGCATGATCTCACCGGATCCGGATGCCGCAGACCCGCAAGCGGCATGCCACCCGCTCTCAGATCAAAGGGGCTGCCGCCGGGTCAGTACCCGAGCTCCTCGCGGATCAATACCAGGGTAATCCTCCCCTCCTCGACCTCGTCTGCCAGGATCACGTATTTCCCGATCTTGCTGGGACTGCCGTAGGCGCGGCGGGCCCGCTGGTTCTCGAGCGGCAGGGCGTATTCCCGGCAGCGCCGCAGCGCATCGTCGAGCGTCGGCACGATCTTGTTTGCGCCTGACACCAGGATGAGCTTTTCAGCGGCGTGAGGCCATGCCCCCACCCGGCTCCCTGTTTTATCGCATCCCACGATCTCCCCGGATTCGGCGATCGCCTGGACTCCCGAGAGGAAGTAGTCGGCCGCCACACTCTTCCGGCGCAGCGCATGCCGCCGCTCTGTGTCGTTCTCGGCGGTGATGAGCGCATGGTAGTCCCGCCATCCCTTCCGGTTCTCTTCGAGCGCCCGGTTGTACCCGAGCTCAACCAGGGGTGTCGAGTAGCCGTT
>LNQE01000271.1_pt1 | contig 10032 bp, 9 predicted proteins | sample 603111 | NCBI WGS metagenome assembly LNQE01 (sample SAMN04260313, study PRJNA301899) | hydrocarbon metagenome | isolation source: hydrocarbon-contaminated ditch | place: Germany: Bremen | collected 1998
TGCCTGGCGATCCGGAGCTTTTGACGCTCAAGGCGGCGCGGGTGATCGCCGGTGCCGGGCTGGTGCTTTTCGCCGGGTCGCTGGTGCCGCCGGAGGTGGTGGCAGGGACGCGCGACGGGGCGCGGGTGCTCGATTCCTCGGACATGACCCTGGAGGAGACGCATGCCCTTTTGGTGGAGGCGGTACGGGCCGGGCAGGTGGCCGCCCGGGTGCATACCGGCGATCCGTCGCTGTATGGGGCCGTGGCCGAGCAGGCGCGGCTTTTGACGCGCGACGGCGTCCCCTGGGAGATCATTCCGGGCGTGACCTCGGCGGCGGCGGCGGCGGCGGCGCTCGGGGTGTCGTTCACCATGCCCGAGGCCACCCAGACGCTGATCCTGACCCGGCTGGCCGGGCGCACGCCGGTTCCCGAGGCCGAGAGCCTGCGCGCCCTGGCGGCGCATAAAAGCTCCCTGGCCGTGTATCTTTCGGCGAATGATCCCGAGGGCCTGAAGCGGGAGCTCCTTTCGGCCGGCCTCGATCCGCACACGCCCGTCGGCGTGGCCTGCCGCCTGGGCTGGCCGGACGAGCAGACCTTTTTCAGCACCATCGACAGCCTGCCCCGCGACGTCCATGCCCACGGCATCACCCGGCAGGCCGTCTTCCTGATCCTGCCGCACCTGGACGCCGCGACCCGCTCGCGCCTCTACGCGCCGGACTTTGCCCACGGCTTCCGCCCCTGACGACGAGACGCGCGGGGACGGGGACGGCCGCCGCATGATTACCGCCACAAATTGACTTTTCGCATTTTCGGGCGGTAAATCAGTCCTGGGAGAACTGCAATCATGGCCCTTGTCATCAACGACATCCTTGGAGAAAGCCGGGACTATTACCGCACAGTGAAGCGGGAAAGCGCCGGGCGGCTGCTCATAAATCCCAGAGGCTCTTTATACCAAAAGGAAGAGGGCGGAAGCTCCTTCCTTTATCTGCGTCGGCTTGAGAACGGGAAAAAGCGGCACATCTACATCGGAAAGGTGGATGATGCCCATGCTTTCCGTGTGAAAGAAGGCTTGACCTCGCGTGCCAAGGGAGTTTTGTCCCTACGGGCCGCCAAGGCGGCCATGAAGGAGCTTGGAATGTCGAGCCTGGAAATCAAAAACGAAGATTTCTTCCCGCTGCTGCGAGAACTGTTTCAGGTCATGGCCGATGCCGGTCTGTGGGATGAGGGGCTTTCCCTGGTCGGTTCCTGGTGCTTCAAGGTGTACCAGAATTTTTGCGGCGTGGAATACTTCCCGGATCGGACCCTTGATGTGGATTTCGCGATCAGGCTCCCCTACCGTGGGGAGAAGGTCAACGTGGGCAACATGCTCAAGGGGCTGGGGCTGGAAGAAGTCATCAACCACGCGGATGGAACGGTCTTCTACCGCAGCGGCGAATTGTCCGTGGAGTTCCTCAAGGACCGGATGGGCGACGGCCTGGAACGGAACAGCCCATATGAACCGGACATCGGCATAGCCCCGGTGGCGGTTCCCTATATGCGGATTCTGCTCTCCAACCCCATGGAGATCAAGGCCCGGGACATTGGCCGTGTGGTCGTGCCGTCCATGGCGGCTTTCTTCCTCCACAAGCTGCTGGTGGCCTCACAGCGGCGCAAGGAGGGCAAGCGCGCCAAGGACTACCGGCAAGTGGAGGCCGTGGCAAAGGCCATCCTGGCGCAACCCGCCATGCTCGATGACGTGAAACGCATCGCTGGCGGGCTTCACAAAAAATGGCTGACGAAGCTGACAGCCTCTGCCGCGACCGGCGGCGCGGACCTCGACGCCGCGAATGCCGTCCTGCGCCGGGCGGAGGTTATTGCAGTCGGGAGATGATCCATGCGGACACTCACGAAAAAGCCCCCTCCTGACGCCGTGGAGTTGTGCTTCACCGGCCCGGCGGCCAGGCGCCAGGAGGCCGTGGACCTTTTGCGCGGCCTTGGCTTCGAGGCCCGGGAAGCGCCGTCCAGGCCGTGGCGGGAGGTGCTGCCCTTTCAGGATGCGGAATTGCCCGGCGTCTTTTTGGCCGGGGCGCGGTACCGCGAAGACATGACCCAGGCCGCCCTTTCCCGGGCAACCGGCATCCCGCGCCGCCACATTTCCGAAATGGAGAACGGCAAGCGGCCCATAGGCAAAAAAAACGCCCGCCTGCTGGCCGAGGCCCTGAACATCGACCCCCGGCGCTTGTTGGCCGTGTAGCCGCCGCTTCATGATGAACCGATCCGACGCATTGCATCTCATCTATCTGCTCCTGCTCCTGGCGGTCATCATCGCCATGCGCTGGTGGCCGGGGCTGCGCCTTCGCAAAGACGACTGGCGGCTGTTCAAGGGAAAAACGCGCAAGAAAAAGTGAACAGGCATTTCCCGCGACCACTAACGGCGGCATGAGCCGGGTCGAAAAGGCTGAGCAGTTCAGGGGCGTCGCAAAAGAGGAAGGGGGTTGACGTGACCCTGTCATCGGTCGCGGCCGCTTGAGCGGCCGCACAAAACGATGCCAGCCAACAGGGGAAAATACGGGTGGGGCCAGAGTGGGGCCATGGGGCTGTAGACGACAAAAAGGGGTCACGGTTTTTACCGTAACCCCTTGAAATTCCTGGTGCCGAGGGACAGAATCGAACTGCCGACACGGGGATTTTCAGTCCCCTGCTCTACCGACTGAGCTACCTCGGCGCCGGAAAGGGGTCTTTACAAAAAGCCCTGGTTGTTGGCAAGACATTTTCCGCGCGGGCGTCGGGAATTCTCCCGGCGCATCAGGCCGGGCGGCCCGGCGGGCCGTCACCGGCCGCCATCGCCGCGACAAAACGGGGGCACTCATGACCAAGGCTGACAAGGTGTTTTATTCCGCCGCCCTGGCGTTTTATTATCTGGTGCTGCTCTACCTGTAGGCGTCCCGCGCCCCGCTTTTACTGCGGGCGGCCGCCCCGGGCCGAAAACCACACCTCGCACAAAAAAAGCGCACTCGCCGTCCCCAAAACGAATCCCAAAAAGAGCATTCCCAGCATGGCCGTCCTCCCTGGCTCGTCGGATGTCCTGCCCGGCATGCCCCGGCAGTTCCTGCTGCGGGACGCATGAGCTGAACGCGGAACGGTGACGCGGACACCCCGGCGTGCTGTCCGCATTTCAGGGCGCGCCGCCGTCCCGTTGCCGGGCTTCTCCCCCATCCCTCCGCATCATTGCAAGCCCCGGGCCGATGCCCGGCGGCAGGATCTGCCGCATATGACGGGCCGGGGCTGGCGCGATGCCTGCTGTTGGTGTAGAAGTTCCGCGATCAGGGGGGCGTCAGCCATGCCCAGGGTGCTCGTCGTGGACGACAACCGCATCGTCCGCGACATGATCAAACGACATATCGCCGTGCTGGCGGATATCGAGATCGTGGAGGCCGGGGACGGTCTGCGCGCCGTGGAGATCGTGCAGCGTACGGTCCCGGACCTGATCCTCATGGATCTCATGATGCCCGGCATGGACGGCATCGAGGCCATCCGGCGCATCCGGGAGGACCCCCAGCACGCCGACATCCCCATCCTGTTTTTATCCACCGAAACGGATCGCGAAAAATGGGTGGAGGCCTTCGAGGCCGGGGCCAACGACTTCGTGCAGAAGCCCTACGAAAAGCGGGAGCTTCTGGCCCGCATGGACACCCATCTGCGCCTTGCCGCCCTGACCCGCGAACTGCGCATGAAAAACGCCCTGCTCGAACGCGAGCAGTATCTGGCCGGGCACGTGCAGAGCCAGCTCTTGCCCCAGCGCCTTGAGTTTCCCGGCTTCGAGGCCAGCGCCGTCTATCAGGCCCAGGAACAGATCGGCGGGGATTTCTACGACGCCTGGGACGACGGGGAGACCGTGCGCATCGTCATGGCCGACATCAGCGGCCACGGGGCCTCGGCGGCCCTGCTGATGGCCGTGTGCAAGGGCCTTTTGTATTCCCTGGCCGCGACCCGGCCGGACCCGGCGGACATGGTGGCCGAGCTCAACCGGATGCTCTACGACCTGCTGGCGGGCGGCGACCTGGACATGTACGTGACCCTGGCCTTCGCCGCTGTCAGCCGCGCGTCCGGCACCCTGCGGTTCCTCTCCGCCGGACATGCCCCGGCCTATGTGTTGGGCGGGTCCACGGCCACCCTCGGGCCCACGGGGCCGGGGCTCGGGTTCCACAGGGACTTCACCTGGCAGACCGTGACCGTGCCCTTCCCGCCGGGGGCCACGCTTTTCCTGCTCACCGACGGCGTGACGGAACTGCGTTCGCCCACGGGGGAGTTTTTCGGGGAAAAGCGCCTGATGGAACTTTTGTCGCCGGGCCTCCCGCCGCGCGAACTCATCGGCCGGGTCATCGACCATGCCCTGCCGTTCTGCAAGGGGCGCCTCACCGACGACATGGCCATGCTGGCCATCCGCCGCACGGACTGCGAGCCCGGGCGGGAGACGTTTTCGTGTCGCGTCTCTTAAAAAAATACGCCGGTATTTTTTAAGAAAAAACTCGTGGTTCCGGTCGTCACCCTCGAAATCCGCATCTGCGCATCTCGAGGACACGGCACGTGGCCGGGGGTCACGCCCCGCCGCACATGGCCGACACGGCCTCCTGCCGCGTTTCGAAGATGTCGAAGATGGTGCCCAGGGTGACCACGCCCACCACCTTGCGCACGTGGGGATGCAAGGCGCAGATGCCCATGCGGCCTCCCCTGGCGGCCACGGCCTTGCGAACGGCCACCATGGCCCCGATGGCCTTGCTGTCCATGAAGTTCACCTGATTGAGATCAAGCAGCAGATCGCCGGCTCCCAGTTTGGCGTAGTGATCGAGAACCGCGTCCTTGAAGTCCTCCGATACGGTCAGGTTCACCTCGGCCGTACCGACCTCCACCACCACACAGTTCCCTTTTTTCTCAGCATGCACGCGCATGGTCGCTCCTTTTTCCGGTTGGTCGGCGTGTTGCGAAGGCGGGTGTTCAGGATCACTCTCCACGGCGGTCAATGAATGGGCGTCAGGACCAGGACCGGTTCGCGCACCCCATAGGTTCCGGAAAGCCGCACCAGGCGCTCCAGCACCAGCTCCGTCAGTTCCTGCCCCTTGGCCAGGAGCAGCAGGCCGGAGACGGTCTTGACGTCGGCGCCGAGGATCATCCCCGGCAACAGTTCGCGCATGGGGAGTCGCTTGGGCAAAAAGCCCTCTTCGAAATAGACGGCCCGCTCGAAGGCGGTCTGGACAGCGGGGTCATAGCGTTCGGGGTGATCCCGCAACTCGCCGATGGCCTCCTCCCGGCTCAATCCCCGTTGTTCCAGGTCGTCGAAATCCAGGGCCAGCTTGAGCAGGCGCGCCCCCATGGGCTGGGCCTCGTCCCCGGCATAGGCATCCGACTGGTGGGCGATGATGTCGTTGATCTCCTCCATGCGCGGGATGTTTCCCAGGAGTTTCACCGCGATGGAGGCGTGCATGCCGTAGATCTGTTCCTCTTCGGGGCCAAGGGGCTGGCCGGAATACTTCTTGGACAGGATATCCTCGGGGATGGACACGCAGCCGATCTGGGAGAGCATGGCCGCCAGCTCCAGCCGCCAGATGTGCCTCAGGCGCAGTTCCCGGGCGGTGCTCACGACCAGCCGCTTGATGCGCTCGCTGCGGCCGAAGGCCTCGGGATTGACCAGGGAGAGGATCTCCACCAGCACCTTGATGCTGCCGCGCAGGGTACCGCGCAACAGTTCCTTTTCGGCGGTGATCAGCCGGTATTGCTCCAGGGCCGCCTCCAGGGTCTTGACCAGGGTGCCCACATCGCAGGGCTTGGTCAGAAACCGGAAGACGTGTCCCTCGTTCACCGAGGCGATGGCCGCCTCCAGGTCCGCATGGCCGGTGAGCATGATGCGCACGGTGGCCGGGGACATCTCGCGCACCTGGCACAGGAACTGGATGCCGTCCATCTTGGGCATCTTGAGATCGGAAACCACCACGGCGAAGGGGCCGGAGTTTCGCAGGCGCAACAGGCCTTCCTTTCCGCCGAGGGCCGTTTCCACCGTGAACCGCTTGCGCAGTCCCCGGCGGAAGGTGTCCAGGATGTTGGACTCGTCGTCAACGAAGAGGATCTTTTCGTTCAAGATGGAGTTCCTCCGTAAGCCGCTTTGCGCAGGCCTGCCGCCAGGCATCGAGCCGGTGTCCCATGCCCGAGGCGTCCAGGAAGGCGGTATCCATGGGGTGGGGAGCGTAGTCGGCGTTGAGCACCACCAGTTCGTGCTCCAGGCCGTTGGCGGCATGCACGGCCAGGAGGGTGGAAAACCCCGTAACCGGGGTCGCGGGAGGCGCATGGTGCGAGAAAATGGCCATGACCACGTTCTCGGGAAGTCCCCACAGGCCCAGCAGATAGGCCCCGATCTCGGCGTGGGAGGCCGCGAACACCTCTTTCTCCATGTCGTGCACGGTACGCCGTTCGGTCCGGCTGCGGGACAGCACCTCCTGGTAGCGTTCCTCGAAGTTGGCGGCCAAAAGGAGCTTGCCCACGTCATGCAGGAGCCCCGAGATGTAGCAGTCGTCGACCTCCTGGGACCGGCGTCCCTCGGCCTGGGCGATGGTCTTGGCGAAAAGGCCCGTGGTCAGGCTGTGTTTCCACAGCAGCTCCAGGGAGAATTCCGGGAAACGGTCCATGTTGAACCGCGAAAACAGGTGCAGGGAGATGATCAGGGCCTTGATGATCTCGGTGCCGAGCAGGTTCACGGCGTGGGTGGGGCTCGACACATGGGTGCGCAGGCCGAAGAAGGCCGAATTGACGAGTTTGAGGATGTTGGCGGACATGCCCACGTCCTGGTTGACCAATTCCCCCACGACCCGCAGCGACGGCTCCTCCCGCCGCAGTTCCTGCAGAAGCTCCAGATAGGTCCGGGGCAGGCTGGGCAGGGTCTCGATCCTGGCCACCACGGTCCTGACCGCCTCGTTGGAAAAAATGTCCTGGAAGGTGGTGGCCCGGTCGATGGCGGCCGTGAGTTCCTCGGCCCGGCAGGGTTTGAGCAGGAATTGGTGGGCGTGGCGCACGGACTGCAGCGCCGTGGAGGTGTCCGAATGTCCGGACAGGACCAGGCGGATGGTGCCGGGATGGCTTTTGCGGACCTCGTCGAGCAGCGTGACGCCGTCCATCCCCGGCATGCGCATGTCGGCCACGATCACGTCCTGGGGCGCGGTGGCGAGAATCCCCAGGGCGGCTTTCCCCGACGTGGCGAACCGCATGTCCCATTGGCCGCGCATGTGGTGGAGCATGCGGCGCAGGGCGTCGAGCACGTGCTGCTCGTCGTCGACGAACAGGATGCGTTTTTTGGTCATTGCGGCCTCCCGGCCGTGGCGTCTCCGCCGATGGGAATGCGGATGTGGAAGGTCGAGCCCTTGCCCAGCTCGGACTCCACGTCGATGGTCCCGTCATGCTTTTCCACCACGATGTCGTGCACGATGGCCAAGCCCTGGCCGGTGCCCCGGCCCACCTCCTTGGTGGTGAAAAAGGGGTCGAAGATCTTCTCCCGGTTCTTTTCCGGGATGCCCGTGCCCGTGTCGGAGATGGACAGCCGGGCCAGGGGGCCCTCCCGCCGGGTGACGATGGTGATGCGGCCTTTTTCCGAGGTGTCGCGCACCACGTCGCCGATGGCGTGGGCGGCGTTGATCAGCACGTTTAAGATCACCTGGTTGAAGTCCCCGGGCAGGCAGTGCACGGGCGGCAGCCCGGCATCCAGGTCGGTGACCACGTCGGCCACGTATTTCCATTCGTTCCTGGCCACCAGGACGGTGTTTTCCACGGCCTTGTTGATGTCCACGGCGGTCTTTTCCTCGCCGCCGGGGTGCGAGAATTTTTTCATGGCCCGCACGATGGAGGCCACCCGCTCCACGCCTTCCAGGGATTGCTCCAGGGATTTGGGCACCTCTTCGGTCAAAAACTCCAGGTCGGCGGCCTCCCGGGCCACGTCCACCCTTCCCGTCTGCGCCTGGGCCGCAGCGCGGACGGCGGGCAGGTCCGCCACAGCCAGGGCCGCGTCCATGACGGCGCGCAGGTCGGCGTAGGCGTCTTGCAGATAATGCAGATTGTCGCCGATGTACTGGATGGGGGTGTTGATCTCATGGGCCACCCCGGCCGCCAGTTCGCCCACGGATTCGAGCTTCTGGGCGATGGACAGCCGCCGTTCCAGGGCCTTGCGTTCGGTGATGTCGAACACGATCTCGTAATACACCGAAGTGCCCCGGCGCATGCCCGGGATCACCGTCTTGATGACCGGCACCACCCGGCCGTCGGATTTTTTCAGGCGCATTTCCTCATCGACCAGGTTGCCGTCCGAAAAGCGGCAGTTGCCGGATATGGGCTGGCCCCGCTTGTCCTGCCAGCCCAGGGCGCAGCAGGGTGTGCCGAGAAGGGCGTCTTTGGGGACGCCGATGAGGTCTTCGGCAATGGAGTTGGCGTCCAGGATGTGCGTCGTTGCCGGATCGACGATGAAGATGGCGGCGCGGATGCCGTGCAGGATCTTGCGCAGGGTCTCCTCGCTCTCCCGCAGTTCCTCGGCGGCGCGGTGGCTTTGGGTCACGTCCTGGATCACGGCGATGATGTACGGGATATTTCCCGAGGATTCCCGGGCCGGGGACAGGGTGACCAGCCCCCAGATCAGGGAGCCGTCCTTGCGGCGCAGGCGTTTTTCGAAGGTGTGGGTCCCGGTGAGGCCGGAAAGAATGCTTCGCAGGGCATTGTCGGCCATCTCCAGGTCGTCCCGGAAGGTCACGTCGCGCAGGCTGCAATCGGACAGTTCCTGGCGGGAATACCCCAGAATGCGGCACAGTTGTTCGTTGACCCGCAGGAAGCGGCCGTCGGGCAGCACATGGCACATGCCCACGGCGGCCTGTTCGAAGGTGGCCAGGAAGCGTTCGGAGCTCTCCTGCAGATTCTCCTCGGCCCGCTTGCGCAGGGCCGTCTCCATGGCCACCCGCAGCTGGGAGAAATCCACCGGCTTGAACAACAGGCCGTAGGGGGTCACGGCGGCGGCCTTGGCGGTGATCTCCTCCTGGGTGAAGGCCGTGACCAGGATCACGGGAATGCCGTGGACGCGCTGCAGGACGTCGCACAGGCCGATGCCGTCCATGCTTCCGGGGATGCGGATGTCCAGGAGCACAAGGTCCGGGGTGCGATCCAGGGCCATGCCCAGGGCCGTATCGGCATCGCCGGCGATCCCGGCGCAGAGAAATCCTAGGATGTCCAGGCGTTTGGCCATCACCTGGGCGGAAACGGGGTCGTCCTCGACGACCAGGATGCGTTTTTGCCGCATCTCCTCGGCGGGACGGGGCGTATCCGGGGCGTGTGTGTTCATGGCCGTCTCTCGTGCCGGGGCACGGGTGAAATGGTATGAGACCCCGCGTCATGGCGGCAGGATAAAAAACCATAAAATCACGGGAGTGACAAGACGGACGGATGAAACAACGCAGGAGGAAATGGTTATGGCGAATCTTCCAGAAAGGCCAACAGGGCGTCTTCGGCGGCCGTGAAGTCCACGCCGCCCGAGAACTCGAAGGCCGGCAGGCCGCGCAAACGGCGGGAAAACGTCTCCGGGTCGTGGGCCGGGTTGCGGTCGGCCCCCAAAAAGATGCCCGGGCGCTTGATGATGCGGCCGAGCAGATCGGGCCGGGCGCAGAGGTCCACGCGGCTGACCCGCGTCCTGCCGCCGCCGCGCCGCCAGGTGAGCACGGCCGCGGCGGCCAGGTCCGTGGCCAGGCGGAACCGGCCGGGACCGTAGAGATCGCCGATGACTGCGTCGTATTTGCGGTCCACCTCCCACAACCGGTCCTGGGGCAGGGCCGCGTAGGCGGCGCGCTCGGCCTCGGGAACCACCCGGCGCAGGGCGGGGTCGGCCAGGGCCGTACCGGGATTGATGCGCGGCATCTTGGCCAGGCCGTACATGCGGGGCTGTGGGTCTCCCTGCCCCACCAGCAGGCGGTCGTTGGACACGAAATCGAGCCCCCGGCCCACGAGGCGCAGGGCCAGGGTGGATTTCCCGGCCCCGGCCACCCCGGCCAACAAAATCC
>LNQE01000473.1_pt1 | contig 10032 bp, 9 predicted proteins | sample 603111 | NCBI WGS metagenome assembly LNQE01 (sample SAMN04260313, study PRJNA301899) | hydrocarbon metagenome | isolation source: hydrocarbon-contaminated ditch | place: Germany: Bremen | collected 1998
AAATAAAAACGCTGTACATTATTACAGTAACAATAAATGTAAGCACTCCCGCAATCACCATAAATAGAATTGTAAGTTCGTTGAATCTAAAAAGGTAACCGATTGCGAGTCCGGTAAGCAATGGATTGTAAGTGTAAAATCCTTCGCTTAAAAACTCGTTGCTCATATTAATAATGCGTGCGAAAACGTATGCAGAGATAACTGCAACAATCCCACCAAGCGCAACGTAAGGATTAATAAAAGTAATCAATAATAATAACGCACCGATCCACTTACTTTTGAAGAAGTAAATTTCTGAGTAGCTTTGAAGCAGCGCTTTTATGTGGATGTTGAGTTTCATCATTTTTTATTCGATTATGTTGAAGTGAGAATCCTCGCCCCACTTCGTTAAGTTGGGAATGACACCCCACTGTCATTCCGAAGGAGTCCGTTAGCTAACGGACGACTGAGGAATCTCACTTTATCATTCCTCTGTAAGTATAAAGTGAGATTCTTCGTCACGATATAAAACATCGTGACTCTGAATGACAGACACATTATTCCTTCAACTTCAATCTCTCCGGTAATTTTTCTCTCCTCGTAATATCACTCAAATCTTCCGCCTCACGAATAATATCAAGTTCTTTATTTTCTCCGATCAATACAACGTTTGGGCGATATTCGATGAACTGCATCCATTGAGTAACATTGTACGCGCCGACTGGTGATAAAATTAATCTCGTTCCTTTTTCCATCGGTGGAAGAAGTGTGCCTTCTTCAATTACATCAATGTTCATACATAATGGACCATTAACAATTGCCGGTTCGTTTGTTCCGTCAACCTGCCGATCGGTTTCAATATTATATTTATACCAGAAGGCGGTGTATAATAAATTAATCCCGGCATCGGCAATATATGATTTCCTTCCGTCGGGCAGTCTTTTTGAAGCGATAACAGTTGTAATTAAATATCCCGCTTCATCAACAATAGCGCGACCGGTTTCAAGATAAACTTTTGGTAGATCTCCCGGTTTTAAGTTTCTGAAAAGAGAAGTCGTAATACTTTCGGCATACTCATCAATTGAAGGAATCATCACATCAGGTTCTTGGTATGTTCCTTTTAATTTACTTTTTGACGGAAACCCCCCACCTATATCGTAGTAATCAATTTTCATATTAAACTTATCTTGAATTTCGTAACCGAACTTAATCATCTTCTCAATCTCAACCGCGTACGCATTTGGATCTAATATAAATGTTCCAATGTGACAATGTAGTCCGTTCAAAACGAGTTTACCTTTGCTCACCATTCGTTTAACGGCGTCCATCGCTTGTCCGGAATCTAAACTTAATCCGAAGCGCGACCATTGAGGATATATACCCGTATCCATATTAACACGCATACCGACTTTAATTTTCTTATTCAGCTTATCAGCTACTTTTTCCAAATCATAAATTTCATCAAAGTGATCGATGTTAATCAGCGATCCCTCTTTAACTGCTTTTTCTAGTGCATGTAAATTTTTATAAGGACCGTTGTAAATAATTTTATTCCCGGGAATCCCTAAACTTCGTGCTTTATCATATTCCATTTCCGAAACGACTTCGGCAATTGCTCCTTCTTGATGAAACACCGAACAGATAGCGGGCAAATAATTTGTTTTATACGACCAGCCGAAAGTGATATTCGGATAGCGTGTTGAGAATGAATTATAATATGCTCTATACTTTTGACGAAGCGATTTCTCTGAAAAGACAAACAAAGGTGAATCGAACTTATCAACTAATTCACTTATGGCAACACCGTCAATTTCAGTTCTTATTTTTCTTGAATAATACGGACTGCTTCCGAACTTGTTCATCATTCCGGTTTGCACTTTTATTATTATGGGTTTTTCATATTTCTTAGCCATCTTAATTTTCTCCCTTTGTAATAACATTTTGGAAGGTACTCATATCGGTAATCGTTTCGTAAGTGTAGCGAACGTAAAGTTTTCCCGCATCGAAATCTTTATCAATTTCAAAAGGCAGACCAAAAGCTTTCTTCACCATATTTGCAGGAAGATTGATTCCGCATCCGGTTGCAAAATATGACCAAGCAGGAAAGCGGGGATTGATTTCTATTAAATAAACTTTTTCTTTATCAACTATACACTCAAGTTCAAACGGACCTTTCCATTTATATTCTTTAACAAAATTAGATGCAGCGTTCATCATTAATTCATTTTTAATTGAAACGCCCGTCCAAATTTTACCGAGCGAAGTGATCCACATTTTTTTAAGTCCAAGTTTACCAAGTAAAGTTCCTTCACCATCGCCAACACCGACAACATTCATCTCTTCACCTTTAACAACTTCTTGAAGAATAATCGGATAACCCCACTCGGCGGAAATTTTGTGAAAATGACTCATTGCTTCTTGAGTTGTGTAAGCTCTTTCGGCTTTGTAGTAAGCTCCTTTTACCATTACGGGAAGACCAATTTTTTCAACTTCTTTAATTAATTCCTCCGGTGAGTTTACAACCGAAGTTTTCGGTAAATCTATATTAACTTTTTCGGCAACTTGAAGTAGTTTATCTTTCGCACGCAGTTTGTATTGGCTTTCGGTTGGCACGAAAACTTTTATGCCGAGCGCTTCAATTTCTTTTGTGTATTTGGTATAGATTGGAAGTTCTGAATCGAGATTGGGAATTATAAAATCTAATCCATATGAATCTTTTATATATGAAAGTCTTTCCAGCAAAGCATCTTTTCCGCTTGATGGATAGGGGAGTATAAAAGTTTTATCAATCAGCCAATCTAAATAAATGCCCGGCTCCATCGCGTCATAAGCTAATCCGATAACTTTTACATTTAAGTCGGGATCTTCTTTTAGTGAACGAGCAACTCCAACACCAGGACCGGGATTATCAACTGCATTAATTCCGGATACGGCAATTTTCAGTTCTTTCATTATTCACCTCAATAAATATTGTATGTGTTGAGGTGTGTGATAAAATCTGAAATATCGCTTGAAATTTCTTCCGGTGTTTCTTCAAATTCTTTTACAAGTTCTTCGGCTATTTGATCTATTTCTTTTCCTTCACGTAAGGAATTGATTATGAAAAGTCCGGTTGGATTTACTGTGTAGCTGTCACCTGTAGTTGGATCAAAAATAAAACCTTCCGAATTAACAGCAAGTTTGTTTAACCGGTTCATTACCCCTCCGATATTTTATCTTTTTGTCTTTTTTGACAGCAATGTTTCCGTTTGGGTTTAAATGTAAGGTAAATTATCTATTAATGTTAGTGCTTAGAATATTCTTTAAGAGATTCTGCATCCATTAACTCCGAAAAACCATTCCCGTCAATAACTTCTGCAGTTGTGTTTTGATTCAATATTAACTTGTGTGCAAGCTGCAAAAGATGTGATTCTATATTAAATGATTTTGTACACTCGTTACAGATTTTTAAACCCTCAATTTCTCCGCTTGAGTTTAGCAATAAGTCGATTTGAGAGTTTGAGTAAATTACCGAATCTAATCCGGTATATTGATTTATTTGAGTATCAACAAGATTACCGATGTCGTCTTCGACATCTAATAATTTGTCGTATTCAATCGAATTTCCAAAAATAACTTTGTAGAACATTTTGTATTTTTATTTGGTTAGATGAGTTCAAAGTCTATTCGATTCATGTTAAGAATAGAACATATTTATGTTTGATAATAAATAAGAAAGGAGATACTTATGGCAGCAACACCAAGCGCAATGGTAGAATTAGGAACTAAGGCTCAGGGTTTTAATTTACCTGATACAATTTCAGGCAAACAAATTAGTCTCGATGAAATTAAATCCGATAAAGCTACGGTTATAATGTTTATTTGCAATCACTGTCCGTATGTTATTCATATAATTGATACACTTTCAAAAGTAGCTAAAGAATATAAAGCGAAGAGTATAAGTTTTGTTGCTATTAGTTCTAACGATATTGTAAACTATCCGCAAGATGCACCCGATAAGATGAAAGAGTTTGCGCATGAATTTAAATTTTCTTTTCCATATTTATATGATGAAACTCAAGAGGTTGCAAAAGCATATAAAGCGGAATGTACACCCGATATTTTCGTTTATGATAAAGATATGACATTAGTATACAGGGGACAGTTTGATAATTCAAGACCAAGTTTAAACACACCTGTTACGGGTAAGGATTTAACGTCAGCACTCGATAATATTTTGGAAGGTAAACCGGTTAGTGAAAATCAAATACCGAGTGTTGGTTGTAATATTAAGTGGAAGAGGTGAATTATAAAACCCCGGGATTATAACGTGGGTAAAGCCACAGCAAATCCCGGGGGTTAAAAATTTACTTAATCAGCTGCAATTTAACAGAATGTGTTTTCTGTGGTGTGATTGCAACGAAAATATAAATACCGCTTGAAACATTTTGACCGTAATCATTTCGTCCATCCCAAACCAACTCAAATTTTCCTCTCATGCTTTGATCAATTTCGAAAGTCTTAACAACTTGACCTAGTATGTTGTATATCTTAAATGATATGCTTTCACTCGAAAGAGAGGAAGGAAGATTAATTTGAATCTTTGTTTGGTTATTAAACGGATTGGGATATGCAGCTAAAGTAAAATCATCATTAATATTTGTCGAATCATCTGTCTCAACATCCGTAGAACCCCCGCCGTCATCCCGGCAATCATAACATACTTGTCCGCCTAACGAAGGCTCTAAACAAATAAATGCCGTATGCTTGGAAAGAACTCTGTTTGCAATACTCGTATTGATAATTTCACTCATTATATTATTACTGCTGCTTCCCTGTGCTTCAAGTTCTTTTATATAACGGCTGACCCACATTTTTATCAAAGTTGTATCCGAATTATCAATCTTATCTTCATCTATCTCAAAGTTTTTTGAAAAGACCGTCCCTTCATAAACACCGTTCATTTCAATTCGGAAAGGAGGTGAACCGTTAAACTTACCGACCTGGAAGATCGGTGCATCTAGAAAAGCACTTGAACCGGTAAGGTTGATATTATATCTCCCGTAACAAAATCCTCCGACAAGACTAGTGTATAGATCGAAGGTGCTGATAAATCCGCCCACACCCTGGAATGTTTTTTCCAATAAAGCCGGATATGTATACCCGTCTCTTATTCGATAGAAATTACCCCCGGTCATTCGTGTAATATTGTTGTAAAAATATTGATTCCCTTCATAGTACTGGTTCCCGATATAAATATAATTGATATTTTGGTTCTGAAAATCGGCAACATGAAATGTAATATCCGATTCAATTGCGTCAACAATATCATCAATTAACTCATTTGCGGATTCGGGATTCATCAATTCATCACTATTTGAAACTATAAGAATAATTCCTTTCGGGCTATGAGAATTTATAAAATCTATTGCATTGCCTATTAATGAAGGGAGATTACTGTAGTTAGAAAGATTAGCCGTGGTAATATTCTGAAATGTATTTTCAATCGTTGCACTATCTGCAGGCAGCCAATCTTCGCTTATACGCTCTATATTCAATTTGGAGAAAGCAATATTAAAACTATCCGAGTCACTCAAGTAATTTAACAATGCCAGCTTAACCCCGTTCAAGATTTCGGTTTTATTTAAAGAAGAGTTCGGAGATTCATAATCGAATAACACCATTATATTGTTACTTGCTTCAGTCGTTAAAATTTCGGAAGGAAGAACGGCTAATTGGTAATAGTCTTCATTTGTTTCGGTGAAGGTGCTTAAATAAAAACCGCTTTCCATTGGAGAATTAAGCGAAAACGTTAAACTGTTTCTTAGATATTCTTTGGGAATTACAACCGATTTGTATTCACCGAAGACCGTATCAATTTCCGATTCGAAATCTAAATCATTGTATTCAAGAATTCCCGGGTTATCCCATTTCTCACTTGGATAAACAACAAGTTTCAGATTCTCTACTTGGCTGGCAGAAGTTCTAAGAATTTCGACAGGTAAAGGTGCGGTTACTAAATTGCTTGTCCAATTGGTTGGAACCATATAAGTTATTTTTACTTTGCGGGGCATTCCTTTCATAATAGGGAAAACTCTTAGCTCATAGTATCCGTCACGCTTGAATAAAATAGACGGGTCTAAATTTCTACCGACAATTTCATTATAAATTTGTCCGGCAGTCCACTCATCCATAATTTCTGCTTGAATTATTTCGTCCTCAATCCAAAGCCAGGAATCATGAACAAATGCATTGTTGTGCAAATTAAACTTAAGTTCAACTTCCAAACTATCACTCGGGTCAAAATAAGTTTGGTCTGCAGAGAATGTTAAGTATAAACCGTACTCAAAGAAAACTCCTTTTGGTCTGATTGTTAAAGTAGCTTCTTCAATTATACCGGGCTCACCCCACCAACCCCATTGCGGGTTAATTATATAGAGTGAATTTTGAGCGTTGATTGAAGAGAAAATTCCAAACAATATTAGATTGATAAGCCAAATTTTTAGAATTATTTTCATAGTAGTCCCCTTAATGATTGGATTATTCTCAATATTAATTTAATAATAGGATACTTAAATAAATTGAAAAAGTCTATATGAAAATTTGGTTATTGATACTTGAGGTCGGGTTTTACACCGCAGGCAAAGGCTTTACAACTTTTCTATTATTACAATTGATAAATCATCATTCATTTTAGCATTGCCCCGGTAGTCTTCAATCGTTTTGAAGATATAAGTACCCAAATCTTTTGCCGGTCTATGTCTCTGATTTTCTAGAATTTTCATAAATCTTGTGTCACCAAAAAAGACACCGTTTTCATCTACGGCTTCCGTTACTCCATCGGAATAGACAATAAATTTTTCGCCGGATTGCATAATGATCATTTCTTCCGGAAGTTCTAATTCTTTAAGCAACCCTAACGCCGGACCACCTTTCTTCAATGGCTCAATAGAATCTTTCTTTACTATAACAGGCGGCATATGCCCGGCATTTATGAATTTTACTTTATTTTCGTTTTCAAAAATTTCAAGATAGAGGAGAGATGCAAAAATACTTTTAAGACTATCACGGTGAAAAATTTTATTTATTTTAGAAATTAATTCGGTTAACGAAACATTAACATCAGCCAAAGCTCTAATGGTTGCCTGAAGTTTCGCCATTATTAATGCGGCACTCAATCCTTTACCTGCAACATCGCCGATTGAAATACCGTATTTATTTTCCGAAAGTTGTAAGTAATCAATCAAATCACCGCCGACATCATTCGCCGATGTTGTAAAGAGCCAAACGTTCCATCCTTCAATATGAGGATTTGATTCTGGCATTAATGCAGATTGCACCTTATGCCCCGCTTCAAGCTCATCTTTCGCAAGAAGTTTATCTTTTAGTTCAAGCATTAAAACAAAGACCAAAATAAAGCCGCCAAGGATGTGACTATTACTACTGCTTGAAACACCTCCGGTTTCGAATTGAAAATTTGTCATAAAAATAAGAAGAATACCAAGTACAAAAAGTAGTCTTCGTACAGGGGTCATTCTGAAAAACATAGCGCGTAACAGCCACCAAGAGATTTTAAAGAATCTTCTAACAGGACTCATATCTCTAAGTTGATCTTTTTTTTCGTCGTCTAAAAAATTTTCTTTAAGTTCACGGTAATCATCCGAGAGAGTTTTTCGAAGATCGGGCTGGCGTAAATCGTCGCGAATAGTATGTCTAATTTTAGGTTCTTCTTTTTGTGCCATCTTTAAATATTTTTTGTTTGTCGATTATTAAGACGTTTCAAGATAGGTTTTTGTTTGGAATTGGTAAAGTACTTAGATTGCAGAAGTTATTTTTAAAAAGAAAAGATGAAAAATAAGCTTTCTTCCCTAAAAAATATCGGACCACAAAGTGAAAAGTGGCTCAACAAAATTGATATCTATACAATAGAAGATATAAAAAGACTTGGACCTGTCAACATTTACAACATTCTTAAAGTACAAGGATTTCCCGTTTCAAAATTATTGGTATATGCATTACACGGAGCAATAATAGGCAGACATTGGAATGATCTTCCGAAAAAGGTTAAGAAGCAGCTTGACAAAGCGATAGAGGAAACAAAATTGTAAGAATGAATTCGAATTATCATTTTGTTAGCTTTATGTATGAAAAAACTCTACACCGGAACCGCCGGGTGGTCATACAAAGATTGGATCGGAAGTTTTTATCCCAAAAAACAATCAGCAGATTTTAACTGGCTTGAATACTATTCTCAATTTTTTAATTGCGTTGAAGTCAATTCAAGTTACTACTCTTATATCGATCCTAAAATTGTAAATAGTTGGTTAAAACACACCGCAGATAAAAATGATTTTCTTTTTACATTAAAACTTCATCAAGATTTTACTCATAAAAAGAACTTCACAAACGAAAATACAAAAGCGGTAAAGTTTGTGCTGGATAAACTTGCGAGCGAAGGAAAACTCGGCGGATTATTAATGCAATTCCCATACTCATTTTCACTCGATAAAGAGAATGCAAATAATGTTAAGAACTTAGTTGATACTTTTGCTGAATATGAAAAGTTTATCGAAGTAAGACATAAGTCGTGGTTTATAGATCGCTTTTTTGATTTTGTCAAATCAAACAATTCTTCACTTTGTGTTATTGATCAACCAATGTTGGGAAAAGCCATTGATTTTCAACCTAATGTTATTGGTGACAATTTATATTTACGTTTTCATGGAAGAAATGAAAAAGCTTGGAGTCAGTCAATTAAAAATTTTGGTAAGAAACAAACTTACGAACAGCAAAGCGCACGTTATGATTATCTTTATTCACCCGGAGAGTTAATAGAAATTGACCAAAAGCTGAAAGAAGTTATTGATACGGTAAACAAAGTTATTGTAATTATGAACAATCATCCACACGGGAACGCTGTTGCCAACGCACTTGAGATGCTTCATTTGTTAAGTGATAAAATGAAAATCAATGTACCGGAGAATACTCTAAAAGCTTACCCGAGGTTGAAGAAGATTATTTGATTCAACAATAGGGCTAAAGCCCATTTATAAATAAGCTTGTTTTAGTTTCTCCTTTCCCAAAGAACTAACAAGCTGCACTTCGTCAACCATCAGTTCTTTTTCCGGATCACCGAAGAAATCCTTGCTTGTTCTATCTTTCCGAGTTATTGATTCCGCTTTAACCGCAGAGAGAACCGATAATTTTTCAACAATAATATTATTGCCGCTTTCTGCATCAACTTTTCCTTCAATTAAATACGGTCCCATTGAAATTGTAAGTTCCGCATACTTTTTATATGCTTCGGGAAAAATCACTGCTTCGAAAGTTTCTGTTTTATCTTCGAGTGAGAGAAATTTCATTATTCCGCCTTTGCTTGTCATCACTCTTTTCGATGCCATGTACCAACCGATCATTTTAATTTTTTTGCCGTTATACTTCTGCATATCCGCAGCCTTAACAATATTTTTTTCATTCACTTCGTCAAAAAAATCTAACGGGTGATGCGAAACCATGTAGCCGAATATTTCGTATTCATTGTAACATGTTTCTTCTATTCCGAATTCTTTATTGGTTAGGACTTCCTTTTCAAGTTTACTTGTATTGTTTGCAAAGAGATTTATATTCTCATCTTCTAAAAGTTTCTTGTTGTAGAAATAAATATCAAGCAAACGAAGAAGCGTTGGACGTGTTTGTTTAAGTGAATCCATTGCGCCGCATTTTATTAATCGTTCCGCACTTTCATAACCGAGATGAACACGTGAAAGAAAATTTGCAAGTGATGTGAATCGTCCGTTTTTTTTTCGTTCGGCTATAATTTTATCTGCGTAGCTTTGATCAAAATTTTTAACGGCAACAAACCCGATTCTTATTTCTTTGCCTTTGCCGGTATATTCATATTCGCTTTCATTTATACAAGGAAGTAGAACTTTTAAGCCAAGCCGTTTACATTCGCTTATGTAAACCGCCGATGAATAATACCCGCCGCCGTTGCTAAGCACCCCCGCCATAAATTCCGCAGGATAATAAGTTTTTAAGTATGCCATTTGATATGAAAGTACTGCAAACGATGCG
>LNQE01000054.1_pt1 | contig 10029 bp, 7 predicted proteins | sample 603111 | NCBI WGS metagenome assembly LNQE01 (sample SAMN04260313, study PRJNA301899) | hydrocarbon metagenome | isolation source: hydrocarbon-contaminated ditch | place: Germany: Bremen | collected 1998
AGTAGATGTAGCCCCGGTCGATATGCTTGCCCAGGCCTTCGGCCACCAAAAATACCCCGATGAGGATCAGAAACGACAGGGCCAGCATCTGGATGGTGGGATGGCGATGCACGAAGCGGCTGACCGTGTCGGCGAAGAGCATCATGACCAGGACGGCGGCGACGACGGCCGAGACCATGATCCATATCTGCCCCACCATGCCCACGGCGGTGATGACCGAGTCCAGGGAGAAGATGATGTCCAAAAGGGCGATCTGGGTCACGGCTGCGCCGAAGGTCAGGGCCTTGCGCACGGTGTCGTCTCCGTGGGGCCTGCGTTCGATCTTGTCGTGGATCTCGAAGGTGGACTTGGCGATCAGGAACAGTCCGCCGCCGAGCAGGATCAGGTCGCGGCCGGAGATGCTCAGTTCCATGATCGAAAAAAGCGGCGTAGTCAGGCGCATGACCCAGGTGATGGCAAAGAGGAGAGCGATGCGCGTGCCCATGGCCATGAGCAGTCCGATCTTGCGGGCCTTGGATTGCACGGCGTCGGGCAGGTTGTTGGTGATGATGGCGATGAAGACGATGTTGTCGATGCCGAGCACGATTTCAAGGCCGGCCAGGGTCAGGAAGGCGACGGCGATTTCCAGGGTGGTCACGTCGGGCGTCCTTTAGGAGGATTTTTTGCGGAACCTGCGGGGAACGAGTCGTGCGGCCAGACCGGCCAGCATCCGGGCCTCCTCCACGCCGAGCAGTGCGCTTACGGCCATGTAGGCGGCGGCCAGGGGCAGGATGAGAAGCAGGGATAGGACGGCGTGGCCGGAGACGGCATATGCCGCCAGACCGATGCCCAGGCTCAGTGCGGTCCCCACGGCCAGGGTCTTATCCAGGGGGAAAAAGGGGCCGATTTTTTTACGTAGCACGATCCACAGGATGAGCACGTTGAGCCAGGACGAGACGGAGGTGGCCAGGGCCAGCCCCACATGGCCCATGGAGCCCATGAGGGCGTAGCCCGTGGCGGCGTAGGCCGCCAGGCACAGGGCGGCGGTCACGGCCGGGGTCTTGGTGTCTGAAAGGGCGTAGTAGGCCGAAAAAAGCGGCCGTACGCAGGCAAAGGCCGGAAGCCCTGCGCTAAACGCCACCAGGGCGGCTGCGGTCGCCGCCTCGGCCTCGGGGGTGAACGCCCCCCGGCCGAAAAGCACGGCCACCATGGGGTGGGCCAGGGCGATCAAGCCCGCCGTGGACGGCAGGCTGATGAAAAGAGTCAGGCGCAGGGACGAGGACAGGGTGGAGGTGAATTCGGCCATGCGGTCGCCGGTGGCCAGCCGGGACAGGCTGGGCAGGGCCACAGTGCCGATGGCCACCCCGAAAACCCCCAGGGGAAACTGCACCAGCCGGTCGGCATAGTACAGGTAGGATACGCTGCCCGTGGGGAGGTAGGAGGCCAGAAGGGTGCCCAGGAGGATGTTGAGCTGGTAGACCGCCGCTCCGAAGGCCGTGGGGAGCATGAGCCAGGCCATCTTGATGACGCCCGGGTCTTTGAGCCGGAAGGGGCCGCGCCAGCGAAATCCGTATTTGCGTATCCAGGGCTGCTGCATGGCCCATTGCCCAAGGCCCCCTACGAGCACGGACCAGGCCAGGACATAGGCCGGGTCCAGGCCGAAGACCCAGGCCACTCCGGCGCCCAGGATGATGGCCGTGTTGAGCTCCGAGGTGGCCAGGGCCGGGGCCAGGAAATGCCCCACGGAATTGAGCACGCCCATGCACAGGGCCACGGCCGATATCTGGATGATATACGGAAAGACGATGCGCACCAGATCCACGGTCAGGGCGAAGAGCTCGGGCTTGGCCGCAAATCCCGGGGCGATGAGCCGGGTGAGGGGTTCGGCGAAGATGACGGCCAGGGCGGTGACGGTCGAAAGGATGCCCAGCAGCCAGACCAGGGCCGAACGGGCCATGGCGAAGGCCGCCTCGTCGCCTTGGGTTTCGCGCAGGTTGGAAAACACGGGCACGAAGGCCATGGTCATGGAGCCCTCGGCGAAAAGCCGCCTGAGCATGTTGGGCAGGCGGAAGGCCACGTAGAAGGCGTCGGCGTACATGCCCGCCCCGAGCACCGAGGCCAGGATCACATCCCTAAAAAAGCCCAGGATGCGGCTGACCAGGGTCGCGCCGCCGACGATGGAGACGTCCTTGGCGATCTGTTTGGCGTGTTCGTTCATAGGCGTGGCGGCCGGGGATGACCGGCACGGCGGCGCATGGTAGCGCCGACGGCCCGACAAGTCACCCCTGGCAGCGGGGGCAATACGTGGAGGTCCGGCCGGCCACCCTGGTGACGGAAAGCGCCGTCCCGCAGGCCGGGCAGGGCTCGCCGCCCCGGCCGTAGACCGCAAAATTATTCTGGAAGCCGCCCTCCAGGCCCTCCGGGGTGCGATAGTCGCGGATGGTGCTGCCCCCGGCGGCGATGGCCCGGGTCAGCACCTGTTGCAGGGCGGCAAACAGCTTCCGGCGTTTGGCCGGGGAGAGGTCGCAGGCCCGGGCGTCGGGCCGGATGCCCGCCAGGAACAGGGATTCGTCGGCGTAGATGTTGCCCACCCCGGCCACCACGGTCTGGTCCAGCAACAGGGCCTTGATGCGGGCGGTCTTATTCCCCAGCCGGTCGGCCAGGGTTTGGGCGTCGGTCTCCAGGGGCTCGGGGCCAAGGGAGGCGTAAAACGGCCAGGAATCGAGGTCGGAGAGCAGGCGGCAGTTGCCGAAGCGGCGCTGGTCCTGAAAAAAAAGGGCCTGCCCGTCGTCCAGAAAGAGCTGGAAGCGGGTATGCCTGGGCGGTTCCTCTGCGGCCCCGGCGATCCACAGCCGCCCGGTCATCTTGAGGTGCACGGCCAGACTGGCGGCGTCCGTCCGGCCCGGGGCCGGGGCCAGGTCGATGATGAGCAGTTTGGCCCGGCGGCGCACATCCCGGATGCGGCGGCCGTGAACGGCGGTACGAAAGGTGTCGCCGCAGGGGCCGCCTGCCAGCACCGTGGGGCACAAGAACCGGGCGTCGGCCACGGTTCGGCCCACGAGACCCGGGGCGAGTCCCCGGGCGATGGTTTCCACTTCAGGAAGTTCGGGCATACGCGGCGCGGTTTTCGGTTGCGGCGGTCTACGGCCGTTGGGGCAGTTCGACGGAGATGTCCAGGGTCTCGCCGCCCCGGCGTACGGTCAGGCGCAGAGGGGTATTCTCCCGCCCGGCGTCCATGGCCGCCTTGTGCAGATCCAGCAGAGAGGACACGGGCCTGCCCGCCACCGCGACGATGGCGTCGCCGGGCAGCACCCCGGCGGCCTCGGCCCGGGAACCCGGCGCAACGTCGGTCACCAGGGCCGGGGCGGGCGCTTTCCCCCCCGTGTCGGACATTTCCAGGGAAAATCCCAACCGGCTCTGAAAGACCAGGGGACAGTAGAAGAACAGATCGGCCTCGTCCGGCTCCGGCGCAAGGCCGCCGCGCCAGGGCATGACCGTGAGGATGGCCGCCTGCGGGTCCAGGCGGCGGATGCGGGCGGCAATGCCGTCGCCGAATTCCACATGTCCGCCGCCGGCCAGGATCAGCACCGGGCGGGCGCTTCGGGCATGGGCGGCCACGGCCGCAAAGGCCATCTGGGTGTCCCACAGGGCCTGCACGGCCAGGAAGGAACGCAGGCGGGCCAGGCTGGCGTCGTTGGGCGACGTCTCGGAGCCTGGGCGGTGGGGCATCATGGCCGCGTGCTCGGCGAAAAATGCGGTCAGGCGCGATGTGGCCTTCTCCCCGGCCGGGAGAATCGCCCCGGGCACGAGGGCGCTTTCCGAAGGTGTCAACGCGGTGACGCCGCTGGCCCCGGCCCGCCTTGCCAGTTCCGAAGGCAGGTTCAGGGCGTAGACCGGCAGGCCGTGCCGGGCGGCCAGTTCGAAAATCGGGGCATACAGGGAGAAGGAGAATCCCCAGTTTTTTTCCCAGTCCAGGGCCCGGGGCAGATCGGCCACGGCCAGCTTTCCGGCGTTGAAGGCTGACAGCACCTCCTGCCGGGTGACGTCCACCATCTCCAGGCCGATGGCCGGACGCTGCCCGGCGTCGAGAAGCGCGGCCAAGACTGCGGCCTGGGCCGCATGGTCGCAGACGCTGGAGTGGGACTCGCCCACCAGGATGTAGTCGTAGGGGACGAGCGTCCGGGGCAGGTCGATTCCGGCCAGGGGGCGGCCCGTGCGGTCAAGGAAGACGCCCTGGCCGACGGTCCCGGCCCGGGTGGCAAAGTCGCCGGGTGCGGCCGACATGTCCTGCTGGCGCGGGGTGGCGGATTTTCCGGCACATCCGGCCAGAAGGAGCACGAAAAGCGATAAAAAGCCCGCCAGCCGGAACATACGGGCCGGGAGGCGGGCTTTTGTCATCCGCCCCGCGGCCCCGGCGTCCCTGGTGGGGAAGTCCGGGGCAACGGCGCGGTAGTGGGCGTCATACGCGGGAGGCGGCTCTAATCCCACTTGCGCTTGTCCTCGATGGGCCGGATCTGCGGCGGCAGGGTTCCGGGAACGAGCACGGTCAGGGAGGGGCGCAGTTTGATCCGTTCCCGGAACCTGTGCAGCAGGTCTTCCTCGCGCTTGAAGTTGCTGGCCTCGATGACCAGGTTCATCTCGTCGATGCCGCCGGGGTTGGTGACCTCGATCTGCCAGCGCTTGATCTCCTCGAACCGGCTGATCACCTGCTCCACCTGATGCGGATAGACGAACATGCCCTTGATGCGGGCGGTGGTGTCCACGCGGCCCACTATGTTGCCCAGGCGCGGCGAGGTGCGGCCGCAGGCGCAGGGGGCGCGCTCGATGTAGGACAGATCGCCGGTGGCCAGGCGGATGAGGGGATAGGTCTTGTTGAAGGCCGTGACCACGATCTCGCCCACCTCGCCGTCCTTGAGGGGGATGCCGGTGTCGGGATGGCAGATCTCCACGAAGGCCCGGTTGGCGATGTGCAGGCCCGTCTTGTGGAAGCATTCGTAGCCCACGCACCCCACGTCGGCCGTGCCGTAGCCCTGGCGCATGATGATGTCGAACTTCTTTTCCAGATTGGCCCGCATTTTCTCCGAGAATTTTTCCCCGGTGACGAAGGCTACTTCCATGTACAGGTCTTTGCGCAGGTTGAGGCCCGCTTCCTCGCCCTTCTGGGCCAGGTGCATGAGGTAGGAGGGGGTGCCCACGTAGCCCGTGACCCGCAGTTTCTGCATGATCTCGAGCTGGGTGGTGGAGTTTCCGGGACCGGCGGGCACCACGGCGCAGCCCAGGTTCCGCAGGGGCTCCTCGAACATCAGTCCGGCCGGGGTCAGGTGGTAGTTGAAGGTCACCTGGACGAGGTCGCCGGAACGAAAGCCCGAGGCGTAGAAGCCCTCGGTCCATCCCCAGTAATCATCCTCGCGGTCCTCGGGATCGAAGATGGGCCCGGGGGACAGGAAGATGCGCCGCAGCTCCCCCATGTCCTTGGTCAGAAGGCCGCCCAGGCGCGGTCCCATGGATTGCAGGAAGATGAGCTCTTTTTTCTTGAGAATGGGAATATGCTTGAGATCCGAGAGGGTCTTGAACTTGCCCACCTGGAACTGGGCCCGGTCGAAACGCTTTTTGACATCCTCGGAATACCGGTAGGCGTAGGTCAGGAGATCCTTGATCTGGATCTGGTAATACTGGCGGCGCTCGGATTCATCGAGCACCTCGCGACGGCTGTAGATGCCCTCGGTGCGGTCCTTGCGGGTCATCGGCGGCTCCTCATGGCAAACGAAAAGGGGTTTTATGGATTCTAGCTTAAAAAAGGGGTCAATTAACCCCTCTGCCGCCAGAAAGCAAGAAAAGAAATGGAGGGAGATGGGGCGCGGGGTGGCGGGCTCCCCAGGGAGGGAGATTGGAGTGTTTTATCCGACACGCCAAATGTTTCCTCCCGGGGGATATGCCCGGCCGATGGAGACGGTGACGATGCGTGCCAGCCGCCGCTACGACACGTCCTTGTTGTCCGAAACAAAAGGCCCTGACCCGGCCGGTTCGGAGGTATCGGCCGCAGGGACCGTATCCGGCACCGGGGAGGCTTCGACGGCCTCGGGGGCTGCCGTGGCATCGTCCGCATGCTCTGGGACGGGGCGCACCCGCTCCAGCACCGGGATGCTTCCGGTGAACGGCGTTCCGGCATGGCGGGCGAAGACCAGAAACCCCGTGTGGGCCACCATGCGGTCTTCGGGCCGTAGCCGGTCGGCCACGGGTTTGTATCGCCGCACCAGGATCTCCAGCACCTCCACATCCTCGAAGGGCGCGGTCTCAAGGCCCCGCAACAGGTCGGATATCTGGTTCGTGGTGGGCAAAAGAAATCCCACGGGCGCGCCCGGACAGACCACGGCGGCGGTCTGTTCCAGATGATCCCACGGCGTGCGCACGTCGAGGAAAAGGGCGTCGGCCCCGGACGGGTCGCTGGCCGGATCGCCCGGAACCATGCCCTGCGGGGCGAAACCCTGAAGAATGTCGTGGTGATAACGGGCCACCCGGTGAACCAATCCGGCTGCCTCCAGGTTCTTTCCGGAAAGCTCGTAGAATTCCTGGCGGCGCTCGAAGGTGTAGACCCGGCCCGTGTCGCCCACATGGTAGGCCAGGGCCGTGGTCAGGCCGCCCGAACCGCTCCCGGCCTCCACCACCCGGGTGCCGGGGCCGATGCCGAGCTTGAGGATCACGTAGCCGATTTCCTTGGGATACATGATCTGGGTGGAGCGTTTGACCCCCTTGATGAGCTGGTAGGTGGACGGCCGCAGGACGCGGTACAGGCTCCCCATATGGGAGGCGATGACCCCGCCGTAGCCGGCCTGGGCCACCTGGGCCAGGTCGATGACTCCGTCCTGGGTGTGCAGTTTGGCCTGCGGGTCGTATTTACGCAGATATTGCTTGCCCTTGGGGCTGACCAGCAGTATCAAATCACCGGGTGTCAGCATTGTTTCCCCCTGGAATTTTTGCTAAAAAGAAACAGTTGTCCTCAAGCGGCCCGCCGTGTCAAGGTGCAGTGTAGGACAACGCAACACGCGGGAGAGGAAAAGACATTTTCAAGTACGTTTTCGGGCCGGTGAGATCCGGCCGCCTCGGCCTGTCCCTGGGCCTCGACCTTCTGGGCGCACGCATCTGTTCCTTCGACTGTCTGTACTGCGAAGTGGGAGCCACCGACGCCCTGACCCTGGCCCAGAAGCCGTATGTTCCGGCCGAACGCCTGCTCGGGGAATTGTCCGCGTTCGCCGCCTCCGGGCCGCCCGCTTTTGATGTGGTCACCCTGGGCGGTCTTGGCGAGCCGTGCCTCAACACCGGGATGGGCGAGATCATCGCCGGGTGCCGCGAGATATTTCCCGGGGTGCCGGTGGCCGTCCTGACGAATTCGAGCCTTTTGTCCCATGCGGCGGTTCGCGACCGTCTGGCCCTGGCCGATATCGTGCTGCCCTCCATGGACACCCTGGTCCCGGGAGAATTCGCCGCGCTCAACCGCCCGCATCCCGACCTGTCCCTGCCGGCCATCCGCCGGGGGCTCCTGGATTTCCGGACGGCCTTTTCGGGCCGCCTCTGCCTTGAGACCCTGATCGTCGGCGGGATCAACGACACGGCGGAAAATCTCGCCTTGCTCACGGATTTTTGCCGGGGACTGCGGCCCGACCGGGTGGACGTGGTGACCATGACCCGGCCCGGGGCCTATGCCGCGGCCCAGGCCGCCGCGCCGGACACCCTGGAGCGGTTCCGGGCCGTCCTGGGAGCGGCCGTGACGGACGCTGGCATGGGGCATGGCCCGGCGGCCCTGCGCTCCCGGACCGGGGACCGCACGGAGCCGCCGTCCGGGCGTGCCGCCGATCCCGGGGAGATCATGGCCCGGGTGGCCGCGTCCCTTGGGCGCAGGCCCCAGACCGTGCATCAGCTTTCCGTCGCCCTCGGGCTGCCCGAGGACGACATTTCGCGGGCCGTCGAGACGTTGGCCCGGGAAAAGAAAATTCAGGCCAGGGCGGAGCTTGACCATGTGTTCTACCAGGGGTGAGCCCGCCTTTATCCACAGGACTTTTTTGGCCGCGTCCGCGTCCATGTGGGGCATTGTCCCCGGAGACGCCGGACGGCCGGATCGCATGCGCGTCCTTTTTCATTCCCCGGGCGGCCTTCTTGCCGCCGCCGGGGCGCGCCGATCCGGACTTCCCGCCGGGGCATGCCCGATAACGCGGTGCGGCCGGGAGACATTTCATGTCAAAAAGCGTCAAGCGCAAAAAGAAGATGTTCATCAGCGTGCTGCCCGGCGAACAGGTCGAGGTGGCCCTGGCCGAGGACGGCGTCCTCACGGAATACTATGTGGAGATGGTGCACCAGGTGAAAACCCGGGGCAACATCTACAAGGGCAAGATCCATAACATCGATCCGGCCCTGCAGGCCGCGTTCATCAACTACGGGGCCGAACGCAACGGATTCCTCCAGATCGACGAGGTGCATCCCGAATACTACCTCATCGTCCAGGGGCCCGAGCGCAAGGCCAAGTATCCGCCCATCCAGAAGGCCCTGAAAAAGAATCAGGAGGTGCTGGTCCAGGTGGTCAAGGAGCCCACGGGCTCCAAGGGCGCCTTCATGACCACCTACCTGTCCCTGCCCGGACGCTTTTTCGTGCTCACCCCGGGCCGCGAACAGCGCGGGGTGTCGCGCAAGATAGAGGACGAGGAGGAGCGCAAGCGCCTCAAGGAGGCCATCTCCGGCCTCAAGCTGGACGAGGGCCTGGGCATCATCATGCGCACCGCCGCTCTGGGCCAGTCCAAAAGCGCCCTGGAACGCGACCTGTCCTTTTTGAAACGCCTGTGGAAGGAAGTCCGCCAGAAGGGCACCCAGGCCGCCACCCCAAGCCTCGTCTACCAGGAACTCGACCTCTCGGCCCGGGCCGTGCGCGACTATCTCACCGACGACGTGGCCGAGGTCTGGGTGGACGAGCCCGAGACCGCCAAAAAGGTGGCCGACATGGCCGCCCTGGTCTTTCCGCGTCGTCCCGGCATCGTCAAACAGCACACGGACATGGATCTGGCCCTGTGGGACCGCTTCAACCTGCGTCGCTACATCGAGCAACTCTATTCCCGCGAGGTCACCCTGCCCAGCGGCGGCCGGCTGGTCTTCGACCAGGGCGAGGCCCTGACCGCCGTGGACATCAACTCCGGCAAGATCGGCGGCGAAAGCAATTTCCGGGAGATGGCGCTCAAGACCAACGTGGAGGCCGCCGAGGAGATCGCCCGGCAACTGCGCCTGCGCGACATCGGCGGGCAGATCGTCATCGATTTCATCGAGATGAAGGACCGCAAGCACGTGGCCGAGGTGGAAAAGGCCCTGCGCGCCATCCTCAAGACCGACCGCGCCCGCACCGACGTGGGCAAGATGTCCCACTTCGGCCTCCTGGAGATGGTCCGCCAGCGCATCGGCTCCTCGGCCGTGTCCATCACCACCGAACCCTGCCCCTGCTGCAAGGGGGCCGGAACCCGGCGCAACCTGGAATGGCAGTCCATGGCTGTGCTCAAGGAACTCTACCGGGTGCTGCGCAAAAACGGCACACCGGATACCGTGCCATGCAAGGTCTCGGCCGAGTTGGCCGTGTATCTGCTCAACCAGAAACGCGACCGGCTCTCCGGATTTGAAAACGAATTCAAGAAAAAAATCGCCATCATCATCGAATAACGCCATGCCCCGCATCCAGACCGGAAACCGGGTTCTCGTGCATATCTGCTGCGGCCCCTGCGCCATCACCGTGGTGCAGGGGCTGCGCGACGAGGGCTTCGAGGTCACGGGGCTTTTCTACAACCCCAACATCCACCCGGCCGCCGAATACCTTCGCCGCCGCGAGGCCCTGGTCGAGGTGGCGGCGCGCCTGGATTTTCCCGTCATCTTCCTCGACAAGGAATACGACCCCGCCGTCCATGTGCGCGAAATCGCCTTTCGCGAGAACAACCGCTGTTTCCACTGCTACCGCCTGCGCCTGGAACGGACCCTCAAGGTCGCCAGACGCGGCGGTTTCGCCGCATTTTCCTCAACCCTGCT
>LNQE01001659.1_pt1 | contig 10017 bp, 19 predicted proteins | sample 603111 | NCBI WGS metagenome assembly LNQE01 (sample SAMN04260313, study PRJNA301899) | hydrocarbon metagenome | isolation source: hydrocarbon-contaminated ditch | place: Germany: Bremen | collected 1998
ACCAGTCATGGCCGGAGTATGAGGGAACGCCGGTGCTGCAGGGATTTGCCGGGTACAAGGTAGGGATGACGCACATCGTCATGGTCGATGACCACAAGAACAGCCCTACCGAAGGGAAAGATATCATGGTGCCGGTAACGGTCATCGAGATCCCTGCCATGAAGGTCGCCGCGATCCGGGCCTATTCCCGCGACACCTACGGGAAGCACCCGATGACAGAGGTCTGGGCCGATTCCCCCGACCCTGCTCTCGCACGAAGAATTACGCTCCCGAAAAAGTATGACGGATCAGGAGCGCGGCAGGCCATCCTTGACGGTATCACGGCTGGGACGGTAGCTGAGGTTTTCGCCCTGATGCATACCACTCCGGAACTGGTATCAGGCATCCCGAAGAAGGTGCCTGATCTCATGGAAGTCCGGATCGCCGGGGGGTCGCTTGAGAGCAGGTTTGAATTTGCCATGACGCTCCTTGGAAACGAGGTTGGCCTGAAAAATATCATCCAGCCCGGTTCCTATGCAGACATCACCGCTATCACGACCGGAAAAGGGACCCAGGGCCCGGTCAAGCGCTGGGGTATCAAGCTCCGGAAACGGAAACACTCTCGTGGCGGCAAGAAACGTCACGTGGGCAACCTCGGGCCATGGAACCCGCACCACGTGCGCTGGCAGGTCCCCCAGGCAGGTCAGATGGGATACCAGCAACGCACTGAGTTCAACAAACGTATTCTGAAGATTGGGGATAATGGTGCAGAAGTGACACCCGAAGGTGGATTCCTCTATTACGGAATCCTCAAAAATCCGTACGTCCTTGTCAAGGGTTCTGTTCCCGGCCCGGTCAAACGCCTGATCAGGATTCGACCCGCAACGAGGCAGGGAGAGCACGTTCCCCGTCAGCCCGCAATTGAGTTTGTGAGCACACAGAGTAAGCAGGGGTGAGCAGTGATGAAAGTACAGGTCAGAACACTTGATGGCGCCATGGGTCAGGACATCGAACTTCCCCCGGCATTCTCTGAGGAATACCGCCCCGATCTCATCAGGAAGGCGGTTGTGGCACACCAGAGCACCCGGAGGCAGCCTCACGGAACCTATCCGTATGCTGGCATCAACTCTTCAGCAGTAGGCTGGGGAAGCGGCCGGGGCGTATCGCACGTGCCACGTATCAAGACAGGGTCGCGTGCAGCAAAGGTCCCCCAGGCAAAGGGCGGAAGGGAAGCACACCCGCCCGTTGTACAGAAGGTCCTGCTTATCAGGATAAACAAGAAGGAGAAGGCAAAGGCATTCCGATCCGCACTGGCTGCCAGTGCATCAGAAGATCTCGTGCGGGCACGCGGGCACCTGTTTACCGGCCCGGTCCCGGTTGTGTTTGAGAACGCATTCGAGGACATCAACCGGACGTCAGAGATCATCTCAGCGCTTACTGCAGCAGGGCTGTACCAGGATGTCGAGCGGTCGAAGCGCTCACGGAAGGTCCGGGCAGGACGGGGCAAGATGCGGGGGCGGCGTTACAAGCAGAGGAAGAGCCTCCTCATCGTTACCGCAGATAAACCCCTGACAGCCGCACGCAACCTTGCCGGCGTGGATGTGGTCACGCTCGAGCAGCTGAATACCGAACTCCTCGCTCCGGGGACGCTCCCGGGCAGGCTCACGATCTTCACGCAAGGTGCGCTCCAGAAGCTCGGAGGTCAGTAAGATGGTGCTCAAACACCCCTATGTGACCGAAAAGGCCATGATGGCGCTTGAGAAGGAGAACAAACTCCAGTTCCTCGTGGACAAAGGCGCTACAAAGCGATCAATCAAGCGGGAGATCGAGAAGACCTTTGAACAGGAGGTTACCGGGATCTCCACGATCATGACCATGCGCGGAGAGAAGAAAGCGATCATCAGCTTTGCCAACGAGAAGGCGGCAGAGGAGATACTCAGCCGGCTTGGCATTATGTAGGTGTAACAATGGGACATCGTATTACAACACAGAGCAGAGGAAAAGGAGGCCCTACCTACCGCGTGCCATCCCACCGGTTCAAAGCGGCACTCCGTCATCCCGGGACCGGGGAGACCACCGTCCGTGGTACCGTGATTGATATCGAGCACGACCCCGCACGCCATACCCCCATAGCCCTGGTGAAACTCGAGGATGGAACCAGGATATACATGCTGGTCACCGAAGGTATTGGCGTGGATGACGCTGTTACCTGGGGTCCTGACGGGGAAGTGAGAAATGGCAACACCCTCCCTCTCTCGGCCATACCGACCGGGGCGTATATCTGTAACATCGAGGCAAGGCCCAATGATGGCGGCAAGTTTGTCCGTGCTGGCGGCGTCCAGGCCATCGTCATCGACAAGACCCCTGAGCGGGTCGGGGTCCAGATGCCGAGCGGCGTTACCAAGTGGTTCAATGCACGCTGCCGGGCAACCGTCGGGATTGTTGCTGGCGGGGGACGGGGAGAGAAACCGTTTGTCAAGGCCGGCAACAAGTTCCACAAGATGAGGAACAGCGCATCGAACTGGCCCCGGGTGCGGGGTGTGGCGATGAACGTTATTGACCATCCCTTCGGGGGCGGTGGCCACCAGCATACCGGGCGGCCAAAGACCGTAGCACGAGGAACATCCCCGGGAAGGACTGTCGGCCATGTAGCCGCCCGCAAGACTGGCCGGGGCAAGAAGTGAGGGATAGAGATGGCTAAGAAGACACAGAAGAGGTTGCCAAGGCGGCGGGAAGAATTCACGTACCGCGGGTTCCGGGTCGAGGAGTTGCGCGCGATGGGAATCGCGGAACTCCTGCCGATCATGCCTGCGCGGGTCCGCCGGAAAGTGAACCGGGGCCTCAGCCGCGGGGAAGAGCATCTCCTGTCCCGGTTCCGGAGCGGGGAGACCCGGATCCGGACGCATCTCCGGGACATGGTGATCATGCCCGAGATGATCGGAAAGGAAGTGGAGATCTACAACGGGAAGGAGTTCATGAAAGTCGAGATCCAGCCCGAAGCAGTCTTCCATATCCTTGGGGAATTCGCCCTGACCAGGAGAAAAGTGGCCCACGGGAGTGCCGGTATCGGTGCAACCCGGTCAAGCAAGTATGTACCGTTGAAGTGATGGAGATGGCACGAACAGGTTATTCAGCCGATATAAAGGGCGATACCGTGGCGCGGGCGAAGGCAAACGAACTTCCCGTCTCGCCCAAGCACGCCATCGAGATCGCGCGGTTCATCAGGAACAAGCGGACCGGGGACGTCATCGCCTATCTCGAGGACGTCATAGTAGCGAAGAAGGCCATTCCCTTCCGGAGGTTCAACCGCAAGGTTGCCCACAAGCGGGGGCTCGTCAAGTGGGATGCAGGCCGCTACCCCAAGAAAGCATCAAGGGAGTATATCCGGCTTATCAACTCGGTGACCAGGAACGCCGAATATCTTGGTCTTGACACGGAACGCCTCGAGATTGTCCACGTTGCAGCAAACAGGGGGAGAGGTGTCGAGGGCATCTTTCCCCGGGCTATGGGGCGGGCAACACCCAAGCGTCGCGAGACCGTGAACATCGAGATCGTGGTCCAGGAGGTAGCGTAATGGCAGTCGAGAGGAAATTCATTGCAGAAGGTGCCCGGCGTGCCCGCGTTGAGAAGCACCTGGTAAAGGAACTCAAACGGGCAGGATACGGCGGCATGGACCTCCAGAGGACACCGCTTGGTACCCAGGTTACCATCTATGCCGAGAAACCGGGTATCGTGATAGGGAAGGGCGGCAAAGTTGTCCGACAACTCACCCAGGACCTTGCCACCGATTTCGGTGTCGAGTCTCCGCAGATTGAGGTCCAGCAGGTTGCAAACCCGAGTTTCAATGCGCAGATCATGGCCGAGCGCCTGGCGAATGCCCTTGAGCGGGGCTGGTACTTCAGGAAGGCCGGCTCAAGCATTCTCAGGCGGGTCATGGAATCGGGAGCTCTTGGCTGCGAGGTGATCATTGCCGGAAAACTGACTGGCGCCCGTGCCAGGACCCAGAAGTTCACAGAAGGCTACATCAAGCATAGCGGGGAACCGGTCAATACCATCGTGGAGAAGGGTTTTGCCGTCGCAATCAAGAAACTCGGTGTCATTGGTGTACAGGTCAGGATCATCCCGCCGGATTCGAAACTGCCCGACCACTTTGAAATGATCGTTCCCAAGCAGAAAGTCATGCCGAGAGCCGAGATTGCCGTCACACCGGTTGGTGAGGAGATCGAAGAGGATCTCGCAGCGGATCTCGATGAATTTGATGATATCGAAGTCCCGGAGGAGCGGTAAATGGCGATCCTCCGTGCCCGCGATATCCGCCAGCTCTCTGATGTAGAGCTGCAGGAACAGATGGACAAGCTCAGAATCGAGCTGATTCAGCATAACGGGAAGGTAAGCGCCGGCGGATCAACGGAAAACCCTGGAAGGATCCGTGAACTCCGCAGGACCGTAGCCCGGATGCTGACGGAACAGAACCAGAGGAGAACAGCATGATTGCTCCCCGGAACATCCTGCGCCATGAACTGACGGGACTGGATGTTTCGGTCATAGGGGCAGCAAACCCCTCTCACGTGAACATGAGCGGCCGCATCATCGAAGAGACAAAGAACACGCTCCTGATTCGCACCTCCCGTGGGGACAAGAGGGTCCAGAAACACCAGAGTTGCTTCCGGATCACGCTCCCGGACGGGACACCCCTTGCGATCGATGGTTCGGCGCTGGCAACAGCTCCCGAGAGAAGGATTACACAGAACATCAAAATCAGAGGTATATAATGGCAAGAGATATTGGGTTAGGCGTTATGCAGCCTGAACAGGCATGCAGTGACGCACACTGTCCGTTTCACGGCAGTTTACCGGTGCGCGGCCAGGTGATCACCGGTAAAGTCGTGAGCGATCGCATGATGGGGACGGTAGTCGTCGAGAGAAACTACCTCCATTTCGTGCGTAAGTACAACCGGTATGAAAAGCGGAGCTCACGGATTCACGCGCACAATCCCCCCTGCATCCAGGCAAAGACCGGAGACACCGTGAAGATAGCCGAGTGCAGGCCGCTCTCAAAGACCACGAGCTTCGTGGTTGTCGAGGTGCAGCAGTCATGAAGGCAAAGCAGTCGCACACGCCGAGGGCACTGGCAACCGGGAGCCGGCTGATCTGCGCCGACAACACGGGAGCCCGCGAGGTCCAGATCGTGTCCGTATTCGGGTACCATGGTGTCAGGCGGCGCCAGCCGAAGATGGGCCTTGGGGATATCGCCACGGTCAGCGTGAAGAAGGGGACCCCTGACATGCGGCGCAAACTCGTGCGTGCCGTGGTTATCCGGCAGCGGAAGGAGATGCGGCGCCCGAGTGGCCTGCGCGTCTCCTTTGACGACAACGCAATCGTCGTTGTTGATGAGAAGAATGAACCCCGCGGGACTGAGATCAAAGGACCGGTCGCACGCGAAGTTGCAGAGCGGTTTCCAAAGATCGGCTCGATGGCAACAATGATCGTCTGAGGTGTGCAGGTTATGGTAAGAATAGAGAGTATACAGCCAAGAAAACAGCGCAAAGCGCGCTATAATGCACCAGCGCACCTCCGCGGAAAGTTCCTTTCTGCACCGCTCTCCCCGGACCTCCGGAAAGAGTACAGGATCCGGAGTGTCCGGGTTGTGAAGGGTGATTCGGTCAAAGTGTTGCGGGGCAATGCTGCGGGTACGGAGGGTGTTGTCGATGCAGTCGATACTGATCGCTCCCTGATCGTGGTCCAGGGTGTTGCGGTTCCGAAGGCAGATGGGACTGAGGTCCCCCGCCCGGTGAATCCGTCCAACGTGCAGGTCACGAAACTCAACCTGAAGGATCCCCGGCGGGCCGGGAAACTCTCGGAGGCGCGCTGATGTCAAATCACCTCAAGCGTCTCCGGGCCCCGGATTCATGGCACATTGCAAAGAAGACCAACACATTCGTGGCAAAGACCGTCCCCGGTCCGCACAATGCAAATGCGATGCCGGTGGCAGTCTGGCTCCGCGACCACATGGGGTTCGCCAGGAACATGAAGGAGGTCAAGCAGATCCTTAACCAGAACGATCTCGTCATCAATGGCAGGGTCTGCCGCGATCCACGGATGGGAATTGGTATCTTTGACATCATCTCCCTGCCAAAGATAGAGAAGCATTACCGTATTCTCAGGGATAAGAAGGGTCGGCACAAGACGATTGCAATCGATGCGGAGTCAGCCAGGACACGGCTTGCGAAGGTCAGGAACAAAACCATAGTTCCGGGTGGAAAAATACAGCTCAACCTTCGCTACGGGGCAAACATCCTTGCCGACAACACGTACAAACCTGGTGATTCGATCGTTATCTCTCTCATGCCGGAAGACCGTTTCACTATCATTGACCACTTCCCGTTCGCTGTCGGGAACATGGCAATGATTACCGGTGGGAAGCATTCAGGCCGGATTGCACGGATAACCAGGATAGAGAAGATTGCAGGGAGTGTCCAGAACCGTGTCCTTCTCGCAGACGAGCAGGAAGGAACGACGTTTGATACTGTTGAGACCTACATCTACATGGTAGGCCGCGAGACACCTGCCCTTGCGCAATGGGGGATTGAAGAATGAACCCGATGCGCGAGCTCGTTGTCGAGAAAGTGGTTGTCCACATGGGTGTCGGAGAGGGTGGGGATAAGCTCTCGAAGGGCATCGATATCATGAAGAAGATCACCGGGAATAACCCGGTGACAGGGGTGGCGAAAAAGACCAACCCGGCGTTCGGGATCCGGAAAGGTGCCCCCATCAGCTGCAAGGTCACGCTCCGCGGGAAACTGGCGGGAGAATTCCTGGACACTGCGCTTACAGCAATCGAACGGAAGATCAGCCCGACACAAATCGATAATGAAGGAAATTTCTCCTTTGGTATTGAAGAGCATACTGATTTCCCCGGTATGTCCTATGATCCCCAGATCGGGATTTACGGTATGGATATCAACGTGATCCTTGGCCGGAAAGGGGTACGCATCGCACGGCGGCATATCGAACAACGCCGCCTCCCGCACAAGCAGCGGGTGAACACCGAGGATGCCCTTGCATTCCTGAAGGGCACGTACCGTGTGGAGGTGTCATGATGGCTGGAGAGCAGAAGAAGAAGTTCGGCCGCGGTGCATTTGACTGCCGGATATGCGGCAGGAAACAGGGACTCGTTCGCAGGTACCATATCATGTTCTGCAGGCAGTGTTTCCGGGAATGGGCCCAGAAGATGGGTTTCAAGAAGATGAACTGAGGAGGAGGATCACTATGGCAAGATTAAATACGCTGGCAGACGGGATGAGTGCGCTCAAGAACGCTTCAGATGGAGGCAAACCGAGTGTGACCATCGAGCCGGCAAGTAAACTCCTCGGGTCCATGTTTCGGATCATGCAGGAATCAGGGTACATCAGCGGGTTTGAGTACCTCGATGACGGTCGTGGTGGACAGTTCCTTGTCCAGCTGAATGGCAGGATCAACAAATGCGGGTCAATTTCACCCCGCTATTCGGTCCAGGCGAGCGAGCTTGAGTACTGGGAAACCCAGTACCTTCCAGGAAAGAACTTCGGGATCCTGATCCTCTCAACATCACATGGGGTCATGACCCACGATCAGGCCCGGAAAGAAGGGGTCGGTGGAGAACTGCTCGGGTATGTCTACTGAGGTGCAGAGGATGATAGCAGTACGAAAAGTAAGCATACCCCCCGGCGTTACGGTCGAGCTTGCAGGGGCAGTGCTCAAGGTGAAAGGGCCGAAAGGTCAGCTTGAGCGCAGCGTCCGGTTCCCCCAGATAACCACGTCTATCGATGGGCAGGAGTTGATGTTCTCAACCAGTTCGGAGAGAAAGAACGTGAATGCCATGGTAGGCACCTTTGCCGCTCACGCTGCAAATATGGTCAAAGGGGTCACTACCGGGTTTGAGTACCGGATGAAGGTGGTCTACAGCCACTTTCCCATCCAGCTCAAACTCCAGGCCGGGAAACTCGAGATAAACAATTTCCTCGGTGAGAAGAAGGCCCGCTATGCCACGATCGTGCATGGCGTGACCATAAAAATTGGCAATGACGAGATCCTGCTCACCGGGATCGACAAGGAACTGCTCGGTACCACCTTCGCAAATATCGAGCATGCGACCAAGATCCGCAACCGTGACCCGCGCGTCTTCCAGGATGGGATCTACATTGTGGAGAGGACGTGATGGAAATGGCCGGTGAGAAGAAAAGGTTGATCCAGGTCCGCTCCGACAAGTCAGCCTCATTCAAGCGCGATGGTGCCGGAAAGAAGAAGCAGCTCTCTGAATCATGGAGGCGGCCCCGCGGGCTCCACTCAAAACAGCGGAGGCAGAAGAAGGCGAAAGGACCGCTTCCCACACCGGGATATGGCAGTCCTGTCGCAGTCAGGCACATGCACCCGAGCGGATACCACGAGGTCCGTGTGTTCACTCCTGCCGATCTCAATGGTCTGAACCCTGAGGAGGTTGCTATCCGGATCGGGGCAACGGTAGGGAATAAAAAGCGTCTCGTGATACAGGCACAGGCAGTCACGGCAGGACTCAAGATCCTGAACCCGCGGGATATTACTCCTGTCGGTGAGGAGGTGACGGGCAATGACTGATATCGGGAATCAGCGGCGGATCGCGGCATCGCTCCTGGGGTGCGGTGTTCACCGTGTCTGGTTTGATCCCGACCGTCTGGATGATATCCAGAACGCCATCTCGCGTGAGGATCTCCGGGGGCTGATCGGCGAAGGAGCAATCAGTGCCCGCCAGATAGCAGGAAACAGCCGCGGGAGGGCCCGCGCAAAGATGGCGAAACGTTCCTATGGTCACTGCAAAGGGCCCGGTCGCCGCCGGGGAGCTGCAGGGGCACGGAACCCGTCGAAACGGATGTGGATCCAGAAGATACGGGCAATCAGGAAAGCTCTCGTTGAGCTCCGCGGGACCGGTGAGATCGACCCGCATATGTACCGCATGCTCTATCGGAAAGCCGCGGGTGGCCAGTTCAGGAACGTTGCCCACCTCAAAGCCCAGCTGGAGATCATTTCAGGGAGGATGAAGTAGATGGCGACAGGACCAAGGTACTTCGTTCCCTTCCGGCGAAGAAAGGAAGGGAAGACGGATTATTACAAACGGGCAAAGCTCGTGGTCTCTGACCGTCCCCGGATGGTTGTCAGAAAGACGAACCGCCAGATCATCATCCAGCTGGTGTCGGCAGAACTTGACGGAGATCGTACGCTCATCGCTGCAAGCTCGGCCGAGCTTGCCAGATACGGGTTTACCGGATCTGCATCGAGCACCCCGGCAGCATACCTGACCGGGATGCTCTTTGCCGTCAAGGCCCTGAATGCTGATTTTGACCGTGCAATCCTTGATATCGGACTGCATCGGGCAACACCCGGAAACCGGGTCTTTGCAGCACTGAAAGGAGCAATTACCGCAGGATTCGACGTTCCGCACGGAGAACAGATTCTCCCTGCCGATGACCGGGCGAAGGGAGCACATATTGCAGCCTACGCACCGGAACGTGCAGGGGACCTGGTGAAAAATGTGGAAGGGACGATCGACGCCATCATGAAGGAGTTGAGGTGACATGCCGTACGAGAAGACAGAATGGGTACCGCTGACCGGTCTTGGCCGGATGGTGGCATCCGGCGAGATCACGAGTATCGACCAGGTGCTCGAGAGCGGGCGGCCCATCAAGGAACCTGAGATCGTCGATACATTTCTCCCTGACCTCGAGGATGAAGTCCTCGATATCCAGATGGTCCAGCGCATGACTGATTCAGGGCGCAGGGTCAAGTTCCGTGCCGTGGTCGTTGTCGGGAACCGGAACGGCTACATCGGGTTCGGGCAGGGGAAGGATTCACAAGTCGGCGATGCGATCAAGAAAGCGATCGTGAACGCAAAGGTGAACATGATCAAGGTGAAGCGGGGATGCGGGTCCTGGGAATGTGGGTGCGAAGCGAACCACTCCATACCCATGAAGGTGGAAGGCGCCGCCGGGAGCGTACGGGGGACACTCAAGCCTGCACCCCTGGGCAT
>LNQE01000830.1_pt1 | contig 10012 bp, 12 predicted proteins | sample 603111 | NCBI WGS metagenome assembly LNQE01 (sample SAMN04260313, study PRJNA301899) | hydrocarbon metagenome | isolation source: hydrocarbon-contaminated ditch | place: Germany: Bremen | collected 1998
AAGTTGACTTATTGATTAATAAAGATAATAAAAATTCATTTAATAGTCTTTTTTTTAGAAAATATTTTTGCTGTTGGAATGAATCCGTTCACGAGTAGTACCTGATTATGAAATATTAACTTTCATAAAAAGAAGTAAATGAATAATTTTACCACTTATGAAATTCATTGCTGAAAGTTCTGTATATAAATATATCCTTAAAATGGCTCTTCCCGCAATTGCCGGTCTATCTACACAAATGGTTGTTTCACTTGTGGATACTGCAATGGTCGGTCGTTTACCCGATGCAGAATACTCACTTGCGGCAATGGGGCTCGGTGTTCTTGCTACTTGGGCAATAATAAGTTTCTTTTCTTCACTAGCGACCGGTACACATGTTTTAATAGCACGTAGATTCGGAGCAAAAGATTTTGACGGCTGCGGCGATGTCCTGAATACTTCATTAATTATTTCGTTTATTACCGGAGTAATTGTTGGGGCAATGATTGTTTCTTTATCATTTACGATTGCAAATTTCTTTGCTGTTGATGATACAGTCGGTCAGTATGCAGGTGAATATCTTTTTTATAGGTTCATGGGGCTGCCTTTCTTTCTTATCTCCGTTTCTTACCGCGGTTTCTTTTTTGGTATTGGTAAGACGAAAATTTTTATGTTCTCGGGTATACTAGTTAATTTTTTGAATATAGTATTCAATTACATTTTTATTTTTGGTGCATTCGGAATTGAAGGGATGGGACTTGCCGGTGCAGGACTCGGTTCATCGTTAGCAACATTATTCGATGCGTTATTCTATATTGTGGTTTCTTCTCTGCAACAGTACAGGAAAAAATATAACTACTTTAAGAACTTCACTTTTGTCAAAGGCTTCGCTTATTCAATTGTAAAAATAGCTCTGCCGGTTTCATTCCAAAATGTGTTCATACTTATCGGTTTTCTAAGTTTTGTCGCCATTACCGGATTGATCGGAACATTAGAACAAGCCGCTAGTCAGGTTGTTATGTCTTCTTTGATGATTTCTTTAATGCCATGTTTTGGGTTTGGGATTGCAGTTCAGACTTTAGTGGGGAATCAATTGGGGAGTGGAAAATTTCAACTGGCAAAATTTTACGGGTTTGAAACAAGTAAAGTAGCAACTCTTTATACTTTGATGCTGGGAATAATTTTTATTTTTGCACCGAGAATAATTTTAATTCTCATCACAAACGACGCACATGTAATTGAAACTGCCGTTCCTATTTTAAGAATTGCCGGATTCGGACAAATTTTTTATGCAGTTGGAGTTGTGCTTGCAAACGGACTCCAGGCAATGGGACAAACTTTCTTTGTAATGATGGCAGAGGTTATCTCAAATTGGGTTATATTTGTTCCGCTTGCTTACATACTCGGAATCTCATTTGAATTAGGTTTAATTGGCGCATGGTCTGCGTTACCGTTTTATGTTATTATTTATTCGGCAATTGTTTTCTTTAGGTTTAATTTTGGTAAAGAAAGCAAAGTGGTCAAAGTTTAATGCATATTCGCTAATTTAATTTTAATAAGAATTTATAACTTGACAATCTTGAAGCGACCAAATATATTTAGGGCATGAAATTGTTCAAAATCTATTACATACTAATTTTACTAATCATTTCATCAATTTCGCTCAATGCTGGAGCTACTATAGCCGAACCCGGTGTTACCGCTAGAAGCAGCGGTGAAAATGTTCACATTACCTGGCAGACTTTAACCGAGAACAATGTTAAACATTTTGTAATCGAAAGAAGAACCAAAGACAGTTCCTTTTTGGGTATTGCTGTTTTACTTCCTGAATCAGATAAATATTATGAATTTATTGATGAAACTGCCTATAAAACTGCCGGAACAATTTATGTGTACAGAGTTGCTATTGTTGATAACGATGGCTCCATCTCGCATTCCAATGAAGCTCCCGTTTTGCATGATAATATATCAAGCGTAAAGAAAACCTGGGGCAGTATTAAAGCATTATTCCGTTAAGATTTTTTCATGTTTCATACAAGTCTTCCAATTTATCTCGCATCAAAATCACCCCGAAGAAGAAAACTATTAAAACAACTTGGTATTAATTTTAAAGCTTTTTCCGTTGATCTGAATGAAGAAATTGAAGACGGTGAACATCCGATCAAAACCGTAAAGCGTTTAGCTTCGAATAAATTGAACGAAGCAGTGAAAAAAGTGAACGAAGGAATAATCATAACCGCCGATACGATAGTCGTTCTTGATAAGAAAATAATCGGGAAACCGAAAAATAAAAATGAAGCGAAATTATTTTTAAACAACCTTAGCGGAAAGACTCACACCGTATATACCGGGTTTGCCATTTATAATTCAGCCACTAAAAAAACAATAATTGATTACGAAAAAACTTTTGTTACTTTTCGAAAATTATCGCATAACGAAATTAATGATTATGTAGCTTCCGGTAGTCCGCTGGATAAAGCCGGAGCGTACGGCATTCAAGACGATTTCGGTGCCGTTTTTGTAAGTAAAATTAAAGGCTGTTATTATAATGTTGTCGGATTACCTCTGCCGAAATTATATACCTCTCTGCAAAAAATTATTTTTTGATATCTTCGTAAACTCAACAGAGTACTCATTCCGCTAGCACTTGAATTTCTTTATTTCAGATTAGGTCTGCTAGAAAATCAAGAATTCATTTAATAATGCAAAAAATCGAAATAAATTTGGGCTATTTATTATACATAGACTCGGTTATCCTTGATTTTCCGTTGCTTGGTTGCTATTTTAGTTAGACTATTAACTAAAAATATATTTCAGGAGGAAATTATGGCTGATGAAAATGGATTGGGAAAAGGATTATTCCTCGGTTTATTGGCAGGAACAGTTATTGGTTCTGTGATCGCGTTATTATACGCACCAAAATCCGGCAAAGAATTGCGCAGTGAACTTCGCAGCAAAGGCGAGGAACTTTTAGATGAATCTGAAGAATATCTCGAAAAAGCAAAAGTCAAAGCTTCGGAGCTTATAAACGACGGCAAAAAGAAATCGGAAAGATTAATCTCCGATGCCAAAGCTAAAGTTGACGACTTGATAGAGGAAGCTGAAAAAGTTTTGAATGATGCAAAAGAAAAAACCAGTAAATATGTTGGTGAAGGTAAAAGCAAAATTGACAAGGAAAGTGAGAAATTAAAATCAGCCGTTAAAGCCGGTATTGATACTTACAAATCAGAAAAAGAAGCTTAGAAAAAATGTTGACGGAAATATTAATAGTTATTGTGTTAATACTTGTGTGTGTTTTGATAATCATTAGTTTCTTTACTCTCTATAAGTTGAATCGGTCAATGGATGTATTAAGTACAGATCTACATCGTTTGATCGATTCAACCATTCCGGTTTTGGATAACTTAAACGAAGCTTCCGAAAAAATTGCTAAAGTGGCTGAAGATGCTAAGAGTCATATGGATGAATTAAACGAGTTTATTATTACTACAAAAAATAAACTCAACTTTTTTACTGCCCGTATTAAAGAAGGAGCTGACCAAAACCCCGTATTAAATCTAGTAAGAAACCTAAGTGCTCTCTCGAAAGGGATCAGTGCATTTTGGGAAAAATATAAATCATAATTGTGACATCGAAACATAGAGGAGAGACATCTTGAAAGAGTATAATCCGGATGCAATACGCAATATAGCATTCATTGGTCATGGAGGAAGTGGAAAAACAACTATATCAGAATTATTACTTTTTACAGCAGGAGAAATAAATCGTATAGGCAGTGTGGAAGAGGGAAATACCACTTCAGATTATAACCCGAACGAAATCGAAAGACAAATATCGATTTCTTCTGCCCCTCTTCATCTTGAGTGGAATAATTCGAAAGTAAATTTTATTGATACTCCCGGTTATTCAGATTTTATAGGGCAAGTAATAAGTAGTTTACATGTTGCCGAAACTGCTGTTGCAGTGGTTAAATCCGCCGAAGGTGTTGAGGTTGGTACTGAATCAACCTGGAGTTATGTAAAACAATATAACCTGCCGGCTTCAGTAATTATTAATAAGATTGATAATGAACACTCGAGATTTGGTGATACATTACAGATGGTTAAGGATCATTTGAGTAAAGATGCAACTGTTATTACGATGCCCGTTAATGAAGGGATAAATTTTAATACTGTTGTTGACCTTATTAAAATGAAAGCTTATAAGTACACAGATGTTAGTTCGAAGAAAGCTTCGGAAGAAGATATTCCGGGTGACTTAAAAGATGAAGTTGAAGCTATGCGTGAAGAATTAATTGAGAAAGTGGCAGAATCAAGCGAAGATTTGATGAATAAATTTTTTGAAGAAGGTACTCTTAGTGATGAAGACTTAAAAAAAGGTTTGAAAGCCGCAATATTGAGCGGCTCTTTGGTCCCAGTATTTGCAGTATCTGCTACAAAAGGTGTTGGGTTAAATAATTTTCTCGATTTTGTCGTTAACTATTTCCCATCACCGGTTGAAGCCCCTTCTCCAAAAGCAAAAATTGGAGGTAAAGATCAAATCGAAATCAAATCTGATCCTAAGGGCGAAGTTGCAGCACTTGTTTTTAAATCTTTATCTGAACAGCATGTTGGTGAGTTATCTATTTTTAAGGTCTACAGTGGAACAATGGAACCGGGAATGGATCTTATTAATTCCTCCAATGAAAAACCGGAAAGATTAGGACAGTTATCAATACTCAACGGCAAGCAAAGAAAGGAAGTCAGTAAAGTTGTTGCCGGTGATATTGGTGCGGTTGTTAAATTGAAAGACACACATACCGGCGATACGCTTACAAGTAGAAATTATCAAGTTGTGTTTGACCCGATCAAATTTCCCGATCCGGTTATTCGGGGTGCTATCAAACCAAAAGCTAAAGGTGATGAGGATAAAATTTCTTCAGGACTTCACACGGTTCATGAAGAAGACCCAACTTTTTCGGTTCGTTTTGATCCCGAACTTGCTCAGAGTATTGTCACCGGACAAGGTGAGCTGCAACTTAATTTAGCCGTCAAATTATTAAAAGATCGTTACGGTGTTGAAGTTGAGCTTATTGAACCAAGAATTCCTTATCGCGAAACAATTAAAAAAGTTTGTGATGTTGCCGAATACAAACATAAAAAACAATCAGGCGGAAGAGGTCAATACGGACATGTATTGTTAAAATTAGAACCGCAGCCTCGTGGTACCGGATTTGAATTTGTTGATGCAATTGTTGGCGGTGTTGTACCGGGCAGATTCATTCCCGCAGTTGAAAAAGGACTTAAAGAAATATTGAATAAAGGAATTCTAACCGGAAGTAAAGTAATTGATGTTAAAGTAACTTTGTTCGACGGTTCATTCCATAACGTTGACTCTGATGAAGTATCGTTTAAAATTGCTGCTTCTCAAGCATTTAAGAAAGGATTTCTATCTGCTTCGCCGGTTATTCTTGAACCGATTTATGATATTACGGTTAAAGTACCCGAAGAATATATGGGCGATGTTATGGGAGATATTTCAAGTAAGCGCGGTAAAATTTCCGGTATGGATTCCGAAGGTCCCTTCCAGATTATTAAAGCTAAAGTACCGTTATCGGAATTGTATAAATATTCAACACATCTTCGTTCTTTAACTTCGGGAAGAGGAATGCACTCAAGAACATTTTCACATTACGAAGAAGTACCTAAAGATGTCGAATCAAAAATCATCGAAGAATACGAAAAATCAAAAGAAGAAGATTAGTAGAAGTAAATTTAATAAGGCGGAAGCATACCACTTCCGCTTTTTTATTTTAAAGGAAATGTAATGGATAAACTTTGGTCACCCTGGCGTTCAAATTATATTCAGTCATTCAAACACAAAAGCGACAATGAGGAATGTGTATTCTGTTCCCTTCATCAATTGGATATTAACGATGTCGAATCGCTGGTTGTTTATAAATCCGATTTATGTTTTGTGATGCTTAATTTGTATCCGTATAACAGCGGTCATCTGATGATTATCCCTTATCGCCATATCTCCGATATAGAAGAAATTACAAAAGACGAATTTGCCGAGATAACCGGACTTATTACTTTATCTAAAAAAGCATTGACAGATTTAATGAAACCGCAAGGATTTAACATCGGTGCAAATATAGGTAAAGCCGCCGGTGCCGGAATTGATCAGCATATTCATTTTCATATTTTACCAAGATGGATTGGCGATACCAACTTCATGCCTGCAATCGGTGAAGTAAAAGTTATTTCACAAGATTTGCTGGAAACTAAGAAGGAGTTGGTGAAAGTATTTAACAGAATCACCGGGGATTAAATCTGCTAACTCTTACCCTCCACTATTTTTATCTCTTATTCCGTTAAGCCGTAGAGTTTGTAAATCAGTTGGTCTATCTCACTTTCGAGTTGGCTTGTGGGATTTTCTTTTGTTTGATAATTTTATCAACAATACTAATAATACTCTTTTAACAATGGTGCATAATCTAAATAACTTATAAGACTTTTGTTCGGATAATTTTCAATCCATCCGATTTCATTATGACTCATTTCTTTTATTTCATCTGTCTTTTTAAAACGTAATAAATCCGAAACTCTATTCATAGTTTCAATTTCTTTTTCATCGAACAAATCATAATTCATTTTATTTCTTTTCACTATACGCTCAGTATCTATGCTTACGGATACATCGTATTGGTATTCTATATAATCTTCTTTCTCAGCAAAATCCATTAAAGCTTTGTAATGGTCGGGTACCGGTCCCATCTGTAAAGCAGCATAAGGAAGACCTGAAATTGATTTGCCTGTTCTTTTGTAATTGTAAAAATCCGCATAAAACAAAAATTTATTTAACCTAACCTGGAAGAAAGCATTTTCATTAAAGAACAGCAGCATATTACAAAACTTTTCAAATGAGAATATTTTGTAACCGTTGAATTTACTTGGTGTTAAATTGTTTTTTAAAATAACTTTTAATACTGAGATTGCTTGTTTCTCTTTTTCAAGTTTATCAATAGCACTAATAATTTTGTTATAATCTTTTTCCTTTAGAGAATTTTTGCTTTGTTCAACGTAAACTCTAAAAAGTTTTGGTTCCTTAATAATTTTTAATGTTTTTGAATTGCTGTTGTTCGGTATCTCTCCGAGTTCGTAATTCCTAAATTGATTTATACCAAACCCGAGTATCTCAGCCATCTTAGCCGATGATACTCCGTATTTTTCTTTTAGTTCAGTCAGCTCTTCAGGGAAAGGAATATCGTACTTTTCTCTGTACTGGTTATAAACTTGGTTAATCGCAAATTCATCCTGCTCCGTATTTGTAAAATCATTTTTACAATTATCACAGTAAAAATATTGTTCAAAAACTTTGAAAGCCTCGTTTCTAAATTCACGATTTCTAACTTCGGTTTTTATCTCAACTTTTTCATTATTGCATATCGGGCAATTCATTCTTTCTTTCCTTTCAATGGATAATCTAAATTATACTCCGCTATATGAAACGACATACATATAACAGGATTATTCATAGTTCCAAAATTAATTTTGATATATACTTCCTTACTGTTAATTTCCTTTCCGTACACCCAATAATCCGGCATATTAGTATCGTTTGTATCTTTATGCGGTCCTGACGAATAATTTTCAACTTCCAACGACTTTATATACTCTAATCTTTGTTGAGGGGTTATACCTAATTCCAAAAGTGCATTTCTGTTTTTATCTCTATCGGTAAATATTATGTCGAAGATTTTAAGTTTATGCTTAAAATCAATTAAGAATTTCTCTACGTCAAATTTATACGTCATAACTTAGGTACTTTTAGGGTTAAAGTCAATGATAAAGTGAAAATTAAATGTAATATTCAGAAAAATTCACTTTAACATGTAGATTCAATACGATAAAACAATCCATCACAACTTGCTACCGAATTAAATTTATTTTGAATTTTGTATTATAGTTAAACTTCAACTCTAAAGTTATCTTAAGAAATCATATTTCTCAACTAATTCTCCTTTTTCCTTTAATTTATGTATATTCCGCATCGTAAAAAAGTAATGAAATAGACGAAAAAATTTCAAAATTCGGGGTTAAATGAAAGAATATCACGATCTCGTCAAACTTGTACTTGAAAATGGGGTTCGTAAAAAATCCAGAACCGGCGTAGATACTTTCTCGTATTTCGGTGCATTTTATAGAGTTGATCTTTCAAATGGTTTTCCGCTTCTTACTACCAAACAAATGATGTGGAAATCACTTTTGTATGAAGTACTATGGTATTTATCAGGCGATGACCATATAAGAAATTTACGCGAACATACAAAAATTTGGGATGCATGGGCAGACGAAAATGGAAATCTTCAAACTGCTTACGGAAGATATTGGAGACGTTATCCCGTCCCGGAAAAAAGTGCTGCATTAGGCGAAGAAGTTTTTGTAAATGAATCAAATCCATTCGTAAAAAAAGAAGAAAACGGCTCGTTGACGTTCGATCAGATCGGATGGGTAATAGATCAAATAAAAAATCATCCCGAATCGAGAAGAATGGTTGTTAATGCCTGGCATCCGGCAAATGCCGTTGTTAGTAAATTACCGCCTTGTCATTATACATTTACTTTTAATGTAAGCGACGGAAAATTAAATTGTCATCTTACACAACGTTCGGGTGATATTGCACTTGGCATCCCTTTTAACCTTGCGGCTTATTCTTTACTTACACAAATTATTGCACAAGATGCGGGATTGGAAGTCGGTTATTTTGCTCACACAATTGTTGATGCTCATATTTATATCGCCGATAAAGGTTCCGATACCGAGGAATATGATCATACGGAAGGATTGAAACTTCAACTTACACGTGAACCGTATGAACTTCCTAAATTGAAAATTGAAAAAAAACCTTTGGATGAATTGACTTTTGATGACTTTGAACTTTTCGGATATAAACATCATCCAAGAATAAAATTTGAAGTCGCTGTTTAACAATAAAAAAAATACTATGAAGACAATATGTCCGGGGGGATAAATGAAAAAGTTCTTCGCAATATTTGTAGTTGTATTGTTATTCTGTGCTTGCAGAGAAAATGCCGTTGAGTTTACACTCGAACAATCAACTGCTAATGTTTTTGTTAATTCATCGCCAAGTGAAGCCCAAATATATTTGAATAATTCATTTACCGGGAAGCTGACACCCGATACCTTAAAATATCTTGAACCCGGTACTTATTTGGTTACTCTGAAATTAACCGGTTATATGGATTCAACAAAAGTAATAAATGTAGAACCGGCTGATAGAATTTCAGTATTTATTTTGATGAGAGATAAGTTGTGAGAAAAATTATAATCGTTGCCGTGGCTAAGAATAATGTAATAGGTAAAGATGGTATAATGCCGTGGCATTCAAAAGAAGATTTGAAACATTTCAAAGAAACAACGATGGGATTCCCCTTAATTATGGGAAGAAAAACTTTCTTCTCGATGGGAGGTAAACCGTTAAAAGGTAGATTAAATATTATCTTAACAAGAGATAAACATTTCGAGAAACCGGATGATGATGTAAAGGTGTTCGCATCAATCGAAGATGCTTATGATTATTGTGAAAAACAGAATTATGAAAAAGTTTTCGTTACCGGCGGTGGAGAAATTTACAAAAGAGAAATCAATAACGTTGATGAGTTGCTCATCAGTGAAATGAACGTTGAAGCGGAAGGGGATACATTCTTTCCGGAAATAGACAAAGATATTTGGGAAGTAGCTGAAGTAATTGATTACTCGGAATTTACACTAAAAATTTATAGGAAAAGGAATTAATCTTTGCGCCTTAGCGTCTCTGCGGTAAATTTTTTGAAAATCAACCGCTAGACACTGAGGGATTAAGATTATGAGTAAGATTATGATTAAGAGTAAGATAAAGATATTACCCGAAAATATTTCGAATAAAATTGCAGCCGGCGAAGTTGTCCAACGTCCCGAATCGGTGGTGAAAGAACTTCTTGAAAATTCTGTCGATGCAAATGCAAAGAATATAGAAGTATATATTAAAC
>LNQE01001034.1_pt1 | contig 10010 bp, 11 predicted proteins | sample 603111 | NCBI WGS metagenome assembly LNQE01 (sample SAMN04260313, study PRJNA301899) | hydrocarbon metagenome | isolation source: hydrocarbon-contaminated ditch | place: Germany: Bremen | collected 1998
ACAGGGGTTGGGGTTATTACAGGTACGCTCCGCCTTTTCACAAGCATATTCCCCCGGGATGGAGAAATGATTATCGTGATCACCGGTGGAGAGGATATGAATGGCATCATCGACGCGTACCTCATCAGGACCTTCGGCGCAACTGGCGAGGCTGGGAAAGAGACAGGTATTGGGAAAGGAAGCATTCCTGGGGTGTTAAAGGATTACCGCCAAGAGAAAAAAAGAGAATGGTCAATCCTCCAGGGCCGAAAGGCGGACCTGGCGCCGGACCTCATCCCGGACATGGAAGACCATAATAACTAAAGAAGACAAAATTATAATAATAAGAAAAACACTTAACAAAATATAGACACAAGAAAAACCGGTTTTTAAAAATCAAAACCGGTTTTTCTTATTTTGTAAAAAAGTTTAATTTAATTTTTAAGTTTATAAATCCTGTTTTTCAAAGTTTTTCCGCCTTTAATACTATCCAACCGGTTGCCGATTGATTCATCCAGTTTCAACAATCTGTCATCTGGATGCGGATGTGTTTTAAAAAGCAGCGCGACACTGCTTTCATTTTTGCCTGTTTGGCCGATTGCCTGCAATACCTCAGGCAATCCATAAGGCTCATAGCCAGCCCTTGTAGTCAATGTTACACCCATACGGTCGGCTTCAAATTCGGCGCTTTTATCCAAACTTCGGGCGCAGATTTCCGCTCCACTGCCGATTACTTTTTGAATTACCTGACTATCCTTGCCGATTTGTTTACTAAGTAAACCAGCGCCTAAATCCAGCAGTTGAGATTTCTGCAAAATCTTGAGGTGATGACTTCTGACAACATGGGCAATTTCATGTGAAAGCACTCCCGCAAGCTGCGCTTCATTTTCCAGTTTACGATATAGCCCTTTAGTGATGACAACATATCCACCGGGAGCAGCGAATGCATTAATATCCTCGCTTTCGATAACACCGAAATGCCATGGTAAATCGGAACGTTCACTCTGGTTAGCCACCCATCGTCCAACCTGATTGACATATTTCTGTAGAGCCTCATCTTTTACCAGAGGAGCGGCACCCAGTAGATTGCCGGTAATTTCCCGCCCTATTTGAATTTCTTCCTGCGGAGATGGACTTTTCCAGTTAAATACTTTTTTACTTTCACTGCCGGTAGCGTTAGTTGAAGATGTTACACCTTGGGCAGTTTCCTTGACTACATCCTTCAATGCTTCACCGAAATCAAGCGCCTGCGCCTGCGGCAGAAAGCTCGCAAATATGAAAATAAGAATTAAATATATTACCCGCATATTTTTCTCCTTCTATATCATAATTCCGGTAGATAATTAAATTTGATAGCTTTAAGACCACCGCTTTTAGCAAACTGCTGGGCCTGCTGAGAAGTTATTGTAAAGCTTTCCATTTTTTTCACTTCAGCCTCATTATATTTGGCGTTTTTTAACTCTTCCTCATTTAAACCCCGCACGCCGGTTGTGGCAACCACCTTACCTGTTCCTGCCCTTCCACTGGCTACGTCCAGTACTCCTTTTATCTGATTACCCCCGGTGCTGGTGCCGCGTTTTACAGATAATAAGCGTACCCACCCGCTGAATTTTGCTGTTTTGATATTCAGCCAAGCGCCTTTCTTGCCAAGAATTTTCAATTGTTCGCCACGTTTTATGTCACCTGTTTTTTTAGCATCGGAATACGGTTGCTTCCGGATGACATCCGCCTTTAAAGCACTGCCTGTTTCCGCCGCCAGTGATAACAAAGGCAGCAATAAAATTGCTGTCAAAATCAACAACAGAATTTTATACTTTTTCATAATTACTCCTTTTGGGTGTTTATTATTCCGAAAAAAACTACATCTATTCTTCCCGTCCCATATGTTCCAGTTTTATAACGGCCTGAGCAAACAGACTTCGCCATTGATTGGCCAGAGGAATTCCATGAGCCAATCCTCCTTCATGTTTTGTGTAACGGATTTTTGTGTTTCCGGGCAAACCGATGTCTATCAATATTAAAGACATTTGTGAAGCAAGTTGATCGGCATCATTTTTTGCCTGTTTTTCGTACTCTTCCTGCTTATCGGCATAAGTCCAGCAGACGACTGCCATATCGCCGAACAATCCCCATATACCGCTTTGTGAACCTTTCAGCACATCAACCGTGTTGGGAGTCTTGCAGGAAAGTTCGATCCTTCGCTTAAGCTTTTTCAAAAGAGCATCGCCCAAAGGTTCTTTGCTTTCTACCAAAATGGGCATGATAAGTGCTTTTGAACCTCCTTCACTCATCTTGACACCAAAAGCCAGCCAGCGCTGCAGGGCAAGATCATTTGCCAGCGCGTAAACCTTGGCAATACTGAAATACGCAACAGCCCAGATAATCGGTCCGCTGAGGTCCAGATAAGTATTGGTTACGTTGATAATGACGTAGGAAATTATCAGCAAACCTATCTGACTGCTGCTGAAAATTTTGTTTAACTTATCACGATCAACCTGTTTGTAAAAAGCCGCTGCCGTAGACCAGATAAGCAGAAGACTGAATAATATATAGGAAAGAGCGCCGCGCCATACGCGCAAATAATCTCCATGTTTTACATTATCAATGGCCGTGGCCAGAACTTCAACGCCCGGATAAATTTTGGCCATCGGTGTTGCTTTAAGATCAAACAGGCTGGGAGCAGTAGAGCCGATGATCACTGTTTTTCCGGTAAATTCGTTTTGCGGTCTTTTCTTTTCTTTGCTGCTCAAATCCAGCATCACGTCGCTGAAAGTGACATAGTGATAAGTAAAGGGTTTGCCGCGCCAGTTAAGAAGAAAATTTTGTTTGTCCGGTAAATTATAGCCCAGCATGATGCCTACAGAAAAAGGCAGCGATGGAACTTTCCAACCATAGTCATTTCTATATAAATTATACTCACGCACTATACCGTCTTTATCAGGATAAATGTTATTGAAACCAAGACGACCGGAATTAATCGCTGCGGGAAAGTACGGTAATATAACCGACATGGTCGCTTTTTTGTCTGCTTTATCCGGAATCATTTCCTTTACACCGGGAATCATCGATGGCGTAACATTGCTCAGTCTATCCTGGTCTTCCGACAGTCGGATAAAAGGGAAGAACGTGTTGTTTGTCGCGACAATGGCATTATCGAAATAGGCATCACTGTCAGGATTAGCCACATCGGCATCGCTAAACAGGATATCAAATATAATCGCTTTCGGATTTTGTGCTTCAATATTTTCCAGAAATTCTCCAAAGACCTGACGCGGCCAAGGATAGCGTCCAAAATCTTTCGCCATTGCTGCCAGAGAGGCCTCATTAATATCCACGATAACGATGTCCTTGTCCGGTTTGGGCATAATCAGGCGGCTGCGTACCATTAAATCGAAAGCTTTTTGGCGCATGTTTTCACCGACATGAAAAATGCCGGCATCAATTAAAACAAACAGCGTAAGCAAAACACCCAGATAAATATAAAAATTATTGCGTAATTTTCTGGTAGTTTGAGCCAGCCATTGTCCGATGAGCAATTTCAGTTTTGTCAAAATAAGCTCCTTATTCTTAAAGTCAGGTGAAGGATAAGAAATTAGAACTTTTGTGTCAATGATAAATATCCCACGTAAAGTTGGAAAAGTAAATGGGCCTTTTTATAATTCGTAATTGCAAAAAGAATCTATATTTCTCAATGAAATGTGTTAAAATTACAGCAAAAAGTTAATATGGATGGACATTGATGATTGATTACATGAAAAAGCATGAAATTTATATAAACGAGATACTGGACGAAAAACCGGATGAGGAAAAATTAAGGGAACTTCTTGCCTATCATGACAAGCAGATTCAATGGATTCAACACGAAAGACTGATACATCTCATTGTTATGCTCTTTGTTTGTCTTTTTACCTTGCTTTCTTTCGGATTCACTGTTATCGAATTTTCTACGCCGTCTGTTATTCTTTTAGTACTTCTCCTAACCTTATCGCTTGCGTATATTATTCATTATTACCGAATCGAAAATGGCGTGCAAAAGTGGTATTTGATTTCCAATCAAATCAGGCAGAGGCTTTATTTGAAGTAACAATTAGAGCCTTGTTATCACTTTTATGGACAGGAGGAAAACAATGGTTCAAAACAAAACAGTAGCTCATTACGAAGACGGAAAACTATTCAAAGGTGTTACCAACGATTTTTTCCCCAATAAAAATACTTTCCATCTCATTCTTATGACTGATCCGCCGGACAGTAAGCCCTTGGAATTAATCATTGAAGGATTGAAGGGGTTGTTTTTTGTTAAGGATTATTTTGGGAATCCGGATTATCATGAGAAAAAAGAATTTGATCCTTCCAAACCAATCGCAGGACGTAAAATCAAGGTTCTTTTTAAAGACGGGGAACTAATGGTTGGCACAACAAACGGATATCAAAAGGACAGGCAGGGATTTTTTGTCATTCCTGCCGACACCGATTCCAATAATGAGCGTTGCTTTGTTGTTTCATCGGCAACGCTGGATGTCTCTTTGATCTGATCTAATAAATCTCATACTTTTATTTACCAACAAACGATAAAACACCGTATGTTTGCCCGATGCCATTAAGTATATTATTTTATGTCAACAAAAATCTCTTGACTTCTATGTATCATAACTATTTATGTATTTATAAATAGGGCTTCATTAAAAGGAGAAACTTTTATGTCTAATCTTGTTCGTTTCGGTGTATCTTTAGAAGAAGATCTTTTGGTAAAATTTGACAATCATATCAAAAAAAATAAATACACCAACCGCTCCGAAGCTTTACGAGATATGATTCGCGAGGAACTGATCAAGAAGGAATGGACGGAAAATAAAGAAGTGACCGGCGCGATAACACTGGTTTATGATCACCATACCAGAGAACTGGTGAACAAAGTTCTGGATGTTCAACATGATCATCATGATTGTATCCTTTCGACGCAGCATATTCATCTGGACCATCATAATTGTTTTGAAATTATCGTAACCAAAGGCAAGTCGAAAGAAATTGAAGTACTCTACCAGAAGTTAAAGTCCATCAAGAGTGTAAAACACGCGGGATTTATGATGGCCACAAAGGGAAAAGATTTACCCTGATATTTAATGTTTTGATTATGCGCGAATTGAAAAGTGACCTGACGGAATCTTTACACAATGATAAAATTGTTATTTCGACCGAAGGCGAAAGCCCGGCGAATGCTCGGGGAGAAATCTTATAAAGCATAAATATCAAAGATAGATTTCTTGTCGTCCCGACATATCGGGACTTCTCTAAATTACATGAGCTGTTTTTATGCAAAGTTTTCCTAACGTAATATTTCAGCAATATTGAGGTAACGGATTTTGTTAATATTATACTATGATTGTTTTGCCGGCATCAGCGGCGACATGAACCTGGGAGCCATGCTTGATCTGGGGGTTGACTCCAAATATTTATTAAAAGAGCTCGGCAAACTTCCTATCGATTATTATAAAATCAAAATTTCCCGGAGCAAGCGCGGCGGTATTACCGGCACGAAATTTGATGTTCTTGTTCCTACTCAAAAAAAAGCATCTACACATAGCGACTTAAAAGAGCGCACATATCGTGATGTTATCAAGCTGATCAGGCAAAGCAAATTGTCCGCCAACGTCCAAAATATCAGCCTTGATATTTTTACCCGTCTTGCCCAAGCCGAAGGAAAAATTCACGGACATAACATTGAAGATGTACACTTCCACGAGCTGGGTGCAATTGATTCGATTATTGATATAGTGGGAGCGGCTGTTTGCCTTGATTATTTGAAAGTTGGCAAGATCATCTCATCTCCTCTTCAGCTTGGGTCCGGTATAATTCATTGCAGTCACGGTACTTTGCCTGTTCCGGCACCGGCGACAGCGGAAATTCTGAAAGGTATTCCCGTAAAAACAGGCCTCGTGCCTTTTGAGGCAACTACTCCCACAGGAGCAGCAATCATTGCCGCGACAGCGTCAGTTTTTACGGATAAAATTGATTTCACGCCAGAAAAGATCGGCTACGGACTAGGCAGTAAAGAGTCTTCTGTGCCGAATGTCCTGCGTCTGTTTTTAGGTAAGTTATCTACCGCTTCCGTAAATTCATTCGATACGGAAACCGGAGATGCCGTAGTTATCGAATGCAATATTGATGACATGAATCCTGAACTCTACGACAATCTGATGGAACTACTTTTTTCCGCAGGCGCGCATGATGTTTTTTTCACTCCGATCATTATGAAGAAGTCCCGCCCTGCGGTAACTGTGTCGGTTCTATGCGATTTAAGCCAGCAACCGGCAATGGAAAAAATCTTATGGCTTAATTCCTCCACCTTCGGCCTGCGTTCTTACAAGGTTACCAAATCCATGCTGCCGCGTAAAATGGTCAAGGTAAAAACCGGATACGGTGTAGTAAATTTAAAATGCGGTTATTTAAACGGGCGTATAATCAAATCCAAACCGGAATATGAAGATTGCAAGAGACTGGCCAGAGAAAAAGGTGTTTCTGCGCTGGATGTTTATGAAAGCATAGATTCCATAAAAAGGAATAAAAAATGACTGTTGATGAGCTGGAAATTATTCTGGAAAGCATTCGTGACGGCAAACTTGCCGTCGCCGACGGTGTTTCGAGATTGAGAACTCTTTCTTATACGGAACTTGATTGCGCCAAACTCGATACAAACCGTGAGATGCGTGTAGGTTATCCGGAAGTAATTTTCTGTCCCGGAAAAACGACCGAACAAATAAAAACTATCGTCAAAGCCATGATTGCCGGAAAATCCAATATTCTGGCCACACGCGCAAACGAAGAAATTTTCGCTGCCGTCAAAGATATTTGCCCCGAGGCTTCTTACAATCCTCTTGCCCGGACAATTACAGTGATTAGAAAAATAATGCCTGTTTCTGAAAATTACATCGCCGTGGTAACGGCGGGAACGGCGGACCTGCCTGTCGCCGAAGAGGCGGCTGTTACTGCGGAAGTTTTCGGTAACCGGGTGGAAAGGATCGTTGATGTCGGCGTTGCCGGCATTCATCGCTTGTTTGATAAATTGGATTTCATCCGCAAAGCACGCGTGGTAATTGTCGTTGCCGGAATGGAAGGGGCCCTGCCCAGCGTTGTCGGCGGCCTGGTGGATAAGCCGATAATCGCGGTGCCTACTTCCGTTGGTTACGGAACAAGCTTTCAGGGAGTTGCCGCTTTGCTGGCCATGCTCAACAGCTGTGCAGGCGGAATATCGGTCGTGAACATCGACAATGGTTTTGGAGCAGGCTGTGTAGCCAGCAAGATCAATAAGCTCAAATAAATCAGTGCGCTTATTTATTTTGATTTTTTTGCCGTATCAAGACTTCGTTCATGCTGCCGGTGCGGTAACCTTGCAGATCCAGAGCACAATAAGCAAATCCTATCCCACGAAATTTCTTATATACTTCATTCATAAGTTTCAGGTTAAAGAATTTACTCCTTTCCCCTTCCGCTACTTCAATCCTGGCCGTATCGCTATGATAACGAACACGTACCTGCCGGAAACCTAAATGAATAAGATACTGTTCGGCTTTATCGACCATGGCCAGTTTATCCCGGGTTATCTTCTCACCGTAAGGAAAGCGTGAAGCCAGGCAGGCAAATGCCGGTTTATTCCAGGTCGGCAATCCCATCTGTTTTGATAATTTTCTAATAACATCTTTTCCCAGACCGACATCTTTCAACGGACTGATAATCCCCAATTCTTGAATCGCCCGCATTCCCGGACGATAATCACCAAGATCGTCGACGTTGGATCCTTCGGCAATGTTTCGTATACCGTATTTTCCGGCTGCTTCTTTTATTTGAGAAAACAATGCGTATTTGCATAAATAACATCTTTTGGGCGAATTATCGGTAAATTCTTTAATCTCTAATTCTCTTGACTGAATGATAATATGTTTAATCCCGTTTATTTTGGTAAATTCTACAGCCTTTTTCAGCTCCCCTTGAGGATGTAGTGCCGATCGGGCGGTTACAGCAATGACTTTATCTTTTAATATGTCATGGGCAACCTTCAAAAGAAAAGTGCTGTCCACGCCGCCCGAATAAGCTACAGCAAAAGAGCCCATTTTTTCAAGATTAACTTGAAGTCGTTTTAATGAATTCCGATATTTCATGGGCATAATCAGTATAGATTCACATTTTTAGAAATTGATAGAAAAGTTTTGCAATCATCAACTTCAAACATCTTCGAAGAATACAAATGAATCAACATTTCTGAAGCGACAGCGGCAACTCCAGGTTGTTTTCTTCCAGAAGCTTTTTGTTGGTAAGTATTTCCGAAACCGGGCCATCGGCGACCACTGTACCTTCTTTGATTACAATACAGCGATGACATACATCCATGATCAGATCAAGATCGTGTGAAGCGATTATTTTAGAATGCTCAAAAGTTTTCAGCAGCTCAATAAGCCGTCGCCTTGATCGGGGGTCAAGATTTGCTGCCGGCTCATCCATGGCTAGAATATCCGGTTCCACGGCCATTACTGACGCTATAGCCACGGCACTTTTCTGTCCGCTGGAAAGATGATGCGGCGGTTTATTTTTCAGTTCCAAACCGCTTACCAGATTCAAAGCCGTTTCTACCCGTTCCCGCACGGCAGTTTCATCCATACCCAGATTAAGAGGACCGAAAGCCACGTCTTCGTAAACAGTCGGCATGAATAACTGATCATCAGGATTTTGAAAGACAACGCCGACCTTTCTACGGATTTCATGCCGCGTCTGGCGGGTTAGATAAATGTCACCTACATTTACTGTTCCCGAAGACGGCATTAGATAACCATTAATATGCAGTAACAAAGTAGATTTACCCGCTCCGTTGGCGCCGATAATGCCCACCGACTCGCCATGGGTAATGCGGAAAGAAATATCGCGCAATGCTTCAGTGCCATCAGGGTAGCGGAAGGAAACATTTTTAAACTCCACGATATGATGGCTCATGAAAATACTCCCTGAAAAAATCTGCCCACTATCTCTGTTGCCGGGCAAAATCGGAATATATACAGAAAAACCGAAACAGATAAAGCAAAAACAACATCGCTCGTTTTAATTTGAAAACGTTTGAGAGAAGGCATATCTCCCTGAAATCCACGGGAAAGCATGGCGAAGTAAATCCGTTCTGCTCTTTCTACGGTGCGAATAAAAAGGGTCCCGACTATACGTACGAATATTTTGATATCTTTACCGCGTTCCCCATAGGATCGCATATTTCTTGCGCGAACTATGCGCATGGTTTCTTCCATGAGAACAAAAATATAACGATAGAGAAATGAAAGTTGCGAAACGAAGAGAGAGGGAACTTTTAATTGCCGAAGGGCGTGGCATACACTCGGGAAAGAAGTGGTAGCAATAAGCAGGAGTGCGGTACTGACTGTTAAAGTGAACTTAAGCATAATCGAGCAGAAAGAAAGCCATCCCGCCGAAATAGTCAATCCCTGAAAAACGGGAACCTGTGCCGAATCCAGAAGGGGATTGAAAATTCCGATAAAAATCGCGAAAGGCGAAACCAGAATGATCTTTTTGAAAATAAACATGAACGGAATTTCGCCGATAGTCATTAAAAGCATCGGGTAGAGAAAGAACGGCAGCAACGCCGCGATTTCGTATTTGGAGAAAGAAATAACCGTAAAAAGAAAAAGCAGTGTGGCAATAAGTTTCGCCCGCGGATCCAGCCGGTGAACAAACGTATCTTTGTAAGAGAGCTGGTCAAGAAATCCAATATTGTAATATTTCTCATCAAAAGTCATGGTTTTGTCCCGGTAAAATTTTCAATAAATAGAGGCATTATTACTTCGGCAATTAAATATATACAATGTTTCCTTCCCTATCCTCCGCTGGCGGAGGTGTCACGTAGTGACGGAGGTGGACAAAGAGTGTTGATGTAACTTATGAATATTATAACTGCCTTAAAAGCATCCACCCCCTTAATCCCCCGCCAGCGGGGGACACGCATAATGGGTACAATTATTAACATGTCTAATTGCCGGAGTAAT
>LNQE01000956.1_pt1 | contig 10002 bp, 7 predicted proteins | sample 603111 | NCBI WGS metagenome assembly LNQE01 (sample SAMN04260313, study PRJNA301899) | hydrocarbon metagenome | isolation source: hydrocarbon-contaminated ditch | place: Germany: Bremen | collected 1998
TAGACGGCGGGTATTAAAGATTCATTGATGTTAAAGGAGAAGTATTTATTATGAAAGAAAAGGAATGCGAGTAAAAAAAACAATTAAGAAGCAAAATCTTTAAAATGAATTTTATACTGTTGAGAGGCATATATTATGCGTGTGAAGATGAAGTGCTGGAAAGACATAAACAGATTAAACAAAAAAGTATGCGTTTACGAATAAAGCAAAACCGTTTTTTGAGACTTACATAGTTGGCAAATCTTATCATTATGGGGGGGGTATGAAAAAAGTAGGGAAGATTATTCAGAACGTCATTATTTATTCTCTTATTGTACTGATGACCGCCGTACTTGTTTTGGCAACCGTCGAGCTGGGATATCTTATTATCAGGTATGTGATTGAATCTGATTCTGCCTTTGTAAACCTCAATCAGCTTATGGAGCTCTTCGGAGTCTTCATGCTGGTTCTTATCGGAATCGAACTGTTGGACACCATCAAGGTTTATCTGAAGGAAAATGTAATGCACGTGGAGGTGGTTGTACTGGTTGCCATTATCGCTGTTGCAAGAAAGGTTGTGGTGCTCAAGATAGAAGAAATTGACGGGCTGAAGATCATTGGAGTAGCTTTTATCATTGTTGCTCTGGCTGTTGCATATTACTTCATAAAGAAATCCGGTCTGATGGTCTGTTCATTTGACGAAAATGAAAAAGAGAAGATAGTGGAAAAAGAAAAATGAAGGGAAAAGATGTTCAAATGCAATGACGATGCATTGAGTATTTGGTGTTCCATAATAATTTGATTGTCGGCGGATCAACTGCCCAAAGGATACTTGGAGGACTTATGAATCTCAAACCTTTATTGGAGCCGAAAACAATGGCCGTCATCGGCGTGTCGGCGACCAACGAACGCCATCCGGCAAATGTAATTTATGATAAAAACAATCACCGCTATCCCGTGGAAGTTTTCGCTGTAAACCCGAAAGGCGGACGGCTTCATGATGCAAAACTTTATAAGCGAATCAGCGATCTTCCCAGGATAATTGATCTGGCTGTTATTGCCGCAAGGGCTGAATATGTTCCCGATGTTGTTTCAAAGTGCATAAAAGCAGGAGTTAAATCAGCGGCCGTTATATCAGGCGGCTTTACCGAAGGCGGACGCAGGGATTTACAGAATAGGATTGTAGACATGGCGCGCGAAGCCAACTTTCCGTTTATCGGTCCAAACTGTCTGGGTATTTTTTCTCCATTTCATGTGGACACATTTTTTCTGCCGATTGAACGAATGATTAAGCCGGATCCGGGATCCGTGGCCTTGGTTAGTCAGAGTGGAGGCATTCTGGTCGATCAGATGATAAAATTCAGTCAGCAGGGTGTAGGAATGTCCAAAGCCATCAGTATAGGTAATAAAGCTTTCGTAAGGGAGATAGACATGCTGCGCTACCTGATCACTGATCCGACAACGAAAGTTATCGCATTTTATGTGGAAGGATTTGCCGAAGGAGAAGGAAGGGCTTTTGCTTTGGCTGCGGAGCGTTCGCCCAAACCGGTTATCATCATGAAGTCCGGCAAAAGCGAAGCAGGGCATCGTGCAGTATCAAGCCACACGGCGTCGATGGCCGGGGATTATGCCAGTTTTAAGGCTGCCATTGCGCAGCACAACATTCTGGAAGCGGCCAATGAACACGAATTGGTTTCTTTTTGCGAAGTGCTAAGCGTCTATCAGTATTCTATTGACGGCAGAATAGGAATCATCACGGCCAGCGGCGGTCATGGCGCCATGGCCGTTGACACTTGTGTCACGGAAAAAATGTCCGTGCCTGAATTATCACAGGAAACGAAAGAAAAACTGAAAGACGCCGTTTCCGATAATGTCCGGGCCATCGCGTCTCTCAGTAATCCGGTCGATTTGACGGGCAGCGCTACAGATGACGATTTTGTAGCATGCGCCAGAATCATGGCCGCTTCCGATGAGATTGACTGTATTGTGCTCCTCTTGCTGCCATATATTCCGGGTATCACGCTGGATATCGGCGTTAAGCTGAGTCAGGTTTGCAAACAATATAAAAAACCCTTTATCGCCTATGCGCCGCATGTCGAAAAATACAATATGATGATTGACGGTTTCGAACTAAACGGCATTCCGGCTTCTTCTTCCATCGAAGGAGCAGTATTGATGGCCAAAGCCCTGGTGAGGAAATGAACATGTTGAATAAAGAAATCAAAAACATTCTGGAAAAGTCTAAGCAGTGGGGATGGGTGCTTGAGCCGGACGCGAAAAGAATTTTTTCCCTGTCAGGGTTTAAGACACCCAAGTACGCAGTGGTGAAAAAACCAGCGGAAGCGGTAGCGGCTGCCCGTAAAATCGGCTACCCGGTTGTGGCTAAGATCGTGTCTCCTGAAATCATACATAAATCCGATGTCCAAGGTGTTGTCGTTGGCATAAAAGATGATGAACGGCTCGTGGCGGTACTGGAAAGATGCCGCAAGCTGCCGGGATTTACCGGAATGCTCATTGACGAACTGGCCAAAGGAGTTGAATTGATTATCGGGGCGAAAAACGATGTTCAATTCGGCCCCATGATTCTTCTTGGTTTCGGCGGTGTGGGTGTTGAAATATACAAAGATATTTCCTTACGTATGGCGCCTCTGAATAAAGACGATGTGGAAAGCATGATGAAGGAGTTGAAAGCTTACCCGCTGCTGAAGGGCTACCGCGGTTCGAAACCTGTAAACATCACGGCTGTCCAAAAAACAATGATTCGTTTTTCTACCTTAATGATGGAGATTAAAGACTATTTCAAATCGGTGGATTTAAATCCGGTTATGTGTGACGAGAAGTCGTGTGCCGTCGTGGATGCCAGGATCATGTTGAAAGATTAGATACTCCAAGTTGTGTCATCTGAATTTTAAAAAGAAAATTGTTAATACTACCATGTCTTGGTGAATGTTGTCGCGAAAGAAGTTCAATCGCGCATTCCCGATAAAGCGCATGAACGAATGACTTTATACCTATCTGGTGGGTTACGGCAAATCGTGGACGGAAAAGGTTCAAATCCGGCTTACTTACATTTCCTCGCAGGAAACCGCAATACAGGCGGATGCCTTCCGGGTTAAAAGGGAATTTTATTCGACAGCAAAAAGGATGTTTCTGATTTGCAAAGCATAACAGCTTTATAGCTGAAAGAAATATAAACATCGTAATCTTTAGAGCAATTTGTTTGACTTTGCTGATGAACTCTTCAGTTGCAAGAGAGAGAAGTCAAGTACGCAAAAATCGTTATAAAAACCTAATTGCAGACGTAATTGATTTGGCGAATAAAGTGAGTGAAAATTTATAAATCATTTATTATAGATTGAAAATCACTAGTGTCCCAACGTTTGCTGAAAATCGTTAAATATGATCCTAAGTATTTGAATTTGCACAGCATGCTTTTTAAAAAAAGTTGAAATCGATAAATCCTCAAAATCTCGTAAACACTTGTCAGATAAGGCTTCTGACTGTATTATTGCTCCGGCAATTAGACATGTTAATAATTGTACCCATTATGCGTGTCCCCCGCTGGCGGGGGATTAAGGGGGTGGATGCTTTTAAGGCAGTTATAATATACATAAGTTACATCAACACTCTTTGTCCACCTCCGTCACTACGTGACACCTCCGCCAGCGGAGGATATGGAAGGAAACATTGTATATATTTAATTGCCGGAGCAATAATATCATGACGTTGGGACACTAGTGATTGAAAATATATAATGTTATCTTAATATTAAAATGATATGAGAACCCACATGAAATATTTATATAAGACTGCATGCATCATTTCATTTTCTGTCATCATCTTAACATTTACCTCGATCTCTGCTTTCGGCTCTGAGACTTCAGACCTGTTTATTGTCGGCAATATGAGTCATGATGTTGTGATATTAATAACCTATGTTCTTCTGGCGTTGCTGTTTTCATTTCTATGTTCAGTAGCGGAAGCTGTTTTATTAAGTATGACTCCTTCATATATCGAGGAACAGAAAGAGAAAAATCCCAAACGGGCGGCCCACTTGAAGCGACTAAAGCAGGATAACGTGGATCGATCGCTTGCGGCAATTTTAACACTGAATACTGCCGCGCATACGATTGGCGCGATCGGGGCGGGCGCCAAGGCTACGGTCGTGTTTGGAAGCGCATGGTTTGGAGTCTTCTCGGCGGTTATGACATTGATGATACTTTTTCTTTCAGAAATCGTTCCCAAAACGATTGGCGCGATTTACTGGCCAAAGCTCGTTGGCCCTACGGTTATTTTCGTGCGAACCCTCATCGTGACGCTGTTCCCGATCGTCTGGATTTCGGAAAGGATGACAAAATTTATTTCACACGGAAAGAATCTGCACATTTTCAGCAGAGACGAGTTTGTCGCCATGGCAAAGGTAGGCGAACAATCCGGACAGATAGACGATAACGAGGCGCGGATTATCAAGAATCTGTTCCGGTTCGGATCGCTTAACGTAACGGATATCATGACTCCGCGTACCGTGATTGTGACGCTTTCCGAGGATAAATCGGTAGGGGACGCGTCGGAATATGTTGCAAAAATACCATTTTCGCGAATCCCGATATACAAGAAGGATATAGACAATATCACAGGATTTGTTCTGAGAGATGATGTGCTGCTGCAGGATAATCAGGAAAGAGGTAATGAATTGCTCAAGACATTGAGAAGAGAGCTGCTGATTGTTCCGGAATCGGTGGCACTTACAGGCTTGCTGGAAAATTTTCTTAAAGAACGTCAGCACATCGCCATTGTCGTTGATGAATATGGCGGAACAACGGGGATTGTCACACTCGAAGATCTGGTCGAGACATTAATGGGTTTGGAAATTGTTGATGAAATGGATACGGTTGTAGATATGCGTGTCCTTGCCAGAAAAAAATGGGAAGAACGCGCAAAGGCGCTCGGTATAAAGAGTGATATGGATGAGAGAGACCAATCCTAAAAAGAAAATCATCCGCCAGATGATTCAGCAAAGCCTGATACGCGGAAGTGAGATTGGTAGTTTGAGATCATACGAATAGTTTTAGCTGCTCATAATGATGAGCAAATCATCATTATCAAGATAATGTTGTTTCTAAAGTGAAAATATCTCATGCGAGAAATAATTAAAAAACAAAATCTGAGAACTGAGTTTTATATATCGGAACGATGTTACGTCACGGAATTGTCCACCTCTGCCGATGATCCTGATGTATCCATCGCGCGGGCGAGAGTGAAATCAGGAGTTACCACTCGTCGACACCGATTGAAAGGGATTACGGAACGGTATTATATTGTCAGCGGCAAAGGGCGTGTGGAGATCGGCGATCTGCCTCCGCAGGAAGTCAATCACGGCGATGTTGTGCTAATACCGCCTATGTGTCCTCAACGTATTACCAATATTGGAAAAGACGATTTAATCTTTCTAGCCATCTGCTCGCCTCGTTTTACACAAGATGTTTATGAGGATATCGAAGATTGAAAATAAAGATCAGAATTAGCGTTAAGCAAAGACTGTGATAAATATTCATAGCCGATTTATACAGTATGTATCAACATTGTCATTTCGACCGTAGGGAGAAATCTTTCTATATCAATGCTTTAAGATTCCTCGCATAAGCTCGGAATGACATAAGAAAGGAATAGCAACCTCTTTTAGAACCGGAACTACATGAAACTTTCCGGATCCACATCAACAACAATCTTCACCTGATTGTTTTTATTTCCATCTATGATTTTCTTCGCGATTTGATGCAACATATTTATGTCATTACCTTTAATCAGCATCTGCCAGCGGAAGCGTCCTCTGATTTTAGTAAGGGGCGATTCCGCCGGGCCAATAATTTCCGCCGTATTTCCATGCTGTGCGTTAAGTTTTTTAGCCAGTTTGCCTAATCTGTGTGCCTCTTCCATCAACAGGTCTTTTTTTACAGATGAAAGGCGTAAATTAATAATCCTGCTTAACGGCGGATAACGTAACGCTTTGCGGGATTCGATTTCTTCTTCATAAAATGTTTTGTAATCATGGTTTTGCGCGTGTTTTAAAGCGTAATGTTCCGGATTGAATGTCTGAATTATTACTTTACCCGGAGTATCTCCGCGTCCGCCGCGCCCGGCCACCTGTGTTATCAGTTGAAAAGTTTTTTCCGCGGCCCGGAAATCCGGCATATTCAGAGAAGTATCGGCGGAAATAACTCCCACCAGTGTAATAAAAGGGAAGTCATGCCCTTTGGTAATCATCTGTGTACCGATAAGTATGTCGATCTTTCTTTGTTCCAGTGCCTGAAGAATTTTTTCCTGAGTTCCCTTTTTGGAGGTAGTGTCGGAATCCATCCTCTGTATTCGCGCCTGAGGAAAGATATTTTCGATTTCTTTTTCCAGTTTTTGTGTTCCGATTCCGTAACTTAAAATGCGGCTGTTTTTGCAGGAGGGGCAAAGAGGCAGAGATTTTATCTTATAGTCGCAGTAATGACATTTGATCATGCCTTCCGCGACGTGATTTTTCAAAGAAACAGCGCAATTCGGACAGCGGAAATTGTAACCGCAGTCTGCGCAAACTAAAAAGGTGTCAAAGCCGCGTTTATTAAGAAAGAGTAAAACCTGCTCTTTCTTCCTGAGAGTTTCTTTTATTGTTTCGATAAGGGTGTCGGACAATATGGGAACTTTGCCTGATTTTTCCTTTTGTGCCTTCATGTCGATAATTTCGACAGTCGGCATTGGTTTTTCATCAACCCGTTCGGGTAGTTCCAAATATTGGTATTTTTTTATTTGCGCGTTGAAGTAGGTATGCACACTGGGGGTGGCCGAGCCTGTAATTACAACAGCATTGGACATCTTTGCTTTCAAAATCGCCATATCACGGGCGTTGTAACAAAGCCTTTCATCCTGCTTATAGGATGAATCATGCTCTTCATCCACAACGATCAGTTTCAAGTTTTGCAATGGGGCAAAAATAGCGGAGCGCGTGCCGATAACCAGATTTATCCGGCCGCGTTTAATCTGCCGCCATTGATCATAACGTACCGATTCAGCGATGCTGCTGTGCAAAATGGCTATTTGTTTTTCATCAAATCTTCCAACAACGCGCGATATCAACTGCGGCGTAAGAACTATTTCCGGAACAAGGTAAATCGCGGAACCGCCGTCTTTCAGAACTTTTTCGATGGCTTTTAGATATATTTCCGTCTTTCCGCTGCCTGTAACTCCATGGAGCAGAACCGGAGTAAAAACGTTTTTCTCCAGATGACTGTAAATATCTTTCAGTACTTGTTCCTGCTGATTATTGGGAATTATCCGGTTTTTATTTTGACCGATCCGGGAATTAAAAGAAGCTGTACGTGTTTTCTCTTTGTCTGTTAAACTGATAATTCCTTTTTCCTGTAATCGTTTGATAACAGAGCCGGAGATACTGGATTCTTCAATCAGGTTATTCAAAGATATTTCCCCGGTCTTTTGGATAAATTCGATGACTTTTTTCTGCTTGTCTGTTAGTTTTGTGTCGGAACTTTTGCCTTCTTCAAGGATTACAATTTTTTCGCTTAGAGGAGAAAGTTGCCGGCTTTGTTTTTTTTCTATTTGAACAAGTCCCGCCGATTGTAATTTTCCGGCCGCAGAAGAAACATTTTTCAAACCGCTGATTTTGCTTATGCTGTTAAGAGCGATACCTTGAGGATACTGTTGTAAAAATTCCACCAGTTTCTGCTGAACCGGCGTCAGAAGGATATCCGTTTCCGATATTAAAGGAATTATCCAAAAGATATCTTTTTTTTCTGCACCGGAAGGAATAAGTTCGGCCAGCGTCTTGCCCAGCGGATACATAAAATAATTGGCAATCCACTTATAAAAATCAAGATCGCTTTCGTTGAAAAGAGCTTCATTATCAAGTACTTCAGCAATAAATTTTGTATTTTTCAGATCGCAGGATTTATTTATTCCAACAATAAAACCGGTGCGTTTTTTATTGCCAAAAGGAACGAATACGCGCTTACCGATTTCAACTTCCCGCTCCAAATTCGTGGGAATTTCGTAGGTGAAGAGTTTATCTGAAGGTATGTTTAAAGCGATATTGGCATACATAAAATCTTATTATCATTTTTGATTTTAAAATGGAATTACTAATGGTGAAGATATAATATTGCCATACTGGACGAATTAAACATTCAATCAATCGATTGATTTCGGCTAACCGAATAATTGTATAAATATCTCTTATCTGCTAAAGTTTTTTCACCTTGATTTTTGTAATCCGGAAAGCATTACAAGTGCTGATTTGTAAAATAATTACTTTTCCCCATTCAAAAAACTGCTTGACAATTACTAAAGTAGCATATAGAAAATTAATCGGAATGAATCCGGATAAGATATGTTGACGAAAGAATCAATCATACAAAAGCTTCAAGATAAGGGCCTTAGACTTACGAGTCAAAGGCTTGCCATCATTGATGTATTGCTCAGGAAAGGTCATCTTCATCCCGGGGCGCGCTTCATATACAAAGAAGCGAAAAAGAAATGTCCCGGCCTTAGCCTCTCATCAGTATATGCAAATATTAATGAACTGTCCCGGTATGGAATTATCAAATCGCTTGAGTTTGACGGGAAGGAAAACCGCTGTGAGGGTAACCTTGAAGAGCATGTCAATCTTATCTGTCAACATTGCGGGAAAATTACTGATTTCGATATTCCTGTTTCTTTGAATCAGAGTGAGATTGCCAAAAAAACGGGCTTTATGATTACAAAGAACAGACTGGAATATTACGGATACTGTGTAGAATGTACTAAAAGCAAAGGATGATCAATATCCGGTTACAAACAGCGCAACAAATCTTTTTAAATGTTTTTTATGATTTAATATTTTTTGTTATTAAATCTGGAATAATTCCTGATAAGTGAAATGAAGAACAAAGGAAACAAATGGGGAGAGAGATTATTTAAAGTAAAAAAGCAAACATAATTTAACTGGATCACTATAAAAGGAGGAAACATTATGAATGAAGACAGTAAGTGCCCGGTAACGGGCGGGACAAACAAGCAAGTAACCGGTAAAGGCACGTCGAACCGTGACTGGTGGCCGAATCAGTTGAAACTCGATATTCTGCATCAGCATTCCTCCAAGTCCAATCCGATGGGCAAGGGTTTCAACTACCGCAAGGAATTCAAGAAACTTGATCTCGCGGCGGTTAAGAAAGATCTCGCGGCGCTGATGACCGATTCGCAGAAATGGTGGCCTGCCGATTGGGGCCACTATGGTGGGCTGATGATCCGCATGGCCTGGCACAGCGCGGGAACTTACCGCTCCGGCGATGGCCGCGGCGGTGGCGGCACCGGCAATCAGCGTTTTGCACCCCTCAACAGCTGGCCGGACAACGTGAACCTCGACAAGGCACGCCGTCTGCTCTGGCCGATCAAGCAGAAATACGGCCGGAAAATATCCTGGGCCGATCTGATGATACTGGCCGGCAACGTCGCTCTGGAGACAATGGGCTTCAAGACATTCGGCTTCGGTGGCGGTCGTGAGGATATCTGGGAACCGGAAGAGGACGTCTACTGGGGTTCTGAAGCCGAATGGCTGGGCGACAAACGCTACAGCGGCGACCGCGATCTCGAGAATCCGCTGGCTGCGGTACAAATGGGTCTGATCTATGTCAATCCCGAAGGTCCCAACGGCAAACCAGATCCCGTGGCTTCAGGCCGCGATGTACGTGAGACCTTCGGCCGTATGGGAATGAACGATGAAGAAACCGTGGCCCTCGTTGCCGGTGGACACACTTTCGGCAAGGCCCACGGAGCGGGCGATCCGAAGCTGGTCGGTCCCGAACCCGAAGCCGCCCCGATCGAAGAGCAAGGCCTGGGCTGGAAGAACCGCTTCGGCGCCGGTAAGGGTGTACACACCACCTCCAGCGGCATTGAAGGCGCCTGGAAGCCCAATCCCACCAAGTGGGATAGCGGTTACTTCGACGTTCTCTTTGGTTACGAATGGGAGCTCGTCAAGAGCCCGGCGGG
>LNQE01000242.1_pt1 | contig 9993 bp, 9 predicted proteins | sample 603111 | NCBI WGS metagenome assembly LNQE01 (sample SAMN04260313, study PRJNA301899) | hydrocarbon metagenome | isolation source: hydrocarbon-contaminated ditch | place: Germany: Bremen | collected 1998
CCCACAGCCCGCCCCGGGAATCGACATAGGCCGAGGCCACGGCCCGATCCGCGAGATGGCGGGACACGCTGCCGCTTTTTACGTCGATCTCGTAGAGTCCCTGCCACTCGGTTCCGGCGTAGAGCGTCTCGCCGCCGTGCAGGTACAGGCTGGTGACCACGGCAGGGGCGGCGGACCCCGCCGGCCCTGGGGCATTGCCCGGCCGGCCGTTGTCCAGGGGCATGGCCGAGAAGGTCTTGGCCGCGGTGTCGAACCGGAAAAGCCCGGCGCTGGTGCCCACGTAGAGCATGCCCCCGGAGCCCGGCGTCAGGGACAGGATCTCGTCGGCGGGGATGTGCTTGTCAGGGGCCGTTGCCTGCCGGTAGGCCGTAAACAGCCGTCCGGCCGGGTCGAAGGCGGCCAGCCCCCCGAAGGTTCCCACCCACAAAATCCCCGAGGCGTCCCGGCACAGGGCCCGGACCTCGTCCTGGGGCAGGCTGTGGGGGTTGCCCGGGGCATGGCGATAGTGCCGGAAACGGCCGTGCCGGGCGTCGAAGTGGTTCAGGCCGCCGCTTTTGGTTCCCACCCACAGGGAACCGTCGTGATCGGGCAACAAGGCCCGGATATTGGCGTCGGAGACGGCGTCGGGGTTGCCGGGTTCGGCGTAATGGACGCGGTATTCGTAGCCGTCGTGGCGCACCAGGCCATCGTAGGTGCCTATCCATAAAAACCCCCGCGAATCGAGGGTTATGGCCAGGATCGAGGACTGGGGCAGCCCGTCATCCACCGTGACGTGGTGAAACCTGGGCTGGGCGGACACGCTTCGCGCCGGTATGGCCTGGACCAGGACCAGGGCCAGAAGGAACAGGAAACAATGCGCCGCCGCCAGGGCCGAGGCCCTCCCGCCGGCGCGGCCCGCCCGGCGGTCCCCGGCCGGGAACCGTCCGGTCTCCGGCCGGTCCGTGTGGCCTTGCTCCAAAGCCCCTGGACGCACAGCACCTCCGACCTCATCGGCCTCATTGGCCTCGCCGGGGCCTCGCCGATTCCGCCGCCCCGCCCGACTCTCCGGGCAGGAGACATGTTTACCGGCCATGCTGATAAATGGCAACGGAAAACCTATTTGACATTCACAAATGGATACGCCGCATCTCCAAGACGTCTCCCGGCCAACCGGCCCACGTTTCACCGGCAAAGCCCCCGGCCGGGGAACCCGTCGCGTCCCCCGGCCGGTTTTCCGGCGTGGCGGGCATCAGTCGTCGAAATCCCCTTCCGGGCCCTTGTCCGAGGACAGGGCCTCGGCCCGGGCGGCGGCCTTCTCCGGGGTCCAGGCGGCCGGATCCTCCAGGCGGGCGGCCTTGGGGCCGAGATCGTAGGTTCCGGCCCCGGCCAGGATGCCCCTGGCGATGGTTCCCGTGCCTGCGGCGTTGAACACGTCGGTCAAAAGGCCGTACACGAAGTCCTCCACGGCCTGGGCCATGCGTTCCCGGACCTCGGCGGCCTGCCCGAGGATCTTGTTCTCGAAGACGATGTTGAGCTTTTTGTAGTTGCCGCCCTTGATGCCGTGGGCGTCGGCGTAGGCCTTCATCTCGGCCCACAGTTCCTCGGTGACGCCCTGGCCGGGCACCTTCACCAGGTCGCCGGAGGCGTCCAGGATGGCGTTGCCGTAGTCGTTGACCTTGACCCCCCAGGAGATCATCTGCAGGGCCGTGGCCACGTTGGCCTTGGTGGTGGCGGTTTTGGCCGCGATCTCACGCAGGCGCTCGGAGGAGTTGCCCGAGGTGCCGTGCTGGGCTCCGGACAGCCCGTACTTGGCCAGGGCGGCGTGGATGCCGGCGGTCAGCTCCACCTGGATGCCCGAGGCGCTGGCCTCGATGCCGTGGGTGGTGCCGTTGTTGAGGGCGATCCAGTCGGGGTGGATGCCGTGGGCATTGAGGCCCGCGATGAGAAACAGGGCCTCGGCCGGGGTGGACAGGCCCGAGGCGCCCTTGATCTCGCCCACTTCCGTCTCGTATCCGGCCCAGGCCGGGACATGGGGGGACAGGGCGATGTTGGCCGCCAGATTCTCGGCGTCGGGCAGATGGGAGGCGTCGATGGCGATGGAGGTGATGCCCGCGTCGAACAGGGAGGGGATCTCCACCCGGGCCGGGGCCAGATCCTTTTCGGCTTTTATGCCGTAGTGGTCGGCATGGATGGCCACGGGCACGGTCACGCCCAATTCGTTCATGACTGCGTCGGCCTGACGGGCGATGTTCCACAGGCTCACGGGGCAGTAGGCGTTGGCCCCGCCCTCGGACCTGGCGATCTCCAGGATCACGGCCGCGTCGGCGCGTTTGGCGGCCATAAGCACGCCGCGCAGGATGATGTGGCTGCGGCAGTTGGCGGCGATGGTCATGGACCCGCCTTTTTCCCGCATGGCCCGGTCGATGACCTTGCCGCTGACGAGAAGGGCCTTGGAATTGGGAAAAAGCTTCACGACATTGGGCGGACGGCCGACGGCCAGGGCTTTTTCGAAATCGGGAGGGCAGGTCGTGTCGGACATGGGGGTCTCCTTGGCGTCTTGTGGTGCACTCCGGGCCATCCGTCGCGAAACGCGACGCCCCCGCGCCAGGGGGCAGACGTCGCATCGGGTCTTGCCCCGGGTCGTTTTTGTGCAACGAAGGATACGCCATATCCGGAAATCCGTCTATGCGCAGCCCCAGGGTGCAGCGTTCAGGCCTTCCCGGCCCGGGCCGCCCTCCCGGACGCCCGGGGGACATCCGCGGGAGCCGTAGACGCCATTGTCATGCCGGCCGCCCTCCCGGGCGCCCGGAGGAAATCCTTTTGCCTGCGCATCGGATTCCTGATAGGCATGCCTGCTTCGCGCAAACCCGCGTCCGTTTCAGGGAGAGATGTCATGGCCGCCGGATACGTCTATGTGCTGTGCGCCGCCGTTTTGTGGGGGCTTATCGGGCCGGCCTCCAAACTGGCCTTCGAGGCGGGCATGGCCCCCCTTGAGGTGGCCTTTTGGCGCACGGTGCTGGCCTGGGCCCTTTTCGGAACCCATGCCCTGGTCTCCAGGGACCTGCATCTGGACAAAAAGGACATCCTGCCGGTGGCGGCCTTCGGCATCTGCGGCATTGCCGGGCTTTTCGGCTCCTACGTCTATGCCGTGAAGCTCGGCGGCGCGGCCATGGCCTCGGTCCTTTTATACACGGCCCCGGCCTGGGTGGCGCTCATGTCCTTTTTCCTGCTCAAGGAACGCATGGGGACGTTCAAGGTCGCGGCCGTGGCGGCCACCATCCTGGGCGTGGCCGGGATCAGCCTGGGCCCACGGCTGGCCGGGGACGTGGCGGGCAGCGTGCCGGTGACCGCCGCCTCGGTGCTGGTGGGGCTTCTGGCTGGGTTCACCTACGCCCTGTATTTCATCTTCGGCAAGCTGTACCTGTCGCGCTACAAGACCCCCACGGTCTTTTTCTACGCCCTGCCCGTGGGGGCCCTGGCCCTTGTGCCCTTTTTCGAGTTGCGCCTGCCGAGCCTCTCCGGCCTGGCGGCCTGCGCCTTCCTGGCCCTGTGCTCCACCTACGGGGCCTATTCCATCTACTATGCGGGACTGCGGCACCTGGAGGCCACCCGGGCGGCGGTGGTGGCCACCATCGAGCCCGTGGTGGCGGCGGTCCTGGCCTGGGTCATGTTCGGCGAGGTGTTCACGCCCGTGGGCTACGGCGGCAGCGCCCTGATCCTTTTCGGCGTGCTTCTGGCCATCTGGGAAGGCGGCCGGCAGGCCGTGCGCGTGCCCAAGTCGCTTCTGCCGAAAAATTCCTGACCGGCACGGGGCTTCCCCCGGCCTGGACGGCGAAAAACCGCTCCACGCCACGCGATCCGGCCCACAATCCCCGCCCGGCGGCTAAAGAACGCCCCTCCCCGCGCCGATAAGACAGGCAAAAGGAGTCGCATCTTGCACCAATGGACAGGCAACGGCCAAAGGATCGGCCATGATGGACACCATCATCTCCACAAATCTGTCGGGCGGCGTCCGGGACATGGGCGGCGCGTCCGCACAATCGGCCCGGGGCGACCCGGCGAAGACCCGCTTCTGGAACGATGCCCGGGGGGCGGGGCCAGCCGCCCGGACCCAGGCACCTCCCTCCTCTGCCGGATCACCCGGCGGCCAGGACTCCGACGCCCTCGGCACGGCTGAGGCGGAGCGCATCGCCAGCGCCCTGCGCGACGTGAAAAGCCGCATCCGTACGGACACGACATCCCTGCATCTGCGCGTGGACGGCGAATCCGGATCGGTCCAGGCCGAGATCGTCGATTCGGCCACGGACAGGGTGATCCGCAAGATTCCGTCCGACGAACTGCTGCGCCTGGCGGCGGCCATCAAGAAGGGGAGTTCGGCCGCCATCTACGACGGCACGGCGTAAGGGGCGGAGGCGGCGCGGTACTGCCCGGAGAGGGCGGCGCGGCCTGCCAGGCGGCAGGCGCGTTGCTTTTATCTTTGTGCGTCAGTCCATCCACACCATGTCCACGCCATATGCGGGCAAGCAGGCGTCCCGGCTGACCAATGCGGCCGAAAGCGACATGGCCTGGATCACGAGTAACCGGTCAAACGGATCCCTGTGATGCAATGGCAACACAGCGGACGCAATCATCTCGTCCGCAGATGGATCGACCAGAATCGCTCCTGACAACTCGAGAAAACGGTCCTTCCACATGGCAACGTCGGCGATTTCCAGCCTCCCCTTGCGGGCCAACATCGCCAATTCCCAAAAAGACACGGACGAAACGAACACCCCCCCGTTCCCGGCCAGATCATCCAATACGGCCCGGAAGCCGGCGGACATATTTTCGCCGGTTGACCAGAACACCATGGCATGGGTGTCGAGAAGACAACGTTTCACGCCAGATCCCCCCACTCGTCGGGCATGGGTGCAAACGCCTCGTCAACGGGGACCAGGAGTTTCGGCCCTGGAGGCATCTTCATACGCCAATCGGAACGCTGCTCGGGAAGAATACGCGCCACCACCTTGCCACCTTTGGTGACGGTCACGGTTTCTCCCTCACCCACCTTTTCCAGGAAGGCAAAAAGATTTTTACGTAGATTTGTCGCCGTGGTTTGGATCATGACTTTCTCCATGCGTACATATCTTTGAGCTTCAATGTACACGTCCACAGGTTTCCGTCAAGACCCCAAAAAAAGCCCGGGAATCGCTCCCCGGGCCGTCTATCTTTCTTGGTCGCCGGAAGGCCCGGCGGCATCACCTCATAACGCCAACGCCCGCTCCAGGCGCGCCAGCACCCGCTCCCTGCCGAGCACCTCCATGGTCTCGAAAAGCCCGGGGCTGGCCGTGGTCCCGGTGATGGCCACCCGGATGGGCTGGGCCAGAAGCTTGAATTTCACCCCGGTGCCGTCCAGGTAACCCTGCACCGCCGCCTCAAGCGACGGCTGGTCGAAGGGCGTGACGGTCTTAAAAAGCTCCCACAGGGCCGCCAGATGCCCCTTGGCCTCGGCGGTGAAAAACTTCTCCACGGCCTTTTGGTCGTGGGCCAGCTCCCCGTCCGGGACCACGAAGAACACCGCCTTCTCGGCCATCTCCACCATGGTCTGGGCCCGGGGCTTCAAAAGCGGCACGATGCGCCCCAGATAGTCCGCATCCTGGCAGGGGTGCCCCAGGCGTCCCAGGAAATCCCCCAGCATGGCCGCAAGCGCCGCGTCCGGGGTTTCCTTGATGTAGTGGGCGTTGAGCCACAAAAGCTTGTCCCGGTCGAACACCGCCGCCGAGGAGCCCAGGCTGTCCGTGGAAAAGGCCTGCACCAGCTCGCCGCGGGAAAAAATCTCCTGGTCGCCGTGGGACCAGCCCAGGCGCACCAGACCGTTGAGCATGGCCTCGGGCAGAAAGCCCTCGCGCTCGTATTCCATGACCGAGGTGGCCCCGTGCCGCTTGGAGAGCTTTTTCTTGTCCGGCCCGAGGATCATGGGCACATGCCCGAAGACCGGCAGGGGCAGCCCCAGGGCCTGATAGATGAGGATCTGGCGCGGGGTGTTGTTCAAGTGGTCGTCGCCCCGGATGATGTGCGTCACCCCCATGGTGGCGTCGTCCACCACCACGGCCATATTATAGGTGGGGGAGCCGTCGGTCCGCCTGAGCACCATGTCGTCGAGCTCGGCGTTGTCGAAGGCCACATCGCCCTTGACTAGGTCATGCACCACGGTGGACCCGGAAAGCGGGGCCCGAAGGCGCACCACCATGTCCGGTTTCCCTGGACCGGGGACAAGGCCTTTCTCGCGGCAGCGGCCGGAATACTTGGGCTTGGCGCCCCTGGCCCGGGCCTCTTCGCGCATGGCCTCCACCTCGTCCGGGGTGCAGGAGCAATAATAGGCGTGGCCCGAGGCCAGAAGCCTGTCGATATATTGATTGTAGAGGTCGAAGCGCCGGCTCTGGTAGACGATCTCGCCGTCATGGGCCAGGCCCAGCCAGGCCATGGAATCCAGGATGCCCCGGGTGTTCTCCTCGGTGGAGCGGGCCTGGTCCGTGTCCTCGATGCGCAGGAAAAAGGAGCCGCCCGAGGCCCGGGCCAAAAGCCAGTTGAAGATGGCCGTGCGGGCCCCGCCGATGTGCAGATGGCCGGTGGGGCTGGGCGCGAACCTGGTGACGATGGTGGTCATGGAAATGCGGTGCCTTTTGCTGATGATGGTGTGACGCCGGACGGCGGACGCGCCGCCCTAAACCGACTCGACGCCCTTGACGCCGGGAACGAGCTTCATGACCACCCGCTCGATGCCGCTTTTCAGCGTCATCTGGGACATGGGGCAGCCGTGGCAGGCCCCCGTGAGCTTCACCCGGACGATGCCCTGGGGGGTGACGTCCACCAGTTCCACATCGCCGCCGTCGGCCTGAAGCGTGGGCCGCACCTTCTCAAGCGCCGCCTGGACCTTCTCGCGCATGTCATGCTCCTGTGGGGTATTATGCCGTCCAGCCGGTTCCGACGGCCGTTTCGCGGGCAGGTAATGCCTTTGCCGGACCTTGTCAAACCGCGCCCCGCGCCCCGCGCCCGGCCCAGACCGATCACCCGGGTCAGCCGGGTTCGACCGATCCCTCACGGTCCCTCACGATCCCCCACGGCCCCTCCCGGTTCCTGCCGGTTCCTGCCGGTTCCGCCCCGGCATCCTGCGTGATCGAGACCGGCCGCCGCCCCGGCCCCGGGCCTGTTGTGCAACCGGGGCCGCTCCCACCTTTATGTGCAACTTGTCGCACAACTCAGACTGAAAAATTGCACAAGCATCCTGCACAAGCAAACCGCCAAACATCTAACATACCGAAAAACATAACATTATAAATTGGCACGGTTACTGCTAATCCCTTCCCAAACGCAAAGGAGTGCGACCATGCGGATCTCAATGAAAACCTTGCTGCTCATCGCGGCCGTCATGTTCTGCGTGGCCAACCTGGCCCAGGCCCAGCCCGGCGGTCCGGGCGGCCGGGGCGGTCCGGGCGGACATGACGCTCCCGGCGGCCCCCCCCCCTTCACGATGCCCGGCGTCCCGCCCGAGAAATGCCAGATCGTGGACAGGATCATGGCCGAAACCGAAACGAAGCTTTTTCCCCTGATCCAGGAACTCAAGGTGCAAAAAGCCAAGCTTGAGGCCCTTGTGGTGGACGCCGCCTCCGACGAGGCGGCCATCACCGCCCGGATCGAGGAAATCTCCAAGGTGCGCACGGCCCTGGAGAAGATCAAGGTCGAGGCCAGACGCAAGGTTCTCAAGGAAACCGGCGTCATCCTGCCCCCCGGCGGTCCTGGTGGACGCGGCCGCATGGGCCCTCCGGGATTCCCCGGTTAAACGACGACACCCTCCCTCCATGGTGCGGGGTTCCGGGACGCCCTCCCCGGAACCCCGCCACGTTGACCAGGGCCCGGCAAATTGTGACCGAACGAAACTCCTGCTATGCTTCCCGGACACGCGCGGCGTAAGCCCCGCCCACGCCGCCACCATCCGGAGAACCCCATGCTGCGAAAAATCGTGACCCTGACCCTGGTCCTGACCTTTTTCTGCCTCTTTTTGACCAGCGTGTTCCTGTATCTTTCCCCCTATGCCCGGGTGGCCGCCTGGGCCGACTGGACCATTTTCGGGCTCAACCGCGACCGCCTGATCGACGTGCACGTGACCATGGGCTTTTTCCTCCTGCTCCTGGGGGCCCTGCACCTGATCCTCGACTGGCGCACCATTCTCGAGAGCCTGCGCGGTGAGGGCGGGGAGATCGAGGGCCTGAACCGTCCGCTTCTGGCCGCCTTCGGCCTGACGCTTTTCGTCTTCGCCGGCACCCTTTTGGGCCTGCCGCCCATGGCCCAGCTCCTGGGCGCCTCCGTGGCCATCAAGGACAGCCTGTCCGAGACCTACGGCGAACCCCCGTACGGCCATGCCGAGCTGACCCCCCTGGACGAGTTCTGCCGCCGTTTCGGCATCGACCTGGAGCGGGCCAAGGCCGCCCTGGCCCACAAGAACATCCGCCTGACCGCGACGGACCAGACCCTCAAAGACATCGCCCGGGACAACGGCCTGGCCCCCGGCGGGGTCTACGAGGCCCTCAAGCACGCCTGGGAAGCGTCGCGCACGGTCACCGTGCCCTCCACCAGCGCCCCGGCCCAGATCCCACCGCCGCGAATCCAGACCTCGGTGGTTTTGCCTGCGGACCCGCCCCCGGGGCTGGGCAAGCGCCGCCTGTCGGACATCTGCGAGGAATACGGCCTGGATCTGGCCCGCATGACCGAGAAGCTCAAGGCCGGGGGCATCGACGCCCCGCCGGCCCTGACGCTCAAGGAAATCGCCGACAAAAACGGGCTGTTGCCCATCGATATTTACGATGCCATGCGCTCGGACACCCCCATCAAGCGCCCGCCGGCCCAATCGGCCCAGCCTCAGGCTCCGGCCCAATCGGCCCAGGCCCAGGCCCAAAGCGCCCCCGCCGCGCCGGGCCAGGCTCCGGGCCAGGCACCGAGCCAACCGGCCACCCAGCCCACAGCCCAGACTGGAGCCCAAACACCTGCCCAGGCTCCGGGCCAGCTTCCCGCCCAGGTTCCGGGCCAGACGCCCGCCCAGGCCCTCACGCCGGGACTTCTTCCGGGCCAGCAGGTTCCAGGCCAGACTCCGGGGCAGCTCCCCATCCAGGCCCCCGGGCAGTATCCGGCCCAGGCCACGCCCCAGTTTCCGGCCCAGACCGGCATGCTGCCCCAGGAGCCCTGGCAGCCCGGTTACGAACGCCCCGCCTCGCCGGCCCAAAGCGGCCTGGTGGTGCCGCCGCCGGACCTGGACAAGACCATGCTGTCCACCTTCTGCCGGGAGTTCGACCTGCCCCTGACCCTGGCCGTGGACCGGCTGGCCGCCCGGGGCATCACGGCCTTCGGAGACATGACCTTCCAGGAATTGGCCCTGGAAAACAACGTAACCCCCGACGAGGTCATGCGCATCATCCTCACACCATGAACACGACCCGCGCGGCCAGGACCGCTTCCCCATGAACATCGGCATCCCGCGGGAAAGCCGCCCCCTGCTTCCGGCGGCCCTGGCCCTGGTCCTTTTGGGCGCAAGCCTCGTGTATCTCACCTGGCGCAACCTGGAGAGCCAGCGCCAACTCATCGACAGCCACGTCCGGCTCTCGGCCCGGGGCACCCTGCGCGGCATCCAGACCAGCCTGACCAGGGCGATCCTGCGCGCCCGGCCGGAAAGCCGCGAGGCCGTCCGGACCATCGTCGAAGACTATTTCAAGGAGATGACCTCCATCCATGAGGTGGCGCTTTTGGCCCTGTACGACGAGACCGGGCGCAACCTGGTTTTCTCGTCGCCCCAGGGCGTGCCGCCCTTCAACCTGCCCTCCGACGTCGTGACGCGCCTGGAAAACGACGGGGAGTGGTTCGTCACCCAGGCCTACGCCGATCTGAAGCTGCTATTCTTCTTCACCCAGGCCAACCCGGAACTGGAACCCGACCCGCGCGGCCCGTTTTTTCCCCCGCCGCCGCCTTTCCCGCCGGGAATGCCGC
>LNQE01001317.1_pt1 | contig 9977 bp, 11 predicted proteins | sample 603111 | NCBI WGS metagenome assembly LNQE01 (sample SAMN04260313, study PRJNA301899) | hydrocarbon metagenome | isolation source: hydrocarbon-contaminated ditch | place: Germany: Bremen | collected 1998
TCGGTGATCCCCTGGTCCAAGGGGATCGGTGAGTTCGGTGCCGGGCTGATGCTTGCCGGCGCAACGCGGATGAAGACCGAGACGCTCCCGCTCTCGCTCTTCCTGAACATGTCTACCGGAAAACTCGAGTATGCCATCGCCGCGGCGACGATCCTCATCATGATCTCGGTCGTCTCGCTCTACGCCTTCGAGCGCTACGGCGGAGCCACGCACGTCTATTAGGAGGGTTGTCCATGCTTACCATAGACTCAGTTTATAAGAGCCTCGGGGAGTTTTCGCTCTCGAACGTCTCGCTTGAGATCGGGGACAGGGAGTACTTCATCGTCCTCGGCCCCACAGGGGCGGGAAAGACGATCCTTCTTGAGACGATTGCCGGGATATACAGCCCCGATGCGGGCAGGATTCTCTTAAACGGCCGGGACATAACAGACGTCCCCGCACGGGAGAGGAATATCGGCATGGTCTACCAGGACTACATGCTCTTTCCGCACCTGACTGTCGAGGATAACATTGGCTTCGGGCTGAAATCACGCCGCGCTGATCCCGCGTTCATCCGCGGGAAGATGCAGGAGAGCGCAGATCTCCTGAATATCGCCCACCTGCTCCACCGCTACCCGGGCACCCTTTCGGGCGGCGAGCAACAGCGGGTGGCACTCGCCCGGGCGCTGGTGATGGAACCGGAAGCCCTGCTGCTGGACGAGCCGCTCTCTGCGCTGGATGTGAAGACACGCGAAAACCTGCGGACGGAACTCGCGCGAATCCACAAAGCCACCGGGACGACGATCGTCCACATCACCCATAACTTCGAGGAGGTCTTCGACCTCGCCGACCGGGTGGCGATCATGCGCGGCGGCGACGTGATCCAGGTGGGAGCGCCGGAGGAGATCTTCCGGCGGCCGAACTCCGACTTCGTCGCGGGTTTTGTCGGGGTGGAGAACCTCTTTTCCGGCACGGGCTCATCCGACGGGACGGTTGCGGTGGGGAATCTCCGGATGCGGGTGGAGAACGGCATCTCCGGCCCCGTCTCCGTTGCAATCCGGCCGGAGGAGATCTTTCTCTCGAAGACAGCCCCGCCGGAGAACGGGAGGAACGTCTTTCCCGGCCGCATCGAGACGGTGCGGCCAAACGGGGGGCTGATCCGCGTCGCCGTCGAAGCGGGGATTCCTTTCAGGGTGACACTGACCCGGCAGGGATTCGAGGAGGCCGATATAGTGGCCGGCGACGCCGTCTACCTCGCCTTCCGGCCTTCGGCAGCCCACGTCTATCCTTCGGGAGCTCATGAGGAGGCCTGACCGCCGCTGGCCTGCAGTACCTGGAGGACCCCGGCACGCGGGATTACTGCCGAACGCTCGCTGCGGCGCTGTGCCCCCACGGCTGTGATGGAGATGCCGACCAGGCCCACATCCTCAAGGCCGCGGCAGTGTCGGAGGAGAGCGGGGCAAACGCCGTCCCCCTCTTCCGCGGAATCCGCCTCGCCTGCGTCTTCGTGCGATCCTGTCCCCGAGCACACAGGATTGCCCATCTGATACCCAAAAAAAGGAAACGGGACATAACGAGAGTTGCACAATGGTGGAGAGCATTGGACCGGAGGAACGCGGCATTCGGATCACCCTTGAGGAGATCGCCGGAGCCGTGGGCGATTTCGGTACCATCTTCCCCATCCTGCTCGGCGTCGCCATCGCCTGCCCGGACGTGAACATCAGTCACTTCTTCCTCTTCCTCGGCGCCTGGTATATCATCGCCGGGTTCTATTACCGCCTCCCGGTTCCTATCGAACCGATGAAGGCAATCGGCGCCATCGTCATCGCGGAAGGGCTCTGTGCCGGCGAGATCGTGGTGTCGGGAATCGTCGTCGGCGCGCTCTTCCTCCTGCTCGGTATCTCTGGCGGCATGACCAAAATCGGGGAGCGGATCCCGAAAAGCGTCGTTCGGGGGGTGCAGGCGGGTCTCGCGCTCCTCCTCCTCAGGACATCGCTCGGCTACATCGTTGCCGACGTCCCCTTTGCGGCGATCTCGATCGCGGTTATCCTCATCTTCTTCGTGGCGTCGCAACGCACCCGGATCCCGGATGTCTCCGCCCTGCTGGTGCTCCTTATCGGGCTTGCCGCCGGTATTGCCGTGCAGGGGATGCCGCCGTTCCGCCTGATACCGGTTCCCACCCTCGTCATCCCCGCGCCGGCCGACTTCATCGGCGGCGCCTGGGATCTTGCCCTCCCGCAGATACCGCTCACGCTCACGAACGCCATCCTCGCCACGTCCCTCCTCACCTACGACCTTTTCCCGAAGCAGGGCGTAAACCCCGACCGGCTCTCGCGGACGATCGGGGCCATGAACCTGATTTCGACGCCGCTTGGGGGATTCCCCATGTGCCACGGCGCCGGGGGGCTTGCTGCCATGTACCGGTTCGGCGCACGGACCGGCGGAGCAAACATCGTCGCCGGCACCTTCATCCTCATCTTTGCCGTTGCCTTCGCCCCGCCGGAGGTATTGACCCTCATTCCCCTCGGTGTCTTCGGCGCGCTCCTGGTTTTTGTGGCGCTTGAGCTCGGGAAACACAGCGTAAAAACAGAATCCTACTCTGTCACAGGAACCGTCGCCATCCTCACCCTCGCGATCGGCCTTACATTCGCGTTCATCATCGGGATGGTTCTTGCCTACGTCCTGGAACGCCAAAGGCTCTCGGAAACGCCCCGCCCCTGACCCGGCACCTCGCCGGATGCTCCCGCGGAACTTCCAGTCAGAGACCGTACCCACACCCATATGCCATAAACTCACGCGAAGATGCAGAGCTGGCGCGGGCTGTTGAGCCCTTTCGCATCTTCGCATGATTCGCACAGGACCGCAACGGTTCGCGCCTGCGGTGCTCAACCTCCGGGCGTGTTCAGTCGCACTTCGTCTGAGGCAACGGCGCTCTTCTTCCTCCAGGCAGGGAGAGGGTATCCCTGCAACCGGAATCGCTTCTGCGCTCTTTATCCGGTTGGGAGGGAGATACGGGAAGAGGTTTATGGACACCGTCACCGCCCCCGGCCTCACCGCCTGCTCGCTTCAGGATGCTCTCGTTCGCACCGCACGTCGCGAGGGGCTGGTGCACGCGGTTGGCCGCCAACCTCGCGCCGGACCTCACCGTTCCGCATTCCCGGCACCAGGAGGCCGCAGGAGAGTGTGCCCGCGACCATCATACAGGGAAAGAATATGTGGGGTAGACAAGGCCGATACCCCGTTTCTCCGCTGGAGAGGATAGAAGACCGTGAAACTGACCGCAATGGCCACAAAAGCGATGCTCCTGCACCTGCGGGAATGGTCAGCTCCTTATGTAAGGAGGGAGCATCCAGATGCGGTGATACCATATGGAGAGGAGAACGCTTTACCAGGCCGCAGTGCTCATCGCAGCGGTCCTCATCTCTCTGTCGGCGGGCTTCATCGGTTCGATCTTCACCGAACCGGCCATTCCGGGATGGTACGCTCAGCTGGAAAAGCCGCCGTTTACTCCGCCTGAATGGGCATTCGGCCCGGTCTGGACAACCCTGTACATTCTCATGGGCATCTCGGTCTTCCTCATCTGGCGGGCGGGATGGCAGCGGCGCGATGTCAGGTACGGCATCGGCCTCTTCGGTCTCCAGCTGGCAGTAAACGCGCTCTGGTCGTACCTGTTCTTCGGCCTGCAATCGCCCCTTCTCGGGCTGATCGACATTGTCGCGCTGTGGGTTCTGCTGCTCGTCACGATCCTCTGGTTTGCACGGATATCGCGTGCGGCGGCAGCCCTGCTCGTCCCCTATATCCTCTGGGTGACGATAGCAACGTACCTGAATGCCGGGATATTTCTCCTGAACTAAAGGCCTGCAGGGTGGCCGGCGCAGGGCAGCGGGCGCCCCATGCAGGCTGTGCACCCCTGCCCGGTCGCTTTATGCAAGCGGATGCTTTGCGGTATCCTTCTGTGCGAGCACCTCGCCAACTGTCGGCTCGCCCTTCACCGCACGCCGGATGGCGAGTTTCATCGCCTCATAATTCCAGTCGTAGATCTTCTTCCGATCCTCTGCATCCCACTCGATGAAGACCGAGGCGATGATGAGGAGGTCGTCGGCCTCTGCCTCCGAAATGACGCCCTCGGCAACGCTGTCCATCACCGCCCTGGCGATCGCCGCCTGCCCGGGGCCGAACATCTGCAGCGCCTGTGCAGCCCGCTTGATCGTGACCTTGTTGACGATCAGCGTCGGGGGTCTGGCCGGAAGGTTGGGCGTCAGGACGGCGAGCAGGGGCGTGTGACCCTGTGCAGGCGAAGCAAGGGCGTTGACAAATGCCTGCTCGACACTGCTCCCCCTCTTTCCAATGACGAGATCGATATGAGCGATCTCCGGCCCTTCGCCGACGAGGGCCTCTCCGATACGTGCATGTTCAAAGTGGTGCATTCTGCATGCTCCTGCACGAGGATGTGCACGGGCATAGAAGCGGGAGACCATTTGAAGGTTGCGGATCCCGGGATAAAACCGCGGCATCGGCATGGTGCAGCCAGCGACAGCCTCCCGATCTACCGATCGAGCCTCCCCGGAGGAAGGATGCCGCCTCACCGGCAGGAAGAAATGCCTCCCCATTGATTGGTCCCTGATACCATGCAGACCAGAGCCCATGTCTGGATCAGCGGCCGTGTGCAGGGTGTCTTTTTCAGGTATGCGGTGCAGGACGAAGCCCGGGCGCACGGCGTCGCCGGATGGGTGCGCAATCTGCGCAACGGCCGGGTCGAAGCGGTATTTGAAGGGGATGCGGCATCGGTGCAGCGTATGGTGGAGTTCTGCCACAGAGGACCGACCCATGCAAGAGTTGATCGCGTGGTGGTCGAAAAGGAGGAGCCTCGCGGCGAGTTCAGGGGGTTTGAGGTCAGGCCGACCACCTGACGGGCGGAAGATCCGGAAAAGGCCGTATCCCGGCGCGCAATCGGGCCCATGCACCATGAGGAGGTGCCGTCGCCCCTTCAACGGCCTTCATCCGTATAGTCGCGCTCAAGCAGCAGATACCGCGTCGTCCTCAGCCCCAGGGAGCGGTACGCCTCCAGTGCAGCCAGATTGTCCCGGTCTGCATACAGGCGGATGCCGACCACATCCGGCCGCTTCCGCGCCTCCCTGTCTATCGCCTCAAAGATGCGTGAGAACACCCCCGTGCGCCTGTACGCTTCCTGCACGAAGACGCTCTGTATCCACCAGAAATATCCGCAGCGCCAGTCGCTCCATTCAAAGGTGACCATGCACTGCCCCGCGATGCGGCCGCCGGATTCCGCGAGAACATAGAATCCCTTTGCAGGATCTGAGAGGACTGCCTCAACCCCGCACCGCACGGTTGCCGGATCCAGCCTTCGGGTTTCCGTCTCAACCGAGAGGATCAGGTTATGTTCGGCGATGGCGGCAGCATCGCCCGGCCCTGCCCGCCGCAGTCGGACTCTCGCATTCTTCATACGCTTATCACCCTGGTGCGCCGGAGAACGCACATCACAGAGGAAGGGACATCCCGTTGAAATAATCGGGCGTAAACTCACCATTCAGCCTGAACCCGAACCGCTCGTACCAGTGTACGAGTCTTTCCACGGCACCCGGAGGCGCATCGCCCATGGAATAGGCTGATGGGTAGGCATCAAGCCGGATCCTCCGGAAGCCGTACGCCTTCATCGCCGATATAAAGCTCTCCAGGCACGGAGATCCTGTCCCTTTCCTGGCACATTTGAGGATGCAGAGATAGACGCCATGCTCGAACAGATTGTCTTCGTAGCAGATCAGCACACATCCATGCCGCTTCCCAAGCTCCCACCCGATGCCATAGACATCCATAGATCATTCGCAGCCCTGAAAAGTACGGCCATATAAAGGATATCCTCCACCGGATCACACCACCTGGCGACCCCTGCCGCCGAAGAGGGCACCCTGATGCATGGCGGGCTGCCCGGCCATTCCTGCCCCGGGAAAAGATCCGGCAGCCGGACGGCTTTTGAATCTATTGCACCTCTCTCTGCAGGTAATCCCTTGCCGCACAGGGATCGTCGCTTGCAAATCCGTCGATGCCGATCGCCGCCGCCCTGCCACACTCCTCTCGCGTATTCAGGGTCCAGGAAAAGACCAGCAGGCGGTCTCTGTGTGCCCGGTAGACAAGGTCTTCGGTTGTGCGATCCCATCTGGGCAGCAGGGCATCCGCCCTGATTGAGAGGGCAGTCCGGACGGGATCGCGGTCGATCCTTGAAAAGATCAGCCCTGTCTTTGCGTCGGGCAGCAGCTCCTTAACACGCCTGATGCTCTCACGCTGAAACGAGACGACAAAATATGCCAAAACGCCGCTATCTTCGAGCAGGCTGCAGACATCTTCCTCGTATCCAGCCTCTTTCACCTCCACAAAAAGTCCTGACTTCCCCTTGACGAGATCCAGCACTTCGTACAGCATCGGAATCGTCTCACCGGCGCCCGCGTCCAGATCCTTGAGCTCTTCGATTGTATGATCGGCCACGAGACCGCTGCCGTTCGTCGTCCTTTCAAGCGTGGCGTCGTGGATTACCATCGGTATGCCGTCTTTGCTCCGGCGTACATCGACCTCGACAAAATCGGCACATTCCATACCTCTTCGCACCGCCCGGAGCGTATTTTCAGGCTCCAGAGCGCGTGCCCCCCTGTGTCCGATGATAAGCATGGCACGCTATCCGTGCATCATGCTGATATAGCTGGCGGGGTGCTTTCCGACGGACAGAGGCAGGCTCTGCCGGCAACCGGCCGCCGCCCGGAAGTGATTTCTCCTGGCCGTCCATACCATAGGGTCGGAATCCGCTCCCGGACTCGGCACCCGCTCCGGGTGATACGAACTGTCTCGCATCATGAAGCAGGCGCAAGCCGGGTGCCTGCGGCCGCCTGAGCCGCGCAGCAGGCCTTACGGTCCGGCAAACAGCAGAACTCCGCCTTACAAAAATCCAAGACCTTTCCAGACTGTAACTGGAGTTGTATCGAGCATGTTCCTCATGTGCCACCTCTTGACCGGCATTCTCATCGGGATGCCCCTCTCCGGCTACTTCCGCGACAGGCATATCGTTACTGCATGTGCCGTCGGCGCCCTTCTCCCCGATCTCATCGACAAGCCTCTGGGGCACTTCCTGCTGGATGGGGGGATTGGCAGCGGAAGGATCTATGCGCACGGCATCTTCTTCTTCCTCGCCCTTCTGCTCATCGGGATCCTGATCTGGAGGAAGAATCAGTCTTTCTTCATCATCGCCCTATCTTTCGGGGTGCTCTCGCATCAGGCGCTTGACCTTATGTGGCAGATCCCGGAAAACTGGTTTTATCCGCTGCTCGGCCCCTACAGGAGAACCGAGTATCCGGATTTCTTCTGGGCAGCGATTACTGCAGAACTCACCTCAATATCGGAATGGATGTTCTTCTCGGCATCGGCCGTGACGCTCTCGCTTCATTATCGGGACTCTCTTGAGCAGGTGCTCCGGCCCGGCATCTGGCATCGCCTTCGCACTCTTCACGCAGCAGTCATCCCTGCGCTTGCCGGTATGGGAGGCTATGCCCTGTGTGCATGGATGGTATCGGCACCGAGCCATCTCATGGCCAACGAGTCGCCGGAGGCAAACCTCCTGCTCGGATTGGCGAGCGTATCGGGAGCCGTCCTGATCCTCGGGCAGCACCGTTCCCTCGCGAAGCAGACCGATGCGGAGCTCAATGGAGTTCGTTGACGGGATCGATATGCGGCGGCACTCTCCGCACCACCCGCAGGGGCGCCCCCTCCGCGGGTTTCATCTCGACGGTGAACTGCATGTTCGGATGCAGCCCCCGCATGGAGGTCGGCGTGATGTTGATGAGAAACCGCTCCCCGGGTTCGAGAAGGGCATTATCGTTGTTGTACGTCTCCTGGACGCTCCAGCATCCGTCTTTCGGGTAGGCGTGCATAAGCGGGTCGTTCGGCCTGAGCTCCTCCACAAAACTCGGGCTGACGAACCGGACAGACATACTGCCGACATCGACTGCAGCTCCTCCCGGCGGCACGCTGATCGGGATGAGGATCGATTTGATGGTCAGCTGCTCCTGCTGCACGGGTTTTACCCCGTAGATCGTGCCTGAGACCTCAAGACCGGATCCCGCCTGCTGCACGCCCTTATAGATCGCATACTGTCCCTCCTCTGTTGCGTGGAAGCCGGTTTTAAGGACGACGAAGGAGAAGACCGCCGCAACGACGATAAACGCAATCAGCACAATCGCCGCTTCCAGGCCGGTGAACCCGTCTTCCCGTCTGCGCAGATCCGTATGCAGCACCTCACAGCAGCTCATAGTGGGTATTTGTCGATATCCCGGCAGGAACGGTCCGGGTCACCGCAAGCACCGCACCCGCCGGGGGGACCGCCTCGAGGGTGAAGGCATCATCCTCCCTGATATTCAGGTCCTTTACCGTGATCCTGACCCTGACCAGTTCGCCTTCTTCCAGCAGGCTGTCGGTGTCATCCCTGTGCTGCCACGCGATAGCGATCCTTGAGTCTTTCGGCGGGAAGGTCGTGAGCGCATTCCGAGTCGATAGGGTATAGGAGACACGATCCATGTCGATCCCGCCTCTGCCCGGCGTGACCTGCAGGTAGAGGAAGATGTATTTCAGCTTGACATCCGAAGTGTCCGACTGAACCCGGACGGTACCTCCAAGCGCAAGAGAGGTGCTCGTCGTCTCCACACCCTTCTGGATCACCTCTCCGCTCTTCTGGGCGGCAAAAAAACCGGTGCCGAGCACTGCAAAGGAAAAAACCGCCGCAACGACGATGAAGGCAATCAGCACAATCGCTGCCTCGAGTCCCGTAAAGGCACAATCATTCTCTGTTGCCTTATTCATTGAAGGGGAATTGATCGTTCTGCAATTAAAATATAATGTATTGAAATCTCTGCACCGGCACCTGTACACAGACCGGTTTCTGTCTGAACCGCGCAGTCGGGGTCAGTATGCCGGACCCGATATGATCCGCATGCACAACCGGTGAACAAACCCCGGCAAAGCCGGGCCTGTTCGGTATCGCGCCGGGAAGGGTTCACGCCCGATCGGTAATCCTGTGGCCATTCTGCCGACCCGGACCCCTTTGATCGTTCATCGTGCGTATCAGGGTGAATTAATCGAAGAAATAGGCCCAGCGATCCTCCAGACAGGATACCTTTATATAGACTGAATTTTATGAGGTACCTGAATGCCGTCCAATACCCATGCAAATCCACTCGTCGAATCGCTGGATCCCCGCCATACCCCGCTTGACCTGAAGATCACCTACCTCTGGATCGGACTGACCCTGCTTGCCATCTATCTCCCCTACCCCAACGCAAGCCCCCTCCGGGTGGTATTCGCACTGCCTTTCATCCTCTTCATCCCCGGCTATCTCCTGATCGCCGCGCTCTTTCCCGCACGGAGCGATCTCGATGGGATCGAGCGGATCGCCCTCTCCTTCGGGCTCTCTATCGCCGTCGTCCCGCTGATCGGCCTGGCACTGAACTATACCCCATGGGGCATCCGTGACGACCCGATCATTGTGTCGTTCCTGCTCTTCTTCGCCGGACTGGGCATCATCGCCGGATACCGGCGGCAGCTCATTCCGGAGGGCGACCGGTACGTCCTTCCCGTGCAGGAGGTGGTGGCAGGAGCACGCAGCGAACTGTTCGAGGATCAGACGTCGGGGACGGACCGCCTCTTGAGTGTCATCCTTCTCGTCGCCATCGTCGCGGCCATCGCCACAACCGCCTACGTCATTGCGGTGCCGAAAGAAGGCGAGAGGTTTACCGAGTTCTATATCCTGGGGCCGCGAGGGATGGCGGCCGACTACCCGACGGATTTCGCTGCCGGCACGCAGCAGACGGTGATCATAGGGATCGGCAACCACGAATACCGAAACGTCACCTACACCGTGGAGACGTTCGCCCTTACCCAGGAGTTCGACGCGGCAGCGAACCGGTCGATCGTCCAATCGGCATCGCTGCTTGACCGGTTCA
>LNQE01001244.1_pt1 | contig 9959 bp, 9 predicted proteins | sample 603111 | NCBI WGS metagenome assembly LNQE01 (sample SAMN04260313, study PRJNA301899) | hydrocarbon metagenome | isolation source: hydrocarbon-contaminated ditch | place: Germany: Bremen | collected 1998
ACCCCCTCCCCTGTCCCCACCCCCTGGCGATTGCCCTCTCGGTCCAGTGTCCCGGGAGAACCAGAGGAGAGAAACCGGACCCGGGGTGTCGGCACAGAACGCAAGGGATGTTCATGGCTGCGCTTGCACCGATCGCCGGTGCATGAGGGTGTATATGAAAATCGTTGAATGTGGTGCAGATATGCAGGCTTTCAGGCTTTCAGGCTTTCATATTGTCCCATTGCAGTGGACCGTGGGTGGGAAATCCGCACCTGAGCGCATTGAGTCAGGATGGACGACCGGGAAGTTCCGGGTATGGGGTATCTACCTGCAGCGCGCAGTACCTCATGCCCGGTATCTGGGGGAGGAACGTCGCCTCCGGTCTGAAGAGCATCGGGATGGCCTCATGAGTAACGGGGCGCATTCGCGATCAGACAGGCAGGAATGCCCCGGTCTTCATGTGCGGGTGGTTAGCACCGGAAGTATTGAGTAACCGGGCGCTCTCTGCCGTGCGCCCGGCCGGATCATCGATGGTATGGTGCTGGAAAAAGCGCTATTCTGGCTCGCGCACAAAATTTTGAGCATTATAATTTGTCTGATTGGAAAAAATTTTTACCCCTGCCCACTTCCTGCGCGCGCCTGGCGATCCGGTCATCCCTGCGGCAGGACGCCGTGTTCGGGTGAACGGGAGCGTTGGTGCGCCGGTATCGGCACCGCTTTTCACCCGGTCCGAGACTGCATCTGAATGGAGCGAAATTCTGGCCTCTGATGCCCTGAAGGTGTTGTAAACAGCCTTTTTTCGGATCCCTGCCACAATGGCTCATGGGCGGGCGCGGGGAGCAGGAGCACTCCTTAATTTCCGAATCCTCATCGCTCGTGCGTCTCCGATGCCCTGTTTGGCGTTTTGAACGCCGGAAAATGTCCCCTGATCTATCCCTCAAATATACGGGGCATGGATAACTATAAATATTTTGATGCATATTACCGTTTTGTATATCGATGTCGATGTACCTCGAGAGAGGATGTGCCCAATATGCGACAGACATCTCGTTCCGGACGTGCCGGCGATGCTCTGGACATGATTGAGAGGCTCAAGAACCTTGCCCTGGCACGGTGCCAGGAGCGGATAGAAGAATCTATGGAGAGATCAAAGGGGAGGAGGAAAAAACCTGCTCCTTCTGTTCCTTCACCCGGCGTTACGTCATTATTGCGGCATCATCACGGCTTATGAAATATGGTAAAACGGTGAGAGATGGTTCCAGATCAGTCAGTATTGCAGATGATTCGGGAAAAAGAACTCGAGATCAGCGTTAAAATAGAAAAAGTCAGATCCGAGTCGGATGCAATGATAGAACGGGCGCGAATTGAGGCTGCAGAGATAATCAACAGGTTCAACGCCGAAGGCAATGAAGCAGCCGAGGAATACTACAATAGAGAGCTCGAAGCAATCCGGAACGAAATAGCGCACCAAAACGAACTCAATAAGGATAAGGAAGTTTCAGTCCGCGAGAAATGGGAAAAGAACCTCCCTGATGCAATAGATAGAATTGTGAAGGTCGTTACGTTCGGATAAGCAGGCGATTATGCTCCAGAGAATGGTGAAAGTGCAGGTGATCGGCCCGAGAAGGGACCTCCATCATATCGTAGATACCCTTTACAATGCCGGCACCATCCATCTGGAGGATTATTCACGGGAATTCTCACCCGGGGATGCGATTCTCCAGAGGGTTGAGGTGGGCGAGGGCGACACGCTCCCCGGCATCATCTCAAAGATCGAGGGTATCCAGCTGATTCTCCCGAAAACCCGGCCCGATCCGGAGAAACAGGCAGGAATAATGAAAAAACTCCGCGCAGAGGGGTATGATGCCGTAGTTGCGCGGGCAATGGAGGCAATCCAGGAACTTGAGGTGAGGACAAAGAATCTGATCGGCAGGAAGAGCGAGCTTGAGTTCACCATCGCAAACCTGTCGCGATACGAAACCGTCATAGAGAAGATTCTGCCGATCGAAAGCCAGATCCCGATCCTTGAAGGATTTGAGATCACTATCATCTTAATCCAGAGAGAATTTGAGAGTGTGCTTGCCGTGATCAGGGACGCCCTCATGGATATTACCAGAAACCAGTGCGAACTGATCTCGGCGGTGGTCGACGAGGCGAGCATCGCCATGGTCGTCGTGTTTAACAGGCGTTTCTCCGAGCAGGTGCATGCCTTTATCTATTCGCAGAACGTCAACGAGCTCCGGCTTCCGCCCGAGTACATGGATCGGCCGCTCAAGGAAGTCCTCACACTGAACGAGGAGAGAAAGAACGAGGCTGCCCTGGAGATCCAGTCGATCGACGAGGAGCTTGCGAAACTCTCATCCCTCTGGCACGATGAACTTGCCGCGCTCCGGCAGCTGCTCGTGGACAGGTACGAGGAGCTCAAAGTATACGGTCAGTTCGGCCAGACGGATTATACGTTCGTCGTGCTTGGCTGGATTCCAAAGAAATATCTTGCCCGAACCAGGCAGATACTGAAGGAGATCTATGGCGAGGATGTCGTCATAAACGAACTCCCGGAAACCCCTGAGATCATGGAGGAGGCACCGACATTCTACGACAGCCCCGGATTCGTGAAGCCTTTTGAGTACCTCTTACAGATTATCACCTATCCGAAGTATCACGAGGTCGATCCGGCGCCGCTCCTTGCCCTCTTCTTTCCGATATTCTTCGGACTGATCGTCGGCGATATCGGGTACGGCCTGGTCATAATCGCAGTTGCGCTGATCCTGAAGAAACGGCTCGCACATCTCGACTGGGTCAAGCCCCTGATGAACCTGATGATCATCGCCTCCTTCCCGACGATCATCTTCGGGTTCATCTTCGGCGAGTTCTTTGGTGACCTGGGAGAGCGGATGGGCTGGCTGCATCCCCTCGAGATCATGGGGATAACCTGGCACAGGATCGATGCGATGGTGCCCATGCTCGTGCTGGCCATAGCAATCGGCGTGGTTCACATACTCCTGGGCCTTGTCCTCGGGATCGTGAATGAGAGGACAAAGATGCGGTGCGAGAAGCATGTCTGTGCCTGCAGGAAGCACATCTGTGAAAAAGTCGGGATGATCGTGGTCATTTTCAGCCTCCTGATCCTGATCGGCGCTGCGACTCGCATGTTGCCCGGCACCCTGATGTACCCCGGCGCTGCGATGATGATCGTCGCCCTCGCCCTGATCATCTACGGCGGGGGGTTCATAGGAAGCCTCGAAGTCATCAGTCTGGTGGGAAATATCCTCTCATATGCAAGGATCATGGCAATCGGCACCGCATCGGTAATTCTCGCCCTGGTTGCCAATGAGCTCGGCGGAACGATGGAAGTGGCGCTGATCGGCATCCTGATCGCCGCCATCATCCATGCGCTCAACATCACTCTGAAGATGTTCATCGCGTCTCTGCACTCGTTCAGGTTGCATATCGTTGAGTTCAGTCCGAAGTTCGTTGAAGGTGGCGGGAAGGTCTACAAGCCTTTCAGAAGGGAGGAGCGGGGCTGATGAGATGAGGCCACCGGCGTCTTCCCGAATCGACACTCGAGTGGATATCCGGATACCTCCCGCAGGAGTTGATGCCATGGTATGATCGGTTCCATGTGCATTGCGGGCGTCAGGGTTGCCTGATAGAAAAAAAGGCCTTCTATGTGGCGATCCTGGCAGTGATGAGGTCATGAGATCTCGAATAGCGGTCGATCTCGCGACCGCATATGGGGGGATTGAAACGCACGGTAAACAGGTGCCTGGAAGAGGCGTAAAAGCAGGATTGGAGTAATATGGTAGAATGGTTTATCCCAATCGGGGCGAGCATTGCATTCGGACTCGGAGCACTCGGGGCCGGGCATGCGATGTCCAGAATTGGTTCGGCAGGAGCAGGCGCGGTCGCGGAAAGGCCAGAAACGTTCGGCTTTATGCTGATATTTCTGGCAATTCCTGAGACCATTGCTATTCTTGGTTTCGTGATTGCTGCGATGATTCTGGTCATGATATGAGGGGGCGTATTCCGCCATGCTCTATCATGTCTGCACGCGGTCAATGCGGAAGGGGTATGACCCGGATCGTGTATACCGGCCCGAGGAGGAATATGATGGCTATGTATGAACACCTGATCAAAACCGTGGAGATGAGTGCAGAGGAACGGATGCGCGAAATCCGGGAACAGGCTGCCATACTTGCCGAGCGAATCAGACAGGAGTCCCTTGAACAGGGAGAAAAGATCAAACAGCAGTACTTCGAGTCGGCAGAAAGCGCCGTAGCAATCGAGCGTTCATCCATCCTCGCCGCCAGAGAACGGAATAAAATGGATATCCTGCGGGTTCAGGATGAAACCTTCCAGAAAGCGTTTCTTGAGGCGAAAACCCGGCTGGCGTCGTTTCGGGATGATCCCGTATACGAGCGGTTTCTCCGGAATGCGATCTCGGAGGCGCTTTCGGAGATGGAAGGCGGTCCGGTTGTGCTTCATATCGACAGAAGAGACGAGGGGCTCTGCAGAAAGATCCTGGCAGAACTAAAGCAGGACTGCAGACTGATCCCTGATATCGAGAGTATGGGAGGGGTTGTTGCAACCTCGCCCGACGAATCAATCATCGTAAATAATACTCTCGAGTCGAGACTGGAGCGCTCGAAAGAGGTGCTGCGATCCGAGACCTTCAGGCTCCTAAACGGGGGTTGAGATGGATTACGGGTACGTGAATGCACGGATCAAAGGCATGAAGAGCCATCTCCTGGATGCCCGCGATCTCGACGATCTCACGAACAAACCGGATCTCGATGCCCTGATCGGCGCACTTGAGACCACCGCATACCGGGAAGAACTCCAGAAAGCCGGGATCGAGTACTGCGGGATAGCACGGATCGAGGTCGCGTTGCGAAGGGATCTCATCCGGACACTCAGGAAGGTCCTTAACCTCTTTCGAGGCGAAAGAGAGGATATCTATATAAGACTCCTCCTGAACCGGTGGGATGTGCAGAACATCAAGACCATTCTGCGCGGAAAGAAGATCTATGCCCCTCCCGATGAGGTGATCGACTGCCTCCTCCCGGCAGGGGAACTCGATGAAGCGGCGCTCATCGAACTCCTGCAGCAGCCCGATGTCAGGGCGATCATCGATCTGCTCGCGACGTGGAGGATCGAGTACGCCCGGCCGCTCACCCGGCATCTGCAGGAGTTTCTCGAAATGCGGGATCTGGCTGTTCTCGAATTTGCGCTCGATAGATTCTATTACGAGAATGCGCTCTCGGTTCTCGGGAAAAACGGAGACTATGACGAGCAGATCGTTCGGGAGATGATCACGACCGAGATCGATGTGGCCAACATCAGAACGGCGCTGCGCATCATCAGGGACATGACGCACATGGAGGACGCCGAAAAGTATCTTATCGCCGGCGGAAGAGACCTCAGCATCGAGCAGCTCACGTCTCTCGTCTCTTCGGGGAGCATTGAGGAAGCAATCAGGCAGATCAGGGGGACTCCCTATGAGTTCCTTGCACAGGTTCCTGCGGAGTGCATAGCGGCAGAGAAGATATCTGTCATTGAGAGGGAACTCGAACGCTTCCTGATAGAGAAAGGATGCGGCAACTTCCTCAAAGATCCATTGAGCATTGCAATTCCTGTGGCGTTCATCTGGGCCAAGCAGAACGAGGTCACGAATATCAGGATCATCGCCCGGTCGATCATCGGCGATGTGCCTGAAACGGAGCTGCGGAAGGCGTTGACCTATGTATAAATGTATGGTGATCACCGATCCCGACACCGCGCCGGGATTCCGGCTTGCCGGCCTTGAGGTGATCGAGCTGTCGGACCCGAAAGAGGCGGGCAAGCTCATCTCATCTCTCCTGTATCGGGACGATACCGGGATCATTGCGATGAACGAGGATTTCGTTCGGGAACTGGACAGGAAGATCATTGAACGGGTGGAGAAGACCTATCGGCCGATTATCATCCCGATTCCGTCAGGCAGAAGGGAGGCAGACCGGGACAGCTACATCGAACGGATGTTGCGAAGAGCAATCGGCTACAACATCGTGGTGAGGCGATAACCATTGACAGAAGGTAGTATTTCGAGGATTTCAGGTCCGGTCGTGACGGCGCACGGCCTGAAAGGCTCGATGATGTATGAGGTTGTGAGGGTCGGTGAAGAAGAGTTATTCGGAGAGATCATCCGCCTGGACCGGGATGAGGCCGTCGTTCAGGTATATGAGGATACATCCGGCCTGATGATCGGGGAGAGGGTGGCAAGCACCGGAACGCCGTTCTCCGTAGCACTGGGTCCGGGGCTCCTCTCGTCCATCTACGACGGCATCCAGCGCCCTCTTCCGGTTCTCTTCGAAAAAAGCGGAGATTTCATCTCCCGGGGCATCTTCCCGCCCGGTCTGGATCTCTCCCGGAAATGGGAGTTCACTCCAAAGGTATCGGAGGGGGACCGGCTGCGGGAAGGGGATGTCGTCGGATCGGTGCCTGAATTTTATCTCGAGCACAGGGTGATGCTCCCTCCGTCCGTGGCCGGCACGGTCAGGGAGATCTACGAGGGCCGGTTCACCGTCGAAGAACCCGTATGCATCCTCGATGACGGCACGGAGATCGCCATGATGCAGATATGGCCGGCGAGAAAGCCCAGGCCGTACCGCAGGAAGATGGATCCTGACACGCTCCTGGTGACCGGGCAGCGCATCTTCGACACCCTCTTCCCTGTCGCCAAAGGAGGCACTGCGATGATACCCGGGGGGTTTGGGACCGGAAAGACGGTCGCCGAGCAGACCCTGGCGAAGTGGTCGGATACCCAGATCGTCGTCTACATCGGATGCGGCGAACGGGGGAACGAGATGACCGACGTGCTGTACGAGTTTCCCGAACTGATCGATCCGCGAACCGGGCTTCCCCTGATCCAGAGGACCGTGCTCATCGCAAATACGTCCAATATGCCGGTTGCAGCCCGGGAGGCGTCAATCTACACCGGCATCACCATGGCGGAATTCTACCGTGACATGGGCTACGACGTGGCGCTCATGGCCGACTCGACCTCGCGGTGGGGAGAGGCGCTCCGCGAGATCTCGGGAAGACTTGAGGAGATGCCTGGCGAGGAGGGGTATCCGGCATACCTTGCGACAAGGCTTGCCGCCTTTTATGAGCGGGCTGGACGCGTGGTATGCCTGGGCTCTGACGAGCGGGTCGGATCCGTCACCGTCATCGGAGCGGTCTCGCCTCCCGGCGGCGATTTCTCAGAACCCATCACCCAGAACACGCTCCGGGTCGCAGGGACATTCTGGGCGCTCGATACGAATCTCGCGTACCGCCGCCACTTCCCCTCGGTCAACTGGATCAAGAGCTATTCTCTCTATCTTGACAGCATCGGAGACTGGTTCGTCCGGAATGTCGCGCAGGACTGGCGGAATCTCCGCGATCAGTCGATGTACCTCCTCCAGAAGGAGGTCGAACTGCAGGAGATCGTCCAGCTCGTGGGCCCGGATGCGCTCCCTGATGGGGAGAAGATCATTCTCGAGATCACCCGCATGCTCAGGGAGGACTACCTGCAGCAGAGCGCGTTCCATGAGATCGATTCGTTCTGCCCGCTGGAGAAGCAGTACTGGATGCTCAAGGTGATCCTCGCCTTCCATGAACAGGCGAATCGTGCGATGAGCAGGGGAGTGCCGATCGACAGTATCCTGCACCTGCCGATAAAGCGGGATATCGGAAGAATGAAGGAGTTATCCGACATCGAGCCATTGCAGGCGCTCATCGGAGAGATCGATAGAAGCATCGCGCCGCTTCTGGAGGAAGAATGATGCAGGCAAGTCTTGTTACCAAAGAGTATGCGACCGTCAGCTATGTATCGGGCCCGCTCATCTTTGTCAGGAACGCGAAAGGCGTCTCATACAACGAGATCGCCCGGATATTTCTTCCCGGCGGCGAGGAGAGGTCAGGGCAGGTGCTCGACATCTCAAAGGATGTGGCGGTCATTCAGGTCTTTGAAGGGACGAGCGGGATCGATAACCTAAAGACCCGGGTACGTTTCACGGGCGAGCCTCTCATGATGAAGCTCTCGCCCGATATGATGGGGAGGATCTTCAACGGGATCGGCAGGCCGCGTGACGGCGGCCCCGAGATCATCGAAGAAGAGAGCATCGACATTAATGGAATGCCGATAAACCCTGTCGCCAGGGATAAACCGGCTGACTTCATCCAGACCGGGATATCCGCCATCGACGGCCTGAACACCCTTGTCCGCGGGCAGAAACTCCCGATCTTCTCGGGTGCCGGCCTCCCGGCCAGCAAGCTCGCAGCCCAGATAGCCCGGCAGGCGAAGGTGCTCGGCGAGGGGGAGCAGTTCGCGGTGGTCTTTGCCGCCATGGGCATCACGTTCAAAGAGGCCTCGTTCTTCATGAGGGCATTTGAAAAGACCGGCGCAATGGGCCGCCTGGTCTTTTTCATGAATCTTACCGACGACCCCATCACCGAGAGGCTGGCCACGCCGAGGTGCGCGCTCACGACGGCGGAGTACCTTGCATTTACCCAGAACCTCCATGTGCTCGTGATCCTGACCGATATGATCAACTACTGCGAAGCGCTCCGCGAGATCTCGACGGCCCGGGAGGAGGTGCCCGGGCGGAGAGGCTACCCCGGGTATATGTACACCGATCTCTCGTCCATATACGAGCGGGCCGGGAAGATCAAGGGAAAGAAGGGGTCGATCACCCAGATCCCCATCCTGACGATGCCGGATGACGATATCACGCATCCGGTCCCTGATCTGACCGGGTACATCACGGAAGGCCAGATCGTCCTCTCGCGCGATCTCTTCCGGAGAGGAGGGGATCCCCCCGTTGACGTGCTGCCCTGCCTCTCGAGGCTGATGAACTTCGGGATCGGGGCGGAGAAGACGCGGGAGGATCACCGGAACGTGGCGGATCAGCTCTACGCCTCTTACGCCTATGGGAGGGATCTCCGGAGGCTCGTCGCGATTGTGGGCGAGGAGGCGCTGACCGAACTCGACAGGAAGTACCTCAAGCTTGCCGATGAGTTCGAGAAGCGGTTCGTCTCGCAGGGCGATGAGGACCGGAGCATAGAAAAGACCCTGGATATCGGATGGCATCTCCTTGCCATGCTGCCGGAAGAGGAGCTCAAGAGGATCAAGATTGAGCACATCGAGAAGTACCACCCGGCATACCGGGAGGCGTGATCGATGGAGCAGGTGAACCCGACGAGGATGGAGCTGATCAGGGTAAAGACGCAGATCAAGCTTGCGGAACAGGGAAAGGATCTCCTGCGCCAGAAGATGGATGCATTGATCCAGGAGTTTTTCCAGATCATGCGGGGGGTGTCTGACTCCCGCGACCGGCTGGAACGGGTGGATAATGCTGCCCGGCATTCGCTCCATATGGCGGTTGCGGTCGACGATCCCGTGGCGCTGAAGTCTGCAGCCCTTGCAACGCGGAGGGGCGTTCTGCTCGATATCAAGGGGAAGAACATCATGGGTGTTCCCGTGCCGATCATCGAGAAGAGGCGTTTTTCGAAGGGGGCGTTTGAGCGTGGATACAGCGTCCTCGGGGTGAGCGGGAGGATCGATGAGGTCGCAGAGAAGTATGAGACGGAGCTTGACCTGATCATCGAGCTCGCAGAGACGGAGACCGCCCTCCGAAGGCTTGGCGAGGAGATCCAGATGAACCGGAGGAGGGTGAACGCCCTTGAGCAGGTCCTGATCCCGGACCTGAAGAAACAGGCGAAGTTCATCAAGATTGCCATCGAGGAGCGGGAACGGGAGGATCTCTACCGCCTCAAGAAGATGAAGAAGATCCTCCTGCGGAAGAAAGAGCAGGAGACTGCATAGCGAGGTTTCTTCCCGGAACGGCGATGCCCTCTCCCGGCGGAGAGATGTCGAATCCGTTCCTGCCGTACCACATCGTGCGCAAAGCGGCGCAATAATTTGAATCTGATCTTTCAATCAGAGTATACCGGATCTG
>LNQE01001905.1_pt1 | contig 9933 bp, 10 predicted proteins | sample 603111 | NCBI WGS metagenome assembly LNQE01 (sample SAMN04260313, study PRJNA301899) | hydrocarbon metagenome | isolation source: hydrocarbon-contaminated ditch | place: Germany: Bremen | collected 1998
GTACAATATATCCTACCTTCCTGTATACAAATGTGTTGTTGCTCCATTTACATAAGTCTTACTCTTCCCAACTCTTGGATATTAATATTAATATTAACAAAAAACCGACAATAGTGTTAATTGAAAAATATACAGAGTAACACCAAGAATATATACAAGATCAGCAATCCCATTTATTTCCCACGTAATAACAAATATAATGTTAAAAGGATAACCAATATCATTGGATAAAGGATGATTTGCCATGAGAGTATTAGTTGCCGGTGGAGCAGGATACATAGGAAGCCATGTGGTGCTTGCCTTGCAGCAGGTTGGACATCATGTAGTGGTATTGGACAACCTGCAGACCGGTCACCAAGAAGCGGTTAAAAATGTGCCATTTGTTTTAGGTGATATCGCTGATGAAGCGCTGCTAAGCAGGCTTATCTCAGAACATAATATTGAGGCGGCTGTGCATCTGGCTGCGGAGAGTACGGTAGGTATTTCTATGCAAGACCCAGGGATATTTTTTAAACACAATATGGGCAAGGGGGCTATATTCCTGGATACCCTGGTAAAATCAGGGGTCAAAATCCTGGTGTTTTCTTCATCAGCAGCAGTCTATGGCAGCCCGGATGATATGCCAATACGGGAGACCGATCCGCTGAGTCCTATAAATGTCTATGGAGCAACTAAAATGATGTTCGAAGAGATGATGCGCTGGTATGAGCAGGTATACGGCCTGCGCTGGATAGCACTGCGCTATTTTAATGCTGCCGGGGCTGCTGTCGGGCGTGGGATAGGAGAGGATCATAATCCGGAAACTCATTTGATTCCGATTATTTTGCACACGGCATTAGGACAGCGGAAGAAACTCAACATCTTTGGAAATGATTATCCAACTCCAGACGGTACCTGCATCAGAGACTATGTACATGTGTCAGATTTGAGTCGTGCTCATGTGCTGGCGATGGACGCACTATATGCCGGTGAAGCTGGAGGGATTTATAACCTGGGAAATGGGCAAGGGTTTTCCGTACAGGAGGTAGTTAAGGTATGCGAAAGGGTGACCGGCCAGAAAATAACTGCTGAAATATCTCCTCGAAGATCAGGCGACCCTCCCATACTGGTAGCCAGCTCGGACAAAATAACGTCTGATCTAGGCTGGGCTGCGCAGCATCCTGACCTGGAGAGCATAGTGAGAAGTGCATGGGAATGGCACCGCTCCAATCCCTGGGGATATAATAAACAGGTATTAAAGGATGAACGTACATAAGCCGATAATTATGTTGGTATAACAACATAATAGAAGCACTTTATTATAGGAGATTATCTTATGAACCAAAACGAGTTAGAAAAAATAGTTGAAGAAGCGCCGTACATACCTCATAAGTATATGGTGTTGTTCAGGGATATCTTCAAATATGGTCTGGTTAGCTCTGTTGCGCTGGTAGTAGATGTTGGCCTCTTATATATATTGGTAGAATTCTGGCAAGTGCATTACCTGCAGGCGGCAACTATGGCTTTTATATGTGGTCTTCTGGTCAATTATACCCTGGGCAGGATCTTGGTTTTCAAAAAGAGCAGGCTCCAGCCGATGAAGGAATTTATCTGGTATTCCCTTATAGGCTTGGTTGGATTGGGTTTGAACGATTTGATTATATATGTGCTGGTACTCTTGAGTGTATGGTATATGTATGCTAAAGCCATATCGGTTGCGGTAGTGTTCTTTTTCCATTTCTTCGCCCGCCGCAGCCTGTTTGAACATTGAAGTTATTGGGAATGAGGTAGAGCTAGTATATGCAGAAAGTAATAATCCTGGGTGCAGGTCCGGCTGGCTTATCTGCTGGGTATGCCCTGGCGAAACAAGGATATGCAGTTACCCTGATTGAGAAGGAAGCACAGGTCGGGGGGATAAGTAAAACCGTAGAGGAAAAAGGTTACCGCTTTGACCTGGGAGGGCATCGCTTTTTTACAAAAATTGAAGAAGTAGAAGATTTATGGAATGAGGTCCTCAAGGAAGAATTCCTGCTGCGTCCTCGATTATCACGTATATATTATCGCGGCAAGTTTTTTGATTATCCGATCAAACCCTTTAACGCGCTGTCTGGGCTGGGCATATATGAAGCTCTTTTGATAATAGGCAGCTACCTGAAGGTTAAAGTAAAACCAGTTAAACCCGAAGATAGTTTTGAAGACTGGGTAGTCAATCGTTTTGGCAGAAGGCTATTTGAACACTTTTTTAAATCGTATACGGAGAAGGTTTGGGGTATGCCCTGTACTGAGCTAAAAGCCGAGTGGGCAGCTCAGAGGATAAAAGGCTTATCATTGGTATCGGCAGTAGTAAATGCATTACTGAAACAGTTCCGTGAAAACCAGATTAAAACCTTGATTGAAGAGTTCAACTATCCTCGATTGGGACCAGGGCAGATGTATGAGGCGGTAGCTGATGCAGTTGAGCAATCCGGTGGTCAGGTCTGGTTAAATACAAAAGTGACTGGTATCGAGAGGAAAGAAAACAGGATATGTTCAGTCAGCATATTGAATCATAACGGTGTGGGGAGTGATATTGAGGCGGATTATGTTATATCCAGCCTGCCCTTAAGAGACCTTATTAATATGCTGAATCCTGCTCCAGAGCAGCATGTGTTTGACGCAGGCAATCTTTTGAAATACCGAGAGTTTCTAACGGTAAGTCTAGCCTTAAGCAATGATTTCCTATTTCCGGATAACTGGATTTATGTACATTCACCCGAAGTAAAGCTAGGGAGGATTCAGAATTTCAAACAATGGAGCCCCTCCATGGTGCCAGAAGAGGGATGCAGTTCCCTGGGGCTGGAGTATTTCTGCAATGAAGGTGATGAACTCTGGATTTCGCCAGATGATAAACTTATAGAACGGGCAGTAAATGAAATCTGCCGTATCGGCTTGATTGAAAGGGATTGGGTAAAATGGGGTTTTGTAATTAGAGTTCCTAAAGCTTATCCAGTATATGATGACGATTATAAAAAGGCTATGCCTGTAGTTATGGATTATATTAACAGTCTGGAAAATTTGCAGACCATAGGCAGAAATGGACTGCACCGCTATAATAATATGGATCATTCTATCCTGACCGGCCTGCTGGCGGCTAAGAACATACAGGGCGGAAATTTCGACCTCTGGGAGGTAAACACTGAAGAAGAATACCATGAAGAAGCAAAAAAGTAACCCACAATACAGGTTAATAAAATAATTGGGAATGAACATCTTGCTTGTGCAGAATTCAGAAGATTGCACAAGCATAATATTTCTTAGAGACCGACCTTATATATAATGAATGATTTTTTAACATTCTCAGGAAGCTTCAATTTTGTCAGCCATTCAGGTACGGCATCACTTTTCAATCTTTCATAGAAGGCCAAAGGGTTATTCTCAGTTCTATACATTACAATCTCTTTAGAATCAGGGGCTATAGCTATCAGGTCAATTTCCCTTTCCGCTAACATTCCTTTTACTTTTTCCATGTTATCTGAGGTCATTACTTCATAAGTGTATATAATTCCTCTGTCATTGCGGTGGTAGGGGGCAGAGATAATATTGTAGTCCGTTCGGTACAAAATCTCTGGACCGAAGTCTATTGATGCTAATATGTTCGCAGTATCAGGGTGTTCATCCTGGTATTCGTTCAAATACCGGCTCAAAGTTTTAACATCCTGATACTTATAAGGTGGATCTTCCTGCAGGGAGGAAGCCATCAATCCTGCCGATGGAAATCCCAGAATAACTAGGATAGTAATACCTGCACGCATAAATGATGTCATCTTGTTAGGCCTTTTTGATAAGTATTCTATTATATCTTTCAGCATAAAGGCTAAAAGTATTGATATTATTATCGAAGAGTAGAAGCCCATTCTTATCTGATACAGGGTTAAGGCGGTAAAAAAGATGAAGCCAGTAGAAAGTAATAACATCGGAGCTTTGATTCCCGTGCAGGTTTTAGTTATGTAGTAAATAATCAAATAGGATAACGCTAACCCTGCTGAACCAAGAAATGAAATACTTGTGAAATAACCTGACAAGAGCAGTGGTTGTATTTCCGAGACCTTGCTCAGCCATATAGGTACGATAGCTGGGTTTACACCTGACATAGGCCCATGAAAAAATGCGGGAAATGCCAGATATATGGCAAGAACTGATGGTAACGCTAGGGTGACAGCTGATAACGTTCGGGTTCTCCAGTGCGCATTCTTAATCATGGCCAGCCCCATAGAGAATGCCGCAGCAATAAGATATACAAAAACGTAGACTACAGATAACTTGTCATATTCTGCCGCAGTAAACACTAACGATAGTGGACGTTCGACCAGGAGAAATAGGGTCGTGAAACCCAATAAAGAAAGACTGAAGAATCTGAGCATAAGAGCATAGTTATCTTTATTCATTATCCATAATATGATTAATGCGACAAAAACCATAATGATAGAAAAAATAGCCTCCACACTTACCCAGGTTGCAGCTGCAGCAATTAGTCCGGCCAAAATACTATGCTTTTTTAGATCTATGCTTGCAAGCATGCGGGTTAGACAGCCCAGCAGAAGGATAAAAAGCAAGGCCAGCAGGCTGTGGTGATCGGGGCGGCCGAATATAAAAACTTGAAACAGTAGCGGTTGCGCAATGAGTATTATCAACAGCAGGCGCTGCGCCTGCTGGACCAGTATAGGTTTCGTTGCCCAGACCAGCGCCAGCATAGAAAGTATGCCCAGGATGGGGCTGATCACTATACCCCAATACAGGAGAGCCTTCTTAAGTCCCAGCCAGGGCATTAATGGCCCGGCACCCAGCAGCAGCAGGACATCAAGTGGACGGGTCCAGTGCAGGGTATCTCCAAAAGGATAGTTATTTCTGTGAATTGTTGAGTCATACCAATCGCCAGTTTCAGCAAGCTGCTCAACTCTAACCAGACGCATATAGTTATCAGTGTCAACCAGTTCTCCACTGCTAACTGAAACGTTCAACTTGATAGCATAGAATAGGATATGAATTATAAGAAAAAAAACTATTGCAATAATAATGTACGGAACATTACTACGGTTGCTGTCTTCCATTACTCTCAACCTTCCTGATCAATTATCCTGTTTAGTATCGATAAAAAGAAAGTAAGAATTGAATATTCGATTATAGATTTACATTATAATGAGAAGCTCTCTAATATATATACAACAATTAAAAGCATGGTAAATAGCCAGCGGGTGACCATTTTAGCATGCTGCCTCATAACTCGGTTTCATTCAGTACGGGCGAAAGGTCCCTGCAGGTTATCGGGGCGAGGACCGAAAAATTGGTAATAGGTACACTGTATCCGGCCGTTGTATACCTTGCGGCGTTTACTGCTTTTACGGTTGATCAACCTTTCAAGAGCCGGGTGGGAGGTCAGAATATAAAACGACCAGGTGTCCAGGCGCTCAAATATTTCCGACATATCCCGGTACAGATTTTCTACCTCTTCCTTTTCTGACATTCGTTCCCCGTAAGGTGGATTGCTGATCAAATAACCATACTTATAGCGGGAATTTAAATCTCGGGCATCTCCCTGCTGAAAAGAGATGAGATTTGTTAGTCCCGCCTCTTTGGCATGATAATTGGCCAGCTTTACCGCAGCCCCATCAATATCGATACCCCTTATGCCCAGGGGCTGATCATGCAGAATAAGATCCCGGGCCTCATCCCGGTATCTGTCCCAAATATGCCCGGGGACCTGGGGCCAATTTTCAGATACAAAACTTCGGCTCAGACCGGGAGCTATATTGCGCCCTATTAAGGCGGCTTCGATAGGAATAGTACCGGTGCCGCAAAATGGATCGATCAGTGCCCGGTCCGGTTTCCACCTGCTGATGCTTATTAAGGCAGCCGCTAGAGTTTCTTTTAGAGGAGCCTCTCTGGACATTTTCCGGTATCCTCGTTTGTGCAGCCCAGCCCCGCTGGTATCGATGGTCAGGGTAGCGGTATCTGAAAGCAGGGCCACCTCAACCCGATAACGGGGGCCGGTTTCCTTGAACCAGTTGATTTTGTATTTTTCTTTCATATTTTCTACGATAGCTTTTTTTACGATCGCCTGGCAGTCGGGCACACTGAACAACTGCGATTTAATAGATTTTCCCTCTACCGGAAATTGAGCATCCCCTGGAATCCAATCATTCCACGGCAGGGCTTTAGTCTTTTCAAATAGATCGTTAAAGGATCTGGTATCGAACTCTCCTATTTTTAATAATAGTCTGTCTGCTGTGCGCAGCCACAGATTACAGCGGGGAATGGCGGAAATGTCTGCTGTAAAAGTTACTTTACCATTTTCCACCTTCAGCTCTTCATATCCCAGTTGTCTCAATTCATGAGCTACGATGGCCTCCAGGCCAAAAGCAGCGGTAGCTATCAATTCCACTTTTCTCATACAAATACTCCTTATGTTCCCTTCACTTAACTATGATACAATATATACGTATTTTTTTCTTCCACTGTTTAAATATACAGCTAATGCAGGATAAGATTTATAGTGAAGGTGATACGGTATGGACAGGGAAAATTATCGGGCAACAGCCTTGCAGGAAACCCGAAAGAAAATAAGAGATTTAAAAGAATTTAACATACCGGTGATTCTTAAGACTATTGAACAGTATGAGCAGGCCGGGGTAGAAGAGTTGTTTCTTGAGCAGCAGAAGACCCTTCTGGATAAGGTATATATACGGCTCAGGGAACTGGAGGATAAGGAGCAGCGCCTCCTGGCTGAGCTTTAAAGTACCAGACGGACCCCCGATGAAGGCAGGGCCTGAAGGGCGCTATCATCATCCATTATGGTTATGGTGTTGCCGTTTATGGAAATAGTATTGGCGATTACCTTTCCGGTTATATTAATATTATTGCCATTGAGCTTTATCTCCCCGTTGGGTGCATAGAGAATGCCACTAATCGTAATATCGTTTCCGTTTACATGGATATCCTGCTGCGAATATAAACAGATCGCATCACTGCTGCTGTTGTTTATCATGTTGCCGTTAATATGAATGTCTTCTTCCGCTAGTATGGCACCACAGCCGCTGATGTTATTTCCGTTTAGATGCACTTCTCCTTCTACATAGATAGGATCTTCCACATTTACATTATTGCCGTTATAATGAATGTCTGTATGGTGAACATTACCGGCTGATTCAGCTTGCTCACGAACCTCTTCTGAATAGTCAGGCAGTTCGATATGACTGGAGTAGGCTTGCCGGTGGGGGATACTCATACTGCTGCCATTGACACTGATGCTCCCTACTGCATCACATATGCCGGTGATTGTTATGCTGCTTCCATTGGCTTTGAAGTCATCATTGGTATGGGAGGAGCCATCTATATAATAGGTATTGCCATTTATCTGCAGACGTTCTGTACTGCTGCCGGAAAAGAGGGTATAAGATGCCCAGGCTGGAGAATAATCCTGGGCCGCTCCTGCGATAGCATTAACTGATTTTTGATTGATATTCAACACCGGGAGAAAGTACATGTCGATATCTTCTGTGCACTCCACCGTGATCATACCGCTGGATGGGAAAAAAACAACCAGATTATGTGGATTCAACCCGTTCAAAGAAGCGTAGTCCAGAGCGGCCAGGGTAGCCGCACTGGTATCAGGCAATTCCTGAGCCCCGGCCAGAGCTGCAGCATCCAGGGCGTTTTGAATTTTTTGCCGTTCCAGGTATTCGCGTCCGCCGTCTATTACCAGGCCGGCCATACTGATAAATACCACCATTCCCAGAGCCACCAGAACCATGACGGCTCCACGCTCATCTTTATAGAACCTCTCGATCGAATCTCGAACATCCTGCACAATTACCATCTCCTCACAACGCAGACATTCCTATACTCAGGGACATTCCTTCAAACATGGAACTTCAAGGAAGGTGTGTCCACTTTCCTTGCTATGAGACTTCCAACTTACTGCCTACCATCCACGAAATCACAATAGGAACTCTGTAGGCCTTAGCCTGGTGTGTCCTTTCTTTAACCTGAAATATCCATTCTCACTTCCTACTAACCACGATATTTACTCAGAGAACTTTTCAATACAAACATGTAGAGTTTTCCATATCAATCCGTTGGTGGTCACATAGTAACACAGAAAATAACTATAAAAAAGACTAAAGGCCCATAATCATACCTGAGCATGATGAAATTCATGCTTGAGGTCAGAGGTTTATTTTTTATTAATGGATATATACCTAAATTACGATAATTGATAAGGAAATATTATTTAATTAGGAACATACGATCTTATTTTAGACAATTCATTACTGATTGAGGAAAGGAGGCATTAAGTGGGTATTGGTAATTTGGGTTTGATCGATTACGGTAATGCTGGAAAAATTATGCATCAGCAGCAGAAAACATGCCATGTCCGCAATCCTGAGACGGCTGTGAAAGGGCCAAAATTCAAGGAACTGAGCAGTCAGTTGTCTGATACATTAGGAGAATCAGTTAATGTTACGGTAGCAAATGTACCCGGCAATAAAACAGCTGTGGGCAGATATGCAGCAGGTTGTGAGCAGGAATGTAATATTACGATAGCACCAAACATCGCAGCCAAAGCCCTTAAAGATCCGGCCAAAATGGAAGAACTGCAGACTGCAATCCAGGGATACCTGGATCAGTGCGCTGGGATTGATCAGGAGGATAATCAAATCGAGCGCAGTGGACTGGTATTGCTGGCCAATGGTGATAGCAAAACCTGGGCGGTAGCAGGTTCTGCTGTGGAAGGGGCAGCAGGAGAAGACGAGAGCGCAGAAGAGAGTGTTTCTACCTCGATCAGTGACATCCTGAGCAAATTCGACTACGTTTTTGAAAAAACTACCACCATAAAGCATTTTTCCAAATATTCAGAAACGATGCAGATGCTATTGGCAAGTACTACGGAAATCTCCAGCATTTTGGATGATGAAGATTCATCTGTAGAACCGGCGGATGGAGTCTCGGCGGATGCAGGTATCTCGGATGAAGGGGTAGATACCGGCGGAGAGGTTGAATCAGAATTGACTACTGGTGACACAGCGCTGGCATCAGGAGAGGAACCCCTGGATGAATCTGCAATGGAAATGTCTGCTGAAGAGGAAGGCGACAATACTGCTGATGGGGTGGAAGCAGTATAGCTGAAGATAGCCTATCTAATATGGATATTGAGTTTATAGAGGAGGCATAGTGTATAAACGGGAGGGATACCATGAAAACAATAATGAGGTTGATGAGGGAGGAAGACGGGCAAGCAGTAGCTGAGTATGCCATACTGGTTACTGTAGTCAGTTTGATCACTGTGAGCCTATTTACAAAGATAGGAGAATCGGTTGCACAATCGGTACTTCTGGCATCGTCAGCAGTTAAGTAAGTTAGCGGCAATCACACCCCGGGAATAATCCGGGGTGTGATTGCCGAAATCAAACGTTTCGGGTAAAATGACTTTATAGATATAGATATAGATATAGATATAGATATAGATATAGACATAGATATAACAGCTTAGAAGTCTATCAATTGCAGTTTAAGGAGGTACAGTTTCATGAATCCAATTGCTCGCTTAATAAAAGAGGAAAAGGGACAGGGAATGGCAGAATATGCTATGATAATGGTCTTCGTAGCTGTTGTTGCAATGGTTGGTTACCAATTATTTGGACAGAATCTGCATGCTAAGGTGAATGATATCTCTGGTCATTTTTAAATAAGGAAAGGAAACAAGGGAAGGGTTCGAGACCACTGAAAAAGTAGCCTTTTTAAACCGCTTGGACGTCAGACCCACTCCAAGCTGGTCTGATAATCAATAAGCAACATGATGAACAGCGCAAAAAATAAGAGTTTAATCCTTTTAAAGCGGATACCAGCTTGGCTATCCGCTTTAGATTTACCGCCAGGGCTGTTAGTTTTGCCTGAATACCGATACTTCGTAGACCGTAG
>LNQE01001502.1_pt1 | contig 9932 bp, 8 predicted proteins | sample 603111 | NCBI WGS metagenome assembly LNQE01 (sample SAMN04260313, study PRJNA301899) | hydrocarbon metagenome | isolation source: hydrocarbon-contaminated ditch | place: Germany: Bremen | collected 1998
CCTGGAGAGAATCAACAAGGAGCTGAAACGAAGAAGTCGTGTGGCTGGAGCCTATTCAAATGATCAGTCGCTTCTGAGGGTGGCGGTTTGCATCATGATGGACATTAACGAGGATTGGATAACAGGTAAAAGGTATTTATCATTGGAAGAGTAGAGTGGAATCAGGATACAGGGCCACTGTGAAATTACAGCAGATATGGCACGCTACCGGCCTGTATTCAGAAGCTGATGTGGCACAAAGGGCTGAAGATGTATTCAGACACATCTTTTGGGCTTATCCCACATTGCCATCTCCTTACTATAGTGCATCGGTGGCATAGGGAAAAGATGCTGACTATGATATTGTGATTGATGGCAGGCTGCAGAGACAAATCCTTCCAATCGTCTTCATGTTGACGATCTGCCAGGATTTTCTTCTACTCAATCCAGCCCAAAAAAAAGGAAGACTTGAGAAAAGGATAGAATTCTAGATCCTTCCTCAATTCTACTTTATATCACTGTGGTACTCCTGCAGCGATTTCGCTGCTGAATGGCCTGCTCTTGAGGCACTAATCCCCTTTGCCGCCGCCGAAGCAGCAGCAATGGTGGTAATATAGGGCACCTTGTATTTGATTGCTGCCTTTCGGATATAAGAATCATCATACTGGCTGGCCTTGCCGATGGGGGTGTTTATCACCAGCTGAATCTCCTTGTTTTTGATGGCATCATCGATATTGGGCCGGCCCTCATAGATCTTCTTGATCATCTCCGACGGGATGCCATTCTCTTTCAGGACCGCTCTGGTCCCGCTGGTGGCCATAATTCTAAAGCCGAGCTTCTGAAACTCCCGCGCAACCTCCACCAGCTCCATAGATCTGTCCTTGGCGGCCACGGTGATCATGACCGTCCCCTCCTGGGGAAGCGAGGGCTTGGCAGCCTCCTCCGCTTTATAGAAGGCCATGCCGAATGAGTCGGCAAGCCCCAGGACCTCTCCAGTGGATCTCATCTCCGGGCCCAAGAGGGGGTCGACCTCAGGGAACATATTGAAGGGGAAGACAGACTCTTTGACACCATAATGAGGGATATTTCTCTTCTTCAGCCCCAGCTCGTCCATTCTTTTGTTCATCATCATCTGGGTGGCTATCCTGGCCATCGATACATTGCACACTTTGGATACCAGCGGCACCGTCCGGGAAGCACGGGGATTGGCCTCCAGCACATAGACCACATCGTGGCTGATGGCATACTGCATATTCATCAAGCCCACCACATGCAGCTTCTGAGCTATCTTGCGGGTGTACTCCTCAATGGTCTGCAGATGCTCGCCGGAGATGCTCACTGGCGGAATTACGCAAGCCGAATCGCCGGAATGAATGCCCGCCTGCTCGATATGCTCCATCACTGCGGGCACAAAGGCCTCTTTGCCGTCGGAGAGGGCATCTGCCTCCGTCTCCAGAGCATTCTCGAGGAATCGGTCGATGAGAATGGGCCTCTCTGGGGTGACGTCCACTGCCGCGGCAACGTACCGCTCCAGCATCTCCTCGTCGTATATCACCTCCATCCCCCGTCCCCCCAGGACGTATGAAGGCCGCACCATGAGGGGATAGCCGATCCTCTTGGCAACCTCCAGCGCCTGGTCGAGGTTGCTTGCCATTCCCGATTCCGGCATGGGTATGTCCAGCTCCTCCATCATCATCCTGAATCGATCTCTGTCCTCGGCCAGGTCTATGGCATCCACAGATGTCCCCAGGATCTTCACCCCTGCATCCTCCAGCTCCCGGGAGATATTGAGAGGCGTCTGGCCGCCGAACTGGACGATGACCCCCTCAGGCTTCTCCTTCTCATAGATGCTGAGCACATCCTCGACCGTCAAGGGCTCGAAGTACAGCTTATCCGAAGTGTCATAATCGGTGGAGACCGTCTCTGGATTGCAGTTGACCATGATGGTCTCAATGCCCATATCCCTCAGGGCAAAAGCGGCATGAACGCAGCAGTAGTCGAACTCAATGCCCTGGCCGATGCGGTTGGGCCCTCCACCCAAGACCATGACCTTGCGCCTGCTGCTGCTCGGGGTCCTATCGGGAGCATTGTATGTAGAGTAATAGTAGAAGGCGTTCTCCACCCCGCTTACAGGTACCGGCTCCCAGCCCTGAACAATTCCCAGGGACTTGCGCCGCGCCCGGATCTCAGCCTCTGGGACGGCCAGAAGCTTCGAGAGGTATCGGTCTGCAAAGCCATCTTTTTTGGCCTGACTGAGAAGCTCATCTGGGAGATCGACCAGTGGTTTGCCCTTGTAGGCCAATATCTCCTCTTCCAGCTGGACCAATTCCTTCATCTGCTGGAGGAACCAGGGCTTGATATGGGTCAAATGATAGAGCTTTTGGATGTCGGCACCCTTTCGGATCGCTTCATAGAGAATGAACTGTCGCTCGCTTGAAGGCTCTTTAAGAAGCATCATAAGCTCTTCAGGAGATCTGCTGTTGTAGTCCCTGGCAAAGCCCAGGCCGTACCTGCTGTTCTCCAAAGAGCGTATGGCCTTCTGGAAGGCTTCCTTGTAGCTCTTGCCGATGCTCATCGCCTCTCCCACTGCCTTCATCTGGGTGCCGAGGACGTCCTTTGAGCCCCGGAACTTCTCGAAGGCCCAGCGGGGGAACTTGACCACAACATAATCTCCCGAGGGCGTGTATTTTTCCAGTGTCCCCTCTTTCCAGTAGGGTATCTCATCCATGGTCAGACCAGAGGCAAGCTTTGCCGAGATCAAGGCGATGGGAAAGCCGGTGGCCTTGGAGGCGAGGGCGGATGAGCGGGATGTCCTTGGATTGATCTCTATAACCACCACCCTTCCGGTTTTCGGATCGTGGGCGAACTGGATATTGGTCCCGCCGATGACCTTGATGGCCTCAACGATCCGGTAGGAGTAGTCCTGCAGCTTATCCTGAAGCTCCTGGGATATGGTTAGCATGGGGGCGGTACAGAAGGAATCGCCGGTATGAACTCCCATGGCGTCCACGTTCTCTATGAAGCAGACGGTGATCATATGATTCTTGGAATCCCTGACCACCTCCAGCTCCAGCTCCTCCCATCCTGCGACCGACTCCTCGATGAGCACCTGGCCGATCAGGCTGGCGGCAATTCCCCGGCTGACCACGGTCCTCAGCTCTTCGGCGTTATAGACCAGACCGCCTCCTGTTCCCCCCATGGTGTAGGCCGGCCGGACGACCACCGGGTAGCCGAGATCCAGGGCTACCTTTTCTGCGTCCTCCACCGTATAGATCGCGGTGCTCTTGGGTACCTCGATCCCCAGGGAGTTCATAGTCTCCTTGAAGATGATCCTGTCTTCCCCCCGCTCAATGGCATCCAGCTTCACCCCTATGACCATAACATTGAACTTGTCCAGGATGCCTGCGCGGGCGAGCTCAAGGCTCAGGTTGAGGCCGTTCTGCCCGCCCAGGTTCGGTAGCAGGGCATCAGGCCGCTCCTTTTCGATGATCTGGGCCAGCCTCTCGACATTGAGCGGCTCGATATAGGTGGCATCGGCCATGCCCGGATCGGTCATAATGGTGGCCGGATTGGAGTTGACAAGGACTATTTTGTATCCCAGGGCCTTGAGTGCTTTGCAGGCCTGGGTGCCAGAGTAATCGAATTCGCAGGCCTGCCCGATTACGATAGGGCCAGACCCGATGATCATGATCTTGTTTATATCTTCACGCTTCGGCATCTTTCCCGACCTCTTACTTGAACGATAATAGAGCAAACGAATTCCTATTTTATCCCTTCCATCCTTCGATGCGCCTGATCCGATCGAAAAAGATTATGATAGTTAAATATCTCATAATAAGAAGAAAAGGAGCAAAACAGCGCAAGGCGCTCCTGAGGCATAGGAAGAGAAGCAGAGGTGGCGACCGGGAGACTTTGTGCATTTAACTGGCGAGGTCGCCACTCCGGAACAGGGAAAATGATTTAAAAATTATTTTTTGAGGAGCTTCTCCATGCGGTTTGCGCTTTCTGTTGCTCCTTGCTTCATCCCTGAGCTGAACATGCCATCTCGGTCCTCTCTGCTCTGGAAGAGCTCTGTTATCTTCAACCTCGTCTTGCCATTTAAATCCTCGAAGGTCGATGTCTCAATTAATATATGTCCGGGCATGCCTTCAAATTCGAAGGTATGTGATTCCTTTTCCGGCGGGATGACCTCTCGATAGACCCCCTTAAAGACGTATTCATTGCCCGCACCATCTCTCTGGACAAAGCGCCACTCTCCCCCTGGCCTTACATCCATTTTTTCAACCCGGGTCATATAGCTCTCCGGTCCCCACCACTGGGGAATAAGATCCGGATTTGTGCTCGCCTGGAAGACCATCTCTCGCGGGGCATCGAAGAGGCGAGTTATTACGACCTCTCGGTCAGAAGGAAAATCAAAAAAAGGGACATTCTCCCCGGATACTGTGGACATAGTCGATTTTTCCTTTTCCAGGTACCAATCAAGCTTATCTAACGATTCATTCCAGCCTTGCCTTGCACCCTCTCTCTCCTCTCCCGCTGGGATGCCAGAATGCCTCAATGTTAGCTTTGTTTGACCATCATGCTCTTCGAGCAATAATGTTATCCTCATTTCCAGAGGAAAATCTCCGCTCATCCCATAGTAGGAAGCGGGGACGATGTTGCCCGATTTATCTGCGAAAGAGTCTGTCATTATCAATCGCTCGAAAGGAACGATTTCCAGATAGATGCCTTTGCCACAATAATCCTTGCTGTCGGGTGATCTCATGCAACCGAAGGATTCACCACCCACGCGCAGATCCACCCTAAAGACTGGTGTGGTAAAATCTTTCGGCCCCCACCATCTCATGATATGCTCGGGTTCAGTCCATGCTTTCCATACGAGCTCCCGAGGGGCATTGATTATGCGCTCGATGACTAGATCTGATGAAGTTTCGTTGGTCATTGTCATTCACCAATATCAATTATATACGTATTAGCTCTCACTTGGTTTAAAAATTTTCACATCATGTTGAGATAAATTATACCAGAAATATTAAGTGATATTATATATATTTTATTGAGAGCATGAGCAAATCTGAGATCATTCGGCAACTTCAAGATCAAAATGGGCAATTAAGGCTTGAGAATGAATCTCTCAAGGCCAAGATCAGTGAGCAGGAGCCCGCTTCCCCACCGCCAGGGTCAGGTTCCCGTAAGGCATGACCAGCATCCTCGCATCCTTGCCCTGCCTCGCTTTGGCCATGGCCAAAGCCTCATCCAGAGTCTTTGCCGGATTCATAAAGCACATCTCGACTTTATCCCTGGGCATGGAGGAGACCAGAATCAGATGGTGCTCCATCGACTCCCTGGCCAGGAAGGCCGCCTTGTGCCCTCCAAACTCGTACTCCCTGCCGAACCGCTCCCAGCAGTCCTCGGCAGACGAGGCCTCGCAGGCCCAGCGCTCGAATACCGGATGGCCCAGCCCCTCGCAACATTCCGCCAAGAGGATGATGGTACCTCCGGGCAGGGCGGCATTCTTGGCATTGTCCAAAGCCTTCTGGGCCTGGAATAGATTGAGGTCCTTGGGCCTGCCTCCAGCGCAGCTGACTACGATCTCCGCCGGCTCCACATAACGGCGATACATCTGGTCAACTGCCGCCGCCCCCACTCTATGCGCCTTTATGAAGTCTCCAGCAGTTGACAGGACGATCTCCTTTTGGCTATTCAAGACAGTGTTAAGTATGAAATCCAGATCCGCGATTCGGGCAGCATCCTCCATATCCAGGCGGACGGGGCTTTTCAGGTTCCCGGTAGTTGCCGCAGGATCCCTCATAAGCTCGTGATTCTTTACCACAGAGGGCTCGGAGCTAACCCCAGGGAGAATGGCCTTTGCTCCGCCGCTGAATCCAGCATAATAGTGATACTCGATATTTCCTGTAGCCACTATCAGGTCAGAGGAGGCGACCGACTCCAGAACCTCCACCGGAGTTCCCCGCTCTGTCCATCCCAGGGGAACGCAGCCTTTGGAGTCGTGCTGAACATGAGGCAAGCAAATGCAGTCCTTTAAGAGATACTCCTCCTCGGCGGCGGTCATCCTTCGATGGGTGCCCAGAGCGAAGACAACAAACAGACTCCTGATACCCAGCTCCCGGATCCTCTTGACAAGCGGAGGAAGCATGAGGTGGCTGGGAGCAGGGCGGGTGATATCGCTGACCAGAATGGAAGCCGACCTTGCCCCTGCAAAATCCTCCAGCCTCCTTCCAACCGCCTGATCTAAGGATCTCTCGACCTCCCCGGAGCCGGCTGGCGGAAGCTCCTGGGGAAGGACGACCTTTGCCTCCTCGCCTGCAAGAAGATCGAGGCAACCCTGGCCGTAATTGAGCTTAATGGTATTGTTATTCGGTTTCATTGGCGTGGCAGTCCGCTATTCATCTTATATTATCCAGAGATGGTTTTGAATATATATATATGACCTATGTCTTCCAGACCACCGCTCGGGTGAGCATCTCAGAGAAGGCATCGAATATCGGCCGGTCCGTCTGGAAGAGGAAATAGTTCGCACCGACCTGGTCACATGCTTCTCTGATCTTTTCGTTATGCTCTGCCAGTCTCGTCTGGTAGTCCGCCCGCTCTCCCTCAGTCACCCGGGTGATGACGGAAAGGCCGCTCTCCATATCTACGAATTTAACATCCCCGCCGAATCCCATCCCCATCTCATCCGGGGAGAGGACCTGAATGACCACCAGCTCATGTCCGGAGAGGCGAAAGATGCTGGTTATCACATCCTCGGTATCCTCCAGGAGGTCGGATATCAGCACCACCAGGCTGGTGGTCTTGATCTGGGAGGCAAAAAGCTCTGAGACCAGCTTCAGGTTGGTTCTTCCTCGGGGCAGAGTATCATCAAGCATGGCAATGGATGAAATCAGGTTCCTCCTCCCTCGCTTTGGCTCTCCGGGATAGAACCGGTGGCAGAAGCGCGACAAAGTGTATTTCTCGTTCTCCATGGTGGCCAGATAGGCAAAGCCCGCAGCCAGGCGGGAGGAATAGGCATACTTTCCGGCATAGCCCATGCTGGCGCTGCTGTCTAAGAGGATATGGACCACAAGGCTTCTCTCCTCCTCATGCTCCCGGATGAAGAGCTTCTCCGTCCTTCCGTAGACCTTCCAGTCCACCAGCTTGAAGTCGTCCCCCTTGCGATACTCCCGATAGCCCACCGGGCTGATGCCGTGGCCAAATCGCATCGATTTCCTCCCACCGCTATATGCCGTGGAGACGCGCTTCCGGACGAGCAGAGTGAATCGCTCCAGCTCTTTGAAGAAATCAGTATCCATAATTCATCTCATAGCGATAGGCTCTTCAGGATGTCACCTACCACCTGATCGCGGGTGAGGCCCTTCCTCTCCGCCTCGAATCCCAATATTATTCTATGCCTGAGTACAGGATAGGCCATTACATGCAGGTCTTCTTTGGATACATAGTTCCTCCCCTGCAGAAATGCCCTGGCCTTAGCCGATAAGATGAGGCCGATGGAGGCCCTGGGGCTGGCACCGTACTGGACCCCGTCCCAGTTACGTGTGGCCAGGACCAGGTTAACCACTGCACGTTTCAGATCATCCGCGATCGGTATATCGCGACAGAGCTTCTGAAGGGCAATAACCTCCTCCTTGCTCACTTGAGGGGAGACCTTGGGCTCTGCCCGGATGGTATACCGCTCCAGGATCTCCAGCTCCTCATCCATCGTGGGATACTCCATGAAGATCTTGAGCAGGAACCTGTCCAGCTGGGCCTCGGGCAATGGGAAGGTTCCTTCCATCTCTATGGGGTTCTGGGTGGCCAAAATGAAGAAGGGCCTGTCCAGAGCATAGGTTTTGTTGCCCACGGTTACCTGTTTTTCCTGCATGGCCTCTAAAAGGGCGCTCTGAGTCTTGGGCGAAGCCCGGTTGATCTCGTCCGCCAAGACGATATTAGAGAAGACTGGCCCCGGCTCGAAGCGGAACTTCTTTCCCCCGCCGATCTCGTCTATGATGGTGGTGCCGGTGATATCCGCCGGCATCAAATCCGGCGTGCACTGAATTCTGCTGAAGTCCAGGCCCATGCAAGAGGCAGTGGTCTTCACAAGCAGAGTCTTGGCCAGACCCGGATTGCTCTCCAAAAGGGCATGCCCTCCGGCGATAATCGACACCAAAAGCTGCTCTATGGCCCTGTCCTGGCCGACGATCACCTTATCGATCTCTTTTCGGAGCCTCTGGAAAATCTCCGGAGCTCGGCTGTAGACTGATCTGAGATCCTCCGACATTATTCTCTTCTGAAGAGATTTTGGTCTAATTATACCTTTTCCAGCAATCCAGAAGATGTAAATATAGTGCATACTATCTTATTAATGGAGACATAGATGACGAGCACCGATGCCATAAGGGCTACAGTGGATGAGCTTCTAAGGGTGCTCTCCGCCAGGAACATAATTGGGGAGCCTATGGACTTGGAGGACAAGATCATCATACCCATCACCAAGATGGGGATGGGATTTGGCACTGGCCAGGAACCAGGGGAGAGCGAGGCCATTAAAGTCAAGGCAGGCGGAGGGGTGGGAGTTATACCCATCGCCATAGTGGTAGTGTTCAAAGGGATTCCCGGTGAGGATGGTGTCAAGGTGATTCCTTTATCCGGCCATATCTCAGGCAACCAGCCCCTGGCTGAGATGGCCAGTGCTGCCCAATCTATCCTGGAGAGATTTGCTGCCTCCCAGGAGAGAAAAGAAAAAGATAGGAAAGAGAAGAGATCCTCTCGAGAGACTGCGGTGCTCGTCGAATAGAGGGCCATTGATAGATGCCTTATAATGGATTTCAAAGGACAATTTCGGGATCTAACTCAGCGTGAGGCATTCTTGATGCCACTGACCCTACAAATTCTGACAGGGATATCGTCCCCTAGCCTTTTGACATCAGCCGCATTAATCCTAATGCTTTTTATCGCCCTCCTGCTAATCCTTCTGATAATTCCCTTAAGTCTATGCCTGTTCCTCTGCAAAGAGGGGCAACTGGTTGAGGGAAAGCTGAGAGGATCATGGCTGGGAATATCTGCAGGCGGTGACTTGAGAAGCAAGGAGACCCAGCTTCTGGGAAGGCTCTGGATATCGTGGCATAACATCAGACTGCTATATAGAGAGACTTCCGCTCCATCAGCCCTCGATCTTATTGCATCGATAACCGGGGGTGAAAAGGAAAAAGATGAGGAAAAAGAGATTAAGAAAGTTAAAAAAGGCAGCGCAGGAATAGCGAAAAGAGGATCACCAGACAAGAGAAAGTATAAAGAAGGGCAAGATGAAAGCCATCCTGGCTCGGATGAAAAGGGCGGAGAATTGGAGGTTATTGAAGAGGGCGATGCCGATGGAATAAGCGTTCACCGGATCCGGTCTGTGCTGGCAGCCATGCCCGCCTTTATCGATTTTATTCGGGATCTTTTCAGATCATTCCACTTCAAGACCATCCGCTGCCACCTGCAGTTAGGGCTTGATGATCCTTCCGAGACTGCCATATTAACTGGAAGGCTCTGGTCTATAGCAGCTTTTCTCAGTTATCTTGGAGCGGATATCCAGATCGAGCCATTCTTTGAAGAAGAGCGATTGGAGGGAGAGCTTCTGGCAGAGGCCAGAATGCGTCCCATCCGTATCCCAGCAGCGATTATCTCCGCCCTGCGGGAGAAGGAGATGAGATCGCTGTTAAAGGATGCTATCGGCTGGGGGCGCTGAATGAAAATGCGGGATGCAAATGAGCTATATGAGAATGGGCTGTATGAGAATGGGCTGTATGAGAATGGGCTGTATGAGAATGGGCTGTATGAGAATGGGCTGTATGAGAATGGGCTGTATGAGAATGGGCTGTATGGAGAGGTGCCTCATAGATGAATAAAAATACTAAAAATAAATGGATCCCCAAGATGCAGACGCATATACTGGCAGGAGCAGAGATCAGGGC
>LNQE01001104.1_pt1 | contig 9918 bp, 7 predicted proteins | sample 603111 | NCBI WGS metagenome assembly LNQE01 (sample SAMN04260313, study PRJNA301899) | hydrocarbon metagenome | isolation source: hydrocarbon-contaminated ditch | place: Germany: Bremen | collected 1998
CCCGGCCGCCTGCCGCACATACGCCCCTTTATGCCTCTTCATGCGAAACATACTCCTGGCTTTCGGTCTCTGATCGATCTGCGTGGGGCGTTATGGCGGGATACGACGTCGTGGTGGTTGGTGCGGGCCCCTGCGGGAGCGCTGCCGCACGTTCATGCGCTGAGCATGATCTGCATACACTCTGCATCGAGGAGCATGCAACCATAGGCTATCCGGTACAGTGTGCCGGGCTTCTCTCCACAGCTGCGTTTGAGGAGTGCAGGGTCTCCCGCCGAAGCATCCTGAACGAGGTGAGCGGCGCACGCATGGTATCCGGCCTCGGCGGCGAGCTGCTCTTTGATGCCAGGACGCCGAAGGCGTATGTCGTCGACCGGGGGATGCTGGATCGTGAGATGGCGGCAGCGGCAGCGGGTGCAGGTGCGGAGTTTATGACAAAGACCTATGCCTGCGGTATCCGGGACGGCCGGATCCTCACCCGCGGGATGAACGGATCCCGGGAGATTCCGTACCGGCTCCTGATCGCCGCCGACGGTCCCCGGAGCTCCATTGCCCGTATGCTCGGGATGGAGCGATCAGAGATGTACCTCTCGGGGTTGCAGGCCGATATCCCGTACCCGATGGATCCACGGTATGTTGAACTCCACCCCAATGCATCGCCCGATTTCTTCGGCTGGATCATCCCGATAGGCCCTCATCGCGCCCGTATCGGGCTCTGCGGCCGAACCGGCGTCAGGGAGAGATTCGAACGGTTTGCCTCCGCCTACAGCGACAGCTGCCTGCACCTTGTGTCGGGTACCATACCGCTCGGGGCGATGCCCCGGACATACGGCCGCCGGACGCTCTTTGTCGGTGACGCGGCAGGATTTGCAAAGCCCACGTCGGGCGGCGGCATCTATACCGGCGTCCGGTCCGCCCGGCATGCTGCGGCGGTCGCTGCGGAGTGCTGCGGGCGGGGCAGTTTCGACGACGATACACTGCGTGCATACGAAGAGCGCTGGAAGCAGGACTTCGGCAATGAGATCGCCCTCGGCCTGAAGCTGCTGAAGATGCGGCAGAAGATGACGCCCGATGAGATCGACCGCCTCTGCAGGGTGCTCAATGATCCCGACCTGCTGGATACCATTGTCACTTCCGGTGACATGGATCGGCCGAGCAGATTGGTGAAGCGGCTCGCCCTGAAACCCCGGGTGCTGAAGGCCATGGGCATACTTTTTGGTTCAGGAGTACGCCATATTCTTACTTATGGGAAAAGTAATAGACTTTAGTATTACTTTAATACAATATGGTGTTACATTCAGCCGGTGTATCCATGCACATTCCTGATGCGTTCATCCCGATAGCACAGGCGATCGTTTACTGGATCATCGCCCTGATCTTTATTTTCCTTGCATTGCGGTGGGCACGACAGTCGATGGGTGAGGAGAAGGTGCCGCTTGTTGCCGTGCTTGCAGCAGGCATCTTTGCGGTACAGGCGCTCAATATCCCCATACCGTGGGGAACGAGCGGGCATATGGTCGGCGCCGCCCTTGCGGCAGTCGTGCTCGGTTCGCCCTATGCGGGTATCTTTGTGCTGACGCTCGTGCTCCTCGTTCAGGGGATCGTCTTCGCCGACGGCGGCATCACGACGATGGGAGCAAACATCGTCAATATGGTTGTCGTCGGCAGCTTTTTCGGCTTCTATGCGTATACCGCGATACAGAGGATCATCGCGCATACCTTTGCCGCCACCTTCGTCGCCGGATGGCTCTCCCTCTTCGTATCAGCGCTCATCGCCGCGGTTCAGCTTGGTCTGGCGGGCACGTTCCCTCTGGAGTTCGGCCTCCTCTCCATGGGGCTGTACCACTCGGTCATCGGGTTGATCGAGGGCGGTATTACGGCGGCTGCTCTGTACCTGATTGCAACTGCAAGGCCGGAGATCGTTGAACGGGCAGAGGCGGTGAGCGGCTGATGGACCGGGAGATGTTTCTCATCGCCGGTATCGTCCTCGCGCTGGTGATTGCCGTATCTGCCCCGTTTCTTGCATCAGAATATCCGGACGGGCTTGAGAGCGCCTTCTTCTCGGCACACGGTGCAAAGGAGATGACGGGCCATGAGCTCGATGAGGATGCCGCCGCCCTTGCTGAGGATATCGTCGCGGGCATCACGGGAAATGAGTTCTCGTTTGCATCGCTGATGCCTGACTGCAGCATACCCGGCATGGGGAAAGCAGGGGAGGCCGTGGCGATTCTGGCAGGCACGCTTGCCATCTTCGGGCTGGCCTATGGAATTGCGCGGGCCGCTTCACGCCCCGAGAGGTAGAGGACCGACCGATTCAGATGTTCATATGCACCTGATCGAGACCAGCGATCTGACGCACATCTACCGCGGCAATGTGACAGCACTTCGGGGGTGTGAACTTTATCGCCGAGCGAAACTCCCGCATTGCCGTTATCGGGGCGAACGGCGCCGGGAAGAGCACGCTCTTCAAGCATTTCAACGGCATATTGAGACCCACGTCCGGCGAGATGCTAATTCGGGGCGAGCCTATAACCCGGGAGAATATCAGGGAGGTCCGCAGGTTCGTCGGCATCGTCTTCCAGAACCCCGACGATCAGATCTTCTCGCCAACGGTGGAGCAGGATGTGGCGTTCGGACCCGTAAACCTCGGCCTGGATGAGAAGACGGTTGCGCACCGCGTCGACGAGGCGCTCCGCCTGCTCAAGATCGAAGATCTCCGCGAACGAGTGCCGCACCACCTCTCAGGAGGCGAGAAGAAGCGCGTTGCCATCGCCGGGATCATCGCGATGGAACCGCAGGTGCTGGTGCTTGACGAACCGACTGCCGGCCTCGATTCGCAGGGAGTAGCCGATCTGGTGGAATTTTTACATACCCTCTTCCGGAGGTACGGCATGACCGTCATCTTCTCAACACATCAGGTCGATCTCGTCCCGGAAGTAGCGGATTACATCTATGTCATGGATCGCGGCGAATTCGTCACACGGGGAACGGCGGATGAGATATTCGCAGGGCCGCAGATGCTCTCCCGGATCAGGCTGGGCGTCCCGGTCATTCCGAGACTGATACGATCGCTGCAGAACCACGGCATTGCCATCGAGATGGCCTACACCTTCGAGGATGCCGAACAGGCGTTTCTGGACGCGTTCCAGAGAAGACCATGATCGACGGGCTCCATTTCATTGAGAGGCACGCTTATGGCAACAGCGTCATCCACCGGATGGATGCACGGGTCAAGTTGCTGGTTGCCCTGACTGCGATCATCGCAATCGTCGCCCTCCCCTACTCCACAATGGTCGTGAGCCTCGGCGCCGTCCTCTTTACCCTCTTCCTTGCCCTCTGGACATTCTCGGGCCTCTCACCGCTGGTCTACATAAAGCGGGTCGTGTTCATCCTCCCCTTCGGTTTTTTCCTGATCTTCTTCCAGATCTTCTTCACCAACCGCTACTATGATACGTTTCACCCTCTTGCAAGCCTTCCGTTCGGGATCACCATCTACGCAGAGTCGGTCGAGTTTGCGCTGATCCTTCTTGTCAAGTTCCTTGTCAGCATATCCTTCATCATCCTGCTCTCATCCACCACCCGGATGCAGGATATGCTCGACGCATCCCGCAGGTTTGGTCTGCCTGCCGAGTTCGCGCTCACCCTCGGCGTGATGATCCGGTATCTCTTCGTGTTTGCCGGGATGATCAGCAGAATCCGCTCAGCCCTCGCCTCGCGGTGCTTCGATCCCTTCGATCGCAGACTCCCCTACCGATACCGGCTGCAGCAGCTCGGGTACACCATCGGCATGATCTTTGTCAGGTCATACGAGCAGGGCGAGCGCACCTATACGAGTATGCTCTGCCGGGGCTACGGGAGCGACGTCCACGCACCTGTCCCAAAAACGCCTCTCTCGGTCGGAGAAATCTCTTTTCTGGCAGGCGCGATGATATTCATCGTCGGTTCGACCGTTGTATTCTATCTGTGAGATGCCGGCAGAGATGAGGATAGTCGGAAACCCGGTTGACGCTGCAATCGGCTGCAGGCTCTATCGATGGAGATCGATGAACCGGGTGCCGGGGAGGATGGAGACCTCCCTCTGGCGATTCTCCCCTCGGTCCACTGTTCCGGGAGAGCCAGGAGAAATCAAATCCGGGGTACATGAACGAGCTCAAGGATTTTCATCCGCTGCGCATGCAGTCCCTCCCCGGGGCTTCTGGGGCGTTTTGCATGAAACGGCATGATGCCTTGGGCCACCGGCATACCGAATGAAGGTGGGTGGAAAGCAGCACCACCAATTTCATATAAAAATTAAGCTGGCATCTGTACATGGAGGGCTCTCGCCGCTTGATTCTTTGCGTCCCCGTACACGGCTTCCCTCCGGTTATCCTCGCGGGAGGAGGGGGTCTCCCTCTCCCCGGTCCCCTCCATGAAGATGCTTCCCACGGTCCACTACACCGGGATAGTCTGCGAAAACAGGACACTTCGCATCGGTAATTCTCATCAGTTGCGCCTGTGGCCGTAAAACGGCCTCATACGGGGTATTATATGAACATGGGTAGGTGAGCATCCCCGTCCATGTTCGTGCTGTATGCCTGCGGCCCTGGACTCATGTCGTTTCATGATACGCGGGCAGGTATTTAGGGATGGCCTCCGTCACCGCCGACCGGTACTTTTTTCTCTCTTACGCTGCAACCCCTGCCTATGAAGAGCGAATTTGGGCGGGGCTTTGTCATTAACCTGATTCTCCTGGCGAAACACTTCGGGCTGCCTCCCGACAAGGCGTTCTACGGTGCCGCCGATCATCTGGATAATTTCATCCTGCCCGACCGATTCAGGGGTACGGAGATCGAAGAGCTGGCGGAGCGGCTGCGAAAAATGGTGATCTGGCACCAACCGGGCATGATGGATAGGGAGGATGCGGCGGATATTGTCAGGCTGATACAGAGGCTCGCAATCGCTATCGACAGGGAGCTGGGTATCGCCGATCCCGACGCCGGCAAATACGATTGACAGAGAGCGCTGCTGCCGCGCACACCTATAAGTGCTTATAAAACTAATATATAGTGTGAATTATGTGGCGATTACGGACGCTTCTCTTTTAGCGGAGGATCTTAATGACTGAGACGTACGATGCATCGCACATCACCGTACTCGAAGGTCTGAGACCGGTACGTGAACGTCCTGCAATGTATATCGGGAGCACGGATTCCCGCGGACTCCATCATCTCGTCTACGAGGTGGTCGACAACTCCATCGACGAGGCGCTTGCAGGCTGGTGCGATCTCATCCAGGTGACGATCAACAGGGATGGTTCATGTACCATCGAGGACAACGGGCGCGGCATACCGGTGGATACCATGCCGCAGTACGGCCGGAGCGCTCTCGAGATTGTCTTAACCGTGCTTCATGCGGGCGGGAAGTTCGACAAGAACACCTATCAGGTATCCGGCGGCCTGCACGGTGTCGGCGTCTCTGTCGTGAACGCGCTATCACGCTGGCTTAACGTTACGGTATTTCGGGACGGCCGCATCTACGAGATGCGGTTTGAGAGAGGGCTTCCGGCATCTCCCCTGACGGAACGCAGGGAGACCGAAGACGAACGGCTGCAGCGCTCCATCCAGCGGTACGGGAAGGCGGGCGCCGCCGGTATCACCGACGAGAAGCTCCGGGGCACCCGGATCACCTTCATGCCTGATCCTGAGATCTTCGAGACGACACGGTTCGATTACGATGTACTCGACCACAGGCTCAGGGAACTTGCGTATCTCAACAGCAACACCGCTATCAGGATCAACGATGAGCGCTCCGGAGATGCAGCCGCATATCGGTTCGAGGGCGGCATCAGTGAGTTCGTGGCGCATCTCGCCGAGGGGAAGGAACTGATTCACCCGGACGTGATCACCTTTTCACGGAGCGATGCGCAGAATATGGTCGAGGTCGACGTCGCCCTCCAGTATACCGCCTCCTATGCCGAGATGATCTTCACCTACGTCAACAGCGTCAATACCCGCGAAGGCGGCACCCACCTTGAAGGGTTCAGGAGCGCCATCACCCGGGCGATCAACGCCGCCGCCCGCAGAAGCAGCCCGATCAAGAGCAACGACATGCAGCTTCGCGGCGAGGATGTACGGGAGGGGCTTGTTGCGGTCATCAGCATCAAGCTTGCAAACCCCCAGTTCGAAGGACAGACGAAGATGCGTCTCGGCAACAGCAACGTCCGCGGCATTGTGGATTCGCTCGTCTACCAGTCCCTGTCGGAATATTTCGAGGAGCACCCGAAAGTGCTTGCCGCAATATATGAAAAGGCCGTATCTGCGGCACGGGCGCGAGAGGCGGCACGGAATGCACGCGAGCTGGCGCGCCGGAAGAGCACGCTCGAGAGTTCCGGGCTGCCGGGCAAGCTTGCCGACTGCCAGGAGCGGGATCCTGCAAAGAGCGAGCTTTATATCGTCGAGGGCGACTCTGCCGGAGGGTCGGCCAAACAGGGCAGAGATCGCCGGTTTCAGGCGATCCTGCCCCTGCGCGGAAAGATCCTGAACGTCGAGAAGGCGGCTCAGCACAGGATCCTGAAGAATGCAGAGATTCAGGCGCTGATCTCTGCCATCGGGACCGGTATCGGGGATAAGTTCGACCCGGAGAAGGCCAGGTACCATCGCATCATTCTGATGACCGATGCGGATGTTGACGGCGCACATATCAGGACGCTGCTGCTCACCTTCCTCTATCGGTATATGGAAGACCTGATCGAGTGCGGCTATGTCTATATTGCGCAACCCCCGCTCTACCGGGTGGCGAAAGGCAGGCAGGAGCGTTACGCCTACCGTGAGGAGGATATGAGGGCCATTGTTGCGGAATTAGGCGAGAAAGGGCTGACAATCCAGCGGTACAAGGGTCTTGGCGAGATGAACGCAGAGCAGCTCTGGGAGACGACCATGAACCCTGAGAACCGGGTGCTCAAGCGGGTCCGGATCGAGGATGCGGTCTATGCAAACGAGATCTTCGAGAAGCTGATGGGTGAGGATGTGGCCGCAAGGAGGGACTTCATCCGGAGGCATGCACGGGAGGTGACCAACCTTGACATCTGATCAGGTCATCCCTGTCCACATCGAAGAGGAGATGAAATCCTCGTATATCGACTATGCGATGAGCGTGATCATCGGAAGAGCCATTCCGGACGTCCGGGACGGCCTGAAGCCGGTGCACCGCCGCACGCTCTATGCCATGTGGGAGATGGGCAACACCTCCGACAAGCCGTACCGTAAAAGCGCCCGCGTCGTCGGCGACGTGATGGGGAAGTACCACCCCCACGGCGATGCCGCCATCTACGACACGCTCGTGAAGATGGCGCAGCCCTTCACCTACCGGTACATGCTTGTGGACGGCCAGGGCAACTTCGGCTCCATCGACGGCGATGCTGCGGCCGCCATGCGGTATACGGAGGCCAGGCTCACCCCTATATCAGAGGAGCTGCTCGAAGACATCGGCAAGGAGACGGTGGATCGCGTTCCGAATTTCGACGGATCCTTGCACGAACCTGAGGTGCTCCCCGCCAGGGTCCCGAATCTTTTAGTGAACGGATCGTCCGGCATTGCCGTTGGCATGGCAACCAATATGCCGCCCCATAACCTGCGCGAGGTCTGCAGGGCCGTCTGCCTGGTGATCGACGACCCGCAGGTCTCTACCGAGGAGCTGATGCAGATCATGCCGGGCCCCGATTTTCCGACCGGCGGGATCATCATGGGCACGGACGGGATCCGGGATGCCTACCTGACCGGGCGGGGCAGGTGCGTGGTTCGCGGCGTCGCGGAGATCGAGGAGGGGAAGACGTCCCATATCGTCGTCACCGAGCTGCCGTATCAGGTGAATAAAGCCCGCCTGATCGAGCATATCGCAAACCTCGTACACGATAAGAAGATCGACGGGATCACCGATATCAGGGACGAATCCGACCGGGAAGGCCTTCGTGTCGTGATCGATCTCAGGAAGGGCACGATAGCGCGGGTGGTGCTGAACCAGCTCTACAAGCATACGGCGCTTGAGTCCACGTTCGGCATCATCAACCTGGCGATCGTGGACAGGCAGCCCCGTGTGCTCAACATGAAGGAGCTGATCTCGGAGTTTCTCAAACATCGGATCGAGATCGTCAGGAGGCGATCCGAGTACGATCTGAGGAAGGCGGAGGAGCGGATCCATATCCTTCACGGGCTGCTCATCGCCCTCGACAACATCGACGCCGTGATCGCCACAATCAGGGGATCGCAGACCCCGGAGGATGCGGTATCGGCGCTCGTTGCCCGGTTCGCTCTCGATGCGGTCCAGGCGGACGCCATACTGAAGATGCAGCTGCGCCGCCTCGCCGCGCTCGAGCAGAGGAAGATCATGGACGAGCGGGACGAGATGCAGAAGGAAATAGAGAGGCTCTCCCTCATCCTCGCGTCGGAGGCGAATATCCTCGCAGAGATCAGAAACGAGATCAAAGACATCGCGGCACGCTACGGAGACGAGCGGAGAACCAGGATCGGGACGAATGCAACGAGCATCGACCGCGAGGACCTGATCGAGGATAAGCCGGTATTAATCTCGCTTACCGCATCCAACTATATCAAGCGGATGGATCTTGACGTCTACCGCAACCAGCGCCGGGGCGGTCGGGGCATCATCGGCATGTCCACGAAGGACGGTGATGTGGTGGAGAACGTCTTTGTCGCGAACATGCATGACTATGTCCTCAGCTTTACGAACCGCGGCCGCGTGTACTGGCTGAAGGTCTATGAAATCCCGGAGAGCACCCGGACGGCACGCGGCAAGGCGCTCGTCAATCTCCTGAACCTGAAAGACGAGCGGGTTACCGCGGTGATCCCGCTGCGGGAGTTCAGCTCCGATAGGTACCTCTTCTTTGCCACAAAGGGGGGCACGGTTGCCAAGATCCCGCAGGCCGAGTTCTCACGGCCACGCCAGATGGGCATCAATGCCATCACCCTCAGGAATGACGACGAGCTCGTCTCTGTCATGGTCACCGACGGATCGCGTGAACTGATCCTGACCTCACGCAACGGCCAGAGTCTCCGCATCCATGAGGATGCCGTCCGCCCGCTCCACCGGAATGCCATGGGAGTGCGCGGGATCAGGCTGCGGGAAGGCGATGTCCTGCAGTCGGTCGCCCCTGTCGAAAAAGATCATCTCCTGACCATCACCGAGCAGGGATACGGAAAAAGAACGGAATTTAATGAGTTCCGCGGGCACGGGAGGGGCACCATGGGCGTGCGCAACATCCTCACCGACAAAAGCGGCTTTGTCGTCTCCTCAAAGGCGGTCGGAGCGGACGACGAGATCCTGGTGATGAGCGCGTCCGGGATCGTGATCCGCACGAAGGTATCGGGCGTATCGATCCAGAAACGGAACACCCGGGGCGTCCGGATCATGAAGCTGGCCGATGGCGACCGGGTCGTCGGGTGCGCCCTCCTGCGGGAAAATACCGCCTGATTTTTTTGCAGCCAGTCCGGCGCACCCCGTGAGGAGGAAGACCTCCCCCCTCTGTCCGGCCTCACCGGTGCCGTCTGGGGCAGGGACATCCCGTTGCCGCCTGCACACCGCCGGTGCATCCGGGCAGTCACACCTCGTCCTGCCATAGAGACCATAACCGGTGCAGCATGTGCGTACGGCTCCTCTCAGGGCTATCGCTCGGCAGAGGTATTTCACATTAAGTACCCATTGAACCGGAAATGGAAGCCGGATTGAGGATTTTCACCCGTTGTGCACGAGGCCGTAATACGGCCTCATCTTGGCTTCCGATACATCGATCTGGCATGGGATCTGGATCTCGATCTTCATGGTTGGGCTTGTGCCGCTCGCCTCTCAGATCAATACTCTCCTGTACACGGCCTTTCACCGACTATCGCCTCAGGAGGAGGTCGGCCGGGGAGACCCCCTCCCCTGGCC
>LNQE01001202.1_pt1 | contig 9908 bp, 12 predicted proteins | sample 603111 | NCBI WGS metagenome assembly LNQE01 (sample SAMN04260313, study PRJNA301899) | hydrocarbon metagenome | isolation source: hydrocarbon-contaminated ditch | place: Germany: Bremen | collected 1998
TGTACGTGATACTATCGTATCGTCCCTTCCCCTTGAACCGAGGATATCCGGGGTTCTCCCCTGCTTTTACGCGCCTGAAAAACGATTTGAAGGCAAGATCCACTCGAACCTGAACGTTCTGGAGAACCTGAGAATGAACCCGATTCAGATCGGATCGTTCCTTCTTCCACTGTGTCAGGATCTTGTTGGTTTCGTAGAGAGAGAGAGAGAGAATGCTGCTCCTGCTCCCATGCGTTCTTTCGCAATGCGAGCGTATCGTTATAGACCCACCGACAGATCTCAAGCGTCTGCTCAAGCAGAGTCGTCTGAGACTTTGAGGGATAGAGTCGATACCGACATGCCTTACGCATTATAGTTTTATACGCCACGGTGCGTAATATGATTATCGATGGACGGCATTCATCCCCCCACTAAAGTGGGGGGCCTTCTGCCTGTTTTCTTCGTAAACCGGAATTCCGCCCCTTCCTCCGGATGGCCAGGGACGCAGTCATCAGCCCCGATCCTGCCACCGTACCGTTCGAAAACGATATGTACCAGGTACGGTCCGAACCACTCCCCGCCCGCCCGCTTCTTCATCCCGTAGAGATGGGAGATATCCTCTTTCTCGTCATCCGGGACACCTGGACCGGTATCCTCGACCGACACCCGGACAAATCCATCATCCTCGTCAACCCTGACGGCGATCGTGACATCGGGACCGCCGAACTTGACCGCATTGCCGATCAGGCTGTTGAAGACCTCCCAGTCCGAGGGCATTGAGGGCAAGCAGGTGGGCAAAGCCCGGCCGATCACCTCCTGTGAAGAGCTCATCGCCCGCAACCGCCCGCTGGTCGACCCGGGGGGCCGGCCTACTTCCCGGGCACCGATTTGATCTCGATGCCGGCACCGGGCCGGTTCGAGACGTCGGAGGCCTATTATACGGCCTTCTTCCCCGAGCTCACCCACTGGACCGGGCACGCCTCCATCGGGGAGTTATAGAAGAGATTCGGCCCGAGCCCCAGCACGCACTCGATCAGGTCCGCCTCGATCAGCTTGCGCCGCATCTCTGCCTCCTCCTGCCGGAAGAGGACGCCGTGCGGGAAGAGAATGGCACATCGGCCGGTCTCCGGATCCATGCTGGCCAGAATGTGCTGCCAGAAGGCGTAGTCGGCCCGGCCCTGCGGCGGCGTGCCGAAGACGTGGCGCCCCCAGGGGTCGGCGGCAAAGGCGGCGCGGTCCCACTGCTTGATGGAGTAGGGTGGATTTGCCAGCACCACATCGAACCGCTGCAGGCGGTCGCCCTCGACGAATTTGGGCGCGGAGCGGGTGTCACCGCGCACGATCTGGAAATCCTCGATGCCGTGGAGGAAGCAGTTCATCCGGGCAATGGAGGAGATTATCAGGTTTCGCTCCTGCCCGTAGAGCTTCACGTTGCGCCACTCCTGCTCCCGGCGGCGCAGGTGGGCGATGGCAGAGAGGAGCATGCCGCCTGAGCCACAGGTCGGGTCGTAGATGGACTCACCCGGCTGCCGTTCCAGCAGCTCGGTCATGAGGTGGACGACGGTGCGGTTGGTGTAGAACTCGGCTGCGGTGTGGCCGGAGTCGTCGGCGAACTTCTTGATCAGGTACTCGTAGCCGTTCCCGAGTTCGTCCTCGGGCAGGTTGGCAATGGTGAGTTCGAGCGAGGAGAAGTGCTCGATGAGGTCGCGGAGCAGGGCATCGGAGAGGCGGTCCTTGTTGGTCCATTGCGCGTCGCCGAAGATGCCGTAGAGGGTTTCAGGGTTGGCTGTTTCAATGCACCGCATTGCTTTCTGTAAGGCCTGCCCGACATTTACCGTCACCTTACGAACGTCGTTCCAATGGCACTCGTAGGGTATCTGGAACCGGTAGTTCTGTGGGAACCGGGCATATTCCTCGTCGCCTTCGGATTCGGTGAGGGCTGCTCGATACTCCTCATCATGACATCGGATATCCGTTTAAAGAAGAGGAGCGGGAAGATATATGTCTTGAAATCGGCCGCGTCGACAGGTCCGCGCAGGATATTGGCAGCTTCCCAGAGATGTGATTCGAGCTGAGCGAGAGATGTTGTTGTGGCGTTCATAGCGTGACCTCAAGAGAAGAAGGTCCGGAAAGAAGACCTTGCGGGGAAAGATCACCGCTGGGGCTATTCCACCACGAACGGCTAGTATCTGGGCTTTAAACTGACCCTGGCAATTGAATATCCTTTCCTTGTCCCGGTGGCCTTCCTCATCCATCCGGGATCGCCCCATGACTCCCGGCTCTTTCCGGCGATCCCGGACGACCTGAAACGGCGCCGGGTGATCCGGGCAGGCGATCGAGTCATCTGCGACAAGGGCTATTATGCCTACGACAATTATGCCCGGGGCGTCAAAGACTACCGGATTGCTCCCCTGATCTTTCTGAAAAACAGTTCGATCCCCAGAAGCTCCTCTGGAGAATGATCTATCTCCTCTCTATCTTTTCCCAGCATGAGCACCGGAAACTCCAGAAGGTCTACCGGGAACTGGTCAGGAAGCTGCTCGGACTGCTGGAGCGATGGGAAGAGTTCTCAGGGATCCGATCCCTGATCGAGGATGTCTTCAAATTGGTCAAAGATACGTTCTCCCTTCGCGCGGTGCATCGCTATTTGCGCCTCTCCGTCATAAAATTCGTCGCTCTGCATGTACTTCTGGTAGGGGGAGTCATTCTCGCCGGGATTAACCGAAAAAAAACTGATTCAGAGCGTGGCGGAATGGTGAGATGTGGAGGGGGCTATAAGTCTTTGGTGCAACCACGTGTCAAGCGCATGGGAAGCAGCCTTATGCAGTTCGCATTCGCTCTTGATCGAAGACGTGAAATCACTCTTGTTCCGCAGAGAACAACTCAAGTTAACGAACGGTGGCCGATCCTATCGCCCAGATACCGGACATCGTGGAGACGGGTTGCGGAAAGAATGAGATCCCGGTTGGCAATGATATGGCGGTAATCCCCGGTATAGAGCACCATCCCGTCAATCGCCGTAGCGACGTGGTGGGCATCAAGGATCACTTCGCAGTCGTCGTAGTCGCCAATGGCCGGACTGAACCGGTCCCAGATATCGTGGTAGGCGTCCGTTCGAGTATGGAGCGCCAGCACTTCTCGATCCTCGAGGATAGAGCGCCGTCGCCAGCAGATTGACTCATAGCACTTCTTTACCGCTGCGAGCTTTCTCAACGCTGCTCCCTTACTCTCATAGCAGCCTTCGGCAACCTTCCGGAGAAGCGGGATAATTTTCCATTCGTAAGCCTCGGCCTCGGTGAGAAGAGAATCCACAGAACCGTCCCGTTTCAGATGCGCAATTGCTCTCCGAAACTCACGGGTGATGATCTGCTGGATGGTGTGGCACCGGCCCCCCGTACCGTCACCGAAACACTCGGCCCAGACCCCGGTACTGGAATGATTCGGCTCGGGGTCTTCGAAGACATCCGTAGCCTCCGTTCCCCAAGTATCGGCGACGTGAAAATAGTACCCGATGAGGACGTTACTGTCGAGGAAGTAGGGCAGGTTACCTCCTCCCTGCCAGAGACGCGCCGCAAGCAAGGCCGCGAGATATCTGCATTGTCATATCGACGAGAGCCGAGACTTCATCGTCAGTGTCCGAGGGAAGAGGAGGTGGGTAGTCGCGGGCGATATTGTCCCGAACGGTATTGAAGCGCTGCTCCCTCTCATTGCAGAATTTCTGCAATCGCTCCAAATCGTAAACCACCGGAATCATATGCGTAGCGATGACGTGCGACACAAAGCAAAGGGCATCACAGCCCTCGCCCGCGAGCGCGGGAGCGTGCACCGGATTGTGGCGGATAGTATAGCGGTATGCATCGTCCCATGCCAGGTATGCGTCATAGAAGGTTTCGAGGGCGGGCAACGGATACTTCGTGATGAACGTATCCAGAACGCCTTCGACGGCGGCAATTCGCTCTGCATTCAGGGGATGGAGCGCGTCGGCAATCTCAGTAGAGAGTGGGAGTATGCTGGTGCAGAACATGCGTTCGAACCCGTCAGCGTGCAGGCCGGTTCGCTCCAGGTAGGCGATCTCGCGCCGATTCAACTGGAAATGCTCGAGAGGAATCTCCTCTCCGTCGGAAAATTCCTTCCAGAGACGTAAATGGTGGGTTACGCCGCTGATAAAATCCGTCCTCTTTAGCTTCATCCACTGGAGCACCGACCAGAGAAGGACCCGCTCATACGGCGTAAAGATAGAAAGGTCTGCTCTGCTCTTGGGTTGGTATTCGTACGACTCGTAGGTCTTTCTTCGGGAACGGCCGCCATACACCCGTTTCCCTTTATGCTTTATAACGGTCGGCGCCTTCACGTCAAAGTAGGCGTTCGACTCGGACGTCAGCTGGAATGCCGCAGCTTCAGCCGGTCCCCGGGGCATGCGGATATAGGTGGTCCCGCAGAGAGTTGTACCTCTCTGGTTGTAGTAGATGAGATCCACGAAGAAGATGAACTTCAGGAGTTTTGTCCGACCAATGCGGCTGTCGCACTCCACTGCATACAGTAACGCATTGATCAACTTCTGCTTCCGCATACCATCACCACGACCCTGAAGCTTCCGCTATACCGGGAAAACAAGTCTATATACATGCGTATTACAGGTTCTAAAAGATAACCCTTTCTGAAGGCATCTGGCACCTCCCGTCACCACACTCATTTACGTTTTGACCCTGTACGTCGGGCATTTCTCCGACATATAATGGACATTTATCGGCCATATCGGTCACATTTCGGACATCTGATATATGAAAGGTCGAAAAAAGCGTGGCCATCACCGCACCCACCACCTTTGCAACCTTGTTTGCAACTATAGTTGCACTCTTGCCAGAGGATGAGGACGAGGAGTCGCTCTCCCCCGTCCTCATCCTCCAGCCAGACCGCGACCTGCGCCGCCCACTCCCGATACCGCTCGGCATCGAACTGGAAGTGCAGCTCGTGCCGGCGGATGGTCGTCCCCGAGCTCTCGTCGATCACCGTCGCGTCCACCACGCTGATCGCCGGGCACTACCCCGGAGCCCGCAGTAGGCCGTGCCCTTCGCGGTGTAGCCCTGCATGATCCGCCGGGCTTGGCGGTACGACAGTCCGGTCGCCTGCTTGAGCATCCGGACAGTGAACGTCTCCCAGCCCATCCGGGCGATGTTGGCGAGCGCCGCCGCTTCGTTTCGGGTCGCGTTATTAATGGATCGTTCTGCGTAGACTTCCTTGACCGGGTGAAATTCCTGTGGGATTGTCGTAGTACGTTTCCGGTGTCGTTTATTGATGCGGGTGAGCTCACCATGGATTGCGGTCGTAAAAACCTTATAATGATTGCCCGAAGGGATAAAACGTGAATAATAGAAGCCGCTGGAGGGATTTGAACCCCCGACCTATTGATTACGAATCAATCGCTATACCACTAAGCCACAGCGGCACGATGGCATGCCGGAGGGCATACCCGTACCTTATTATATTGGCGCTGGAGAATTAAAAATGTATCAGTTGCCGGGAATCCGGGGCTGTGGCCGCTACGAGTATCCCCGGATGGTCACGTTGCTCTCGCTCTGCGGAGCGCTCTCGGGGGGCTTGATCTGCCCGAACTTCTGTTCGTAGTCCTGCACGCTCTTGGCGAGGACGGCAAGCAGGCTCTTTGCGTGCCGGGGGCTGATCGAGACGATGGACTTTGCTCTCGCCTGGCTCGTGCCCGGGATCTCGTGGAGGAAGAGGAACGTGAACTCATCCTCCTTGTAGGCGATCTGGATCCGGTTGCTGTAGACGGGATCGAGGTCTCCGGGGATATTCACCGATATCTCTCGCGTTGCCATATGACAACATATTAATCTCAGTCACAATAAGGCTTCTTCATACAGGGATGGTGCCGTGAAACCGATCAGCGTATCAAGCGTCGTCGCCTGCCACGTCTGCCCCCGGCGTCTCTACTTCGATCTCGGGCAGGAGCGGCAGCAGCGGGAGTCTCCCCGCTACACCGTCTGCAAGCAGATCTCCTATCACCTCGGGCACGAACTGCACCGGGAGCGGATCTGGCGGGAGATCCTTGCCGTCATGCCCGCCGCCGACGGCGAAGTCAGGGCGTTCTTCGATGCGTGCATGGAGGCGTGCGAGGCCGCCCGGTGGACGGCGGCCGTCGAGACCGATGTTCCCGTGGCGTCCGAGCGGCTCGGCATCCACGGCGTTGTGGACAAGATCTTCGACGGCGAACCCGCGTTTGCCATCACGCGCTCGACCGATCCCCCGAAAGCCGGTGTCTATAACGCCGATAGGCTGCGGATCGCCTGCTACGCCGCCTGCGTGCAGGAGGCGCTCGGGCGGGAGGTCGAGGTCGGGTGGGTCGAGTACGTGCCCGGCGGCATCTGCCGCCCCTGCACCCCGCAGCCCCGCGATCGAAGGGCCGCCCTCAAGGCGATCGGCGCCGCAAAGAAGGTGCTTGCGGGCAGCGTCCCGAACCGGCCGCTCAAAGCCCCGTGCGAGTCCTGCCCGCACAGCGAACGCTGCCTGACCGGTATCAGGCCGCTCTCGGATCTCCTATAGGTCAAGCAGGGTCCGGGAGACGATGTACTCGCCCTTCGCCTCGCGGGTGGTGCCGACGACCAGCCACCGCTCGTTCCCGTGCCGTTCGGAGACGCCGCAGGCCTCGATCGTCTCTCCGGCAAGCGCCTGCCCGGAGTAGGTGTGGGTGAACGAGAGCACGCGGGAGAACTCCTCGTGCTCCACCACGTAGACGGCGGGGCTGTCAAACGAGAGGGATGCGTCGGTCACGCGGGCCTCGATCGTCTCGCGGCCGAGCACCTCTCCCCGGGCACCCGGGAAGGGGTCGATCCCGCCGTACGCCCGGGTGAAGAGGAGGTCGAAGTAGGTGCCGTCGATCTCGCCGCGGTTCCATTTCCTCTTCTCGTGTGCCAGGAAGACATCGTAGGCGATCTCGGGCACCCTTTTTTCGTAGACCTTCCGCCACATCTCCTCGCTCATGCCGGTCAGTCTCCCGGCCTCCACCGCATGCTTCAGCTCCCGCTGCGCGGAGAACCAGGCATCCCCGTAGACCACGAAATCGATATCTGAGGAGGCGTCCTCGAGCCCGCAGAGGAGGGATCCCGTGCAGCCGAACGTGCCGGGCGAGAGACGGAGGATCGCCGAAAGCCGCCCCACCCGGGGATCCCGGGCGATGATCGTCTCGATCTCCTCCTCCGGTTTCCAGACCCTTCTTATGTCGCGGAGGGGCACGCGGTGCACGATGTCCAGATATTCCGGCTTATGCTCCCGGATCCACCGGTAGGCATCGTCGAAGTCGTACTTGGTGTAGCGCTGCCCGGCGGCATTCACCCGTTCTCCCGAGGGATCCGGCACGTACCGGAGGATGCAGCCGACACGCTCTCCGTTGTCGTAGTTTGATACCGCATACAGGCAGCCGTCGGGGTCTTCTATGAAATCGCGCAGCCGTATCGGGTTCATCGCATCCCTTCACCAGACGGTTTTGAGAAACGCCTCCACGTCCTCCCAGCCCGTTCCTCTCCGCAGGATCGTCCGGGTACCGAGATCGACCACCGTGCTCGGCGTTCCCGGCAGCTCCCCCCCGTCGACCAGGAGATCGTGCGGGATGTAGACCTCGTCGGGCCGTGTGGGCGGCCTCTCTCCGGCGACGTTGGCGCTGGTGGCCGTGATCGGGGAGTCGAGGAGCTCGACGATCCTGAGCGCGACGGGATGCGCTGGCATCCGGATCCCGATCCAGCCGGTGCCGCCGGTCAGGATCTCGGGCAGGCATGATTTTGCCGGCAGGATCACGGTTACCGGCCCGGGCAGGAAGCGCCCGATAAAATCCTCCGCCACCGGGTCGACGGCGGCGATGGCGGCCAGCATATCGCGGTCGGAGACCGCGACCGAGATCGGCTGCGAGAGCGGCCGCCGCTTCAGCTCGTAGACGCGAAGGACGGCCTCTTCAGAGAGGGCGTCAGCGCCGAGGCCGTAGACCGTCTCCGTCGGGTAGACGATGACGCCGTCCCTTCGCAGTACCGAGACTGCTTCTGTTATGATATCCATCAGAATTCACGACCCTGTACCCGGGTAATATCAAAGACCGCCTTGCGGCTCACGTGCATGACCGCAAACACTCCTGCCTGGATCGGGTCCGTCACCACCAGATCGGCGTGCCTCGGAACGCTTCCCGCCATCCTCAGGGCAATGACCGGAATGCCCGCCTCGCGCACGCGATCGACGGCCTTCGAGACCTCACCGCCCATGATCGATCCCGCAAGCACCAGGATCGAAGCCCGGGGCAGCCTCGCCACTGCATCGACGGCAAGCGCCAGATCCTGCTCCCCTACGAGCGGAATGGTATCCACCGAGATCCGCTCTCCCCTGATGTTATGCCGGTCCGCCTCGTTCACCGCGCCCATCGCCACCTGCGCCACCTGCGCCCCCCCGCCGATGATGATCACCCGGGAGCCGAAGATGCGTGAGAACGGCTGATAGATATTGACAGTGTGGACCGACGGTATCTGCAGCAGATCTGAGATGAGCCTGCCGTGATCGTCGCAGTCCTCGAACTCAAAGTACAGATACGCCTTCCCGATACAGTGACCGGTGCAGATGATGGACTGCTGGATCATCTGGATATTTGCGCCATGCGCTGCCATCACCGTGGCGACATCCTTGAGTACACCTGCCAGATTGTCGGTGATGATACTGAGCGCATGCAGATCCGTGGGCGTCATGGGCATCGGGAGCGGCGACAACCCCCCGTTCCACACATCAGCGCAGGCGGAACATGAGGTTCCCGTATGGTCGGCAGCACGTTTCCAGGCATTGTATCGCGTTGCATAGATCTCGCGTTCGGATCAGTTATAGATTTGCGGTGGCCGCATCCGCCGGTCGGGAACCGTCAGATGCAACATCTTTTCAGGCCGCCGCCCTGCGCTCCATCGGGCACACTGGCATCCGCTCCCGGGAGCATTCCGGCCCTGCCGCGCCATACGCCGTCGTCTTCCCTATCGCGGATACGGGGCGCACTCTCTCCCGCACGCCTCCGGACGCCCCAAAACCGGAGCAGGAAGGGGAGAGGGAGGAACGCCTCGGCGGGATGCCGGAACGCAGGAACAGACGTTCCCGGTGTCCCGCCGGCAGCACCCGAAAGCCCGGGTCAGTACCCGGCCCTCTCCAGAATTGCCTTCACCGAGCGGTAGCCCGGAGCGTCCTTTTGGATATCCAGCAGCGATCTGCCGGAGAGGACGTGCTCCTGCACGATCGGATCCTGTGCGATCTTTCCCAGGTACTCGTGCGGCAGCGTCGTGCGTGCACGCTCCTCCTCCGACTCAGGGAAGAGGTAGCCGCCGACGATGAAGAACCGGCCCGCGTCGATCCCGACCTCCCCGATGATCCGGTAGGCACGCCGGACGTGTTCGAACGATTTGCTGGAAGGGCCGATGATATCGAAGATATCGTCGACACGGGTCGTCACCTTCCGGTTCAGGTGCTCGAGCCCTGCAGGGGAGTCGATCAGCACGTACCGGTAGTTCTTGACGATGGTGCCGAGCGCACCCTTCAGGGCGGCGTCGGGGAGGCAGTAGCACCCCTCGACCCACTTCGTGCCGACCGCGATGAGATCGAACGAATCTCCCTCATACAGCCCTTCTTCCCAGATATGGCTCTCGATCCGCTCCGTCGGCGCAACGCCTGCGGTCGTCCCGCCCTTCTCGATGAAGGTATCGGTGATCAGATCCGCTATCGTCTTCACGCCGGATGCATACAGATCGACCCCCACCATCTCGGCAAGGCTCTGATCCGGATCCAGATCCACCAGGAGGAGCGGCACCTGCTCCGTTTCGATGAAGTGCTTTGCCGTCAGCGCCACAAAACTCGTCTTTCCCGTGCCCCCCCGCCCCATAGTCACCAGCGTCTTCATGGTA
>LNQE01000818.1_pt1 | contig 9903 bp, 10 predicted proteins | sample 603111 | NCBI WGS metagenome assembly LNQE01 (sample SAMN04260313, study PRJNA301899) | hydrocarbon metagenome | isolation source: hydrocarbon-contaminated ditch | place: Germany: Bremen | collected 1998
TTCCCGAATGGGATAAGTTAATAGAGGATTTTAATAAAAAAGTTGGGTTATAAAAGCAATGGAACGCAGATCATTATGATCTTTTATGATCTTCGCAGATTTTAATCATAACAAATCATAACCATCATAAAAATCAGTGTTCCATTTTATATTAGAATGAAAAAACTTAGAAACATATTCATCAACACAAAAGAGAATAAACTTCGATTAGCCGAAATTGTTTTCTCAGATAAAATTGAAGAAATAAAATTTCTCTCTGATGAATTTGATTGGAATGATATAAAAGATAAAAAGTTGCTTGATGAATTTAAGTCGAAGTATAAAAAAGAAAACATGGATAAAAATTCTATTGATGGTAATTTTTATTTATTAATGCCCGGTGCAATCGATCCACACGTTCATTTTGATACACCGGGATTCGAATTTAGAGAAGATTTCGAACACGCATCAACGGCAGCAGCATACGGCGGAGTAACAACAATAATAGATATGCCGTGTACTTCGCTCCCGCCGGTTACAGATGTTAAAAACTTCACAACAAAATTAGAAGCAGTAAAAAATCGCAGTCTAATTGACTTTGCATTTTGGGGCGGAATCCGCAGCCAAGATTTTAATGATTTAGATAAATTAGAAAAACAAGTTATGGAGTTATCGGAAGCAGGAGTTGCCGGATATAAGGTTTATGTTATTTCCGGTATGGAAGAGTTTTCCGATTTGACTTACAAGCAAATAGAACAAGCCTCAAAAATTGTTAAGCAAACCGGCAAACCTATGTCGGTTCATGCGGAAGATAAATCGTTAGTTGTTTCAAGAAGAGAAGCATTTCAAAAAGAAAATAAAAATAGCTGGAAAGAATATTGTACTGCGAGAGATGTTGAAGCTGAACAAGTTGCAATTGAACATATAAAAAACATTTCAGAAAAAACCGGATGCAGAATTCACGTTGTTCATCTAAGCTCAAAAGCCGGAATGGAATTAGTACGAACTGCTTCAAAACAAAATATAAATCTAACATCGGAGACTTGTCCACATTATTTGTATTTCACTCAACAAGATTTTGAAAACGATAAAATTAAAAATTACTTAAAAACTGCTCCGCCGGTAAAATTTGAAGAAGATAAAAATGCATTATGGGAAGCGCTCAGCAACGATGAGTTAGAATTTGTAACTACCGATCACGCAGGCTGCAATCCTAATGAAGAAAAAATCTCGGATAATTTCTGGAAAGTTTACGGCGGAATTCCCGGTGTTGAACATCGAGTTTCGTTTTTATTCAGTGAAGGATTTCTAAAAAAAAGATTAACAATTGAACAGACCATCAAGTTGTTGTCAACAAATGCTGCAAAGTTTTTCAATCTAACAGACAAAGGTGAATTAAAGAAAGATAAAGATGCTGATTTTGTTTCAATAGATCTATGGAATTCACAAGTTGTTTCTGAAGAAGATATGCATAGCAAAGGAAAGTACACTCCTTTTGAAGGCGTAACTTTTAGTGCTGTTGTAAAGCAAACATATTTGAGAGGTGAAGAAATTATGAATCGTGACGAAAATAAATTTGGTAATATTGGTTACGGAAAGTTTATAAAAGTTGAGTAACAATTATGATAAATAAAATATCCAACGCTTGGATCTGCAGTGTCAAAAAGAATTCAATCACTCCGGTTTTCGGTGATTTAATTTTATCCAACGGAAAAATTAAAGAGATAAGAAAGAAAAATTGGGAAGATTATCTCAATAGCAAAACCAAAGTTGAAAAGAATTCTTACGATGCAAAAGGGAAAGTAATAACAATCCCCAACGTAAACTTTCACGAACATATTTATTCTCGTTTATCAAAAGGTTTGCCAATCAGCGGACCGACAAACAACTTCATCAACATTCTAAAAAATCTCTGGTGGAAACTCGATTACGCACTCGATCACGAAATGACAAAAGCTTCCGCTGAAATGGCTGCGGTTGAATCAATTAAAAACGGAGTAACTTATATTTTCGATCATCACGCATCACCCAGAAATACTATAGGAAGTTTGGATGTAATTGGCGATGAACTTCGCAAAAGAAATTTAAACGGAGTTTTGGCTTTTGAAACATCAGACAGAAACGGCGAGCTATTAAAAACAGAAAGTATAATTGAAAACTGTTCGAGAATTGATCAAGATGATCCGAACATAAAATATCTTTTCGGACTTCACGCTTCTTTCACATTGCACAATGATACTCTCAAAACTGTGTCCGATTTTATTAATGATTATGATTTAGGTATTCACATTCACTTATGCGAAGATCCTGCAGATAGAAAAGTCAGTAATGATAAATTCGGCAATCTTCCGTTAACTCGATTGACAAAATACAATCTGCTCAACGATAAAAGTATCGTATCACACGCCATTCATTTAACGAAATCTGAGTATAAAAAAATCTACGAGCACGGAAGCGCAATTGCGTTCAATCCGGATTCGAATCTTAATAACTCTGTCGGAATTCCGGATTTCAAAAACATTCCAAAAGAACAAACAATGCTTTGCGGTACTGATGGAATGCACGCTAATCCGGCTAAAACTTTGAAAACATTCTTTTTGTTGATGAGACATTCCAAATTATCTTCGGATGAAGCTTTTGAAAGAGTTATAAAAACTTACTTCAATCAGATAAATTTTGTTAAAAAGTTTTTCTCCGATTTTTCATCGCTTAATAAAAACGATAAAGCAGATTTTATAATATGGGATTATGTGCCACCAACCCCTTTCAATAAAAACAACTTTTGGGGACATTACATTTACGGCATACTCGAAAGTCAAGTTTCGTCAACCGTTAAAGACGGTAAGTTCTTAATGAAGGACAAGAAGTTAGTTGGAATAAATGAAACCGAAATTCAAAAAGAAATTTATAAACAAGGCAAAAGATTATTCAAAGAATTCAAAAAGTTGTGAGATGATTTATGGAAAACATTGCAAATGAAGTAAACAAGTTAGCTGAAAAGTATCAAGATTACACAGCTGAAAACTTAGCAAAGTTGATTCAAAAAAAATCACTAAGCACGCAGGAAAAAGACGCGGCAGATGAACTACAGAGACAAATGAAAGAAGCCAGTTTTGATGAAGTAAGAATTGACAAACTAGGTAACGTTATAGGTAGAATTGGGAACGGCAAAAAAATAATTGCAATTGATGGTCACATCGACACAGTCGATCTCGGAAATTTGGATAACTGGGATTTCGATCCACTCGGCGGTGAAATTAAAGACGGATTTGTTCACGGTCGCGGCAGCGTTGATCAGAAAGGTGGTCCCGTTGCTGCAGTTACCGCAGGTAAAATCTTAAAAGAACTTGGACTTACAAATGACATAACTTTGTACGTGACCGGAACGGTAATGGAAGAAGATTGCGACGGTTTGTGCTGGAAATATCTTGTCGAAGAAGAAAACTTAAAACCGGATGCCGTGATTATTACAGAGCCGACAAACTTAAATATATATCGCGGACATCGAGGAAGAATGGAAATGAATGTCGAGTTCTTCGGTGTTTCTTCTCACGGCTCCGCTCCGGAACGAGGAAAGAATGCGATTTATATGGCATCGAAAGCAACGCTTGAAATTGAAAAACTTCACGAAAGATTAGACGATGATGAATTTCTCGGTAAAGGGAGTATAACTGTTACCGAGTTTATTTCTAATAGTCCGTCACTATGTGCTGTTTCCGATTATGCTAAAATTCATATGGATCGCAGATTGACTTGGGGTGAAGATCGCGAGCTTGCACTATCGCAAGTAAATGAAATTATCACAAATATGAACGCAAAAGCATTCTTGCTTGATTATAAAACAAAAGCTTACACCGGTTTTGAATACGGAATGGAAAAATATTATCCCACTTGGAAACTTGAAGAAGATCATCCGTTAGTTCAAAAAGGTGTTGAAGTTTATAAACAATTATTTGAATCTGATCCGAAAGTTGATAAGTGGACGTTCTCAACAAATGGTGTAACTATTAACGGCTACTATAAAATTCCAACAATCGGATTCGGTCCCGGCAATGAAGTATTAGCACACGCACCAAACGAGAAAGTACCGGTTGAACATCTTGTAAAAGCATCAGCGTTTTATACTTTGTTTGCGATGAGTTATTAATTTTATTTGAGACTATTTACACAACTGTCATTCCGAATCCGTTGGCTAACGGATGAGGAATCTCACCTCAAATAATTTGAGACTGTATTTAGTAATTAAGATGAGATTCCTCAGTCGACCGTTAGCTAACGGTCTCTTTCGGAATGGCAATTGTAAGCAGAATGAATAATTTAAGATATAGGAGCAACAATGAACTTAAAAGGAAAACACTTTTTAACTTGTGACGATTGGAAAAAAGAAGAACTCGATGTAGTATTTAAAAGAACATTTGAATTGAAGAAAGAATTTTATGAAGAAAAACCGCATCTCTTTCTTCCATACAAAACTTTGTTCATGATATTCTTTGAACAGTCAACTCGCACACGTAACTCGATGGAAGCGGGAATGACACAGCTCGGTGGACACGCACACGATTTAACTGCGGATAAAATGCAGCTCTCACACGGTGAATCTGCAAAAGATACTGCCATAATTTTATCTAGAATGGGACACGGAATTGCTTCCCGTAATTGCTTTTACGGAATCGGCGCTGATTATCTCGCAGAGATGGCAAAGCATTCTACTAAACCTGTAATGTCGTTGCAAGATGATATTTATCATCCGTTTCAAGGACTTGCAGACTTAATGACAATCTTTGAAAAATTCGGCAACGATCCGCGAGGATTGAAAGTTACTGTATCTTGGGCTTATGCCGATACACATTCCAAACCGTTATCGGTTCCGCAGACACAAGCTTTACTTTTTCCAAGATTCGGAATTGATTTAACAATTGCACATCCGAAAGAATTTCCGTTAAGCGAAGAAATTGTCCAACGTGCAAACAAACGTGCGGAAGAAAACGGAACGAAAATAAATTTCACAAATGATATGGATGAAGCATTTGAAGGAGCACATGTTGTAATTCCAAAAAACTGGGGCGGCTTCGGCGCTTACGGTGTTCAAGAATATCTTGATAATGAAGACGAATGCAAAAAAGAAATGAAAGTAAATTTAGAAAAATATCACGATTGGATTTGCGACAGCAGAAGAATAAAATTAGCCGATAAAAATGTCAAACTAATGCACGCACTTCCGGCAGATAGAAATCACGAAGTAACTGATGAAGTCATAGACGATCCGAATATTTCCGTTGTTTTTGATGAAGCTGAGAATCGACTTCACACAGCTAAAGCGATTATGTCTTTAACGATGTGAGATGTATTGATTGAAAAAGCAGTTGATGAATTTGATTTGTTAACGTTTTGTGTGTAAGTGTGGTCGCGGATTAGTAGCACTTTCCTGTGCGTTTAACACAAAGTCACTTAGATGCTATGACCTTCGATTTACCACTGCACCCGTCCCGAATACTTTCGGGATCACATACACGTTGTTGGCAACTGGTGTTCTTGTTATCTCTGTGTAAATCAACATATTGATTTTTGTCAAATTTTTTGTCAACAATCTTTTTATGTGATCCGCCTTCAAGATACTTTCTATTATCTGAATTGCAGGAATTTTTAATTTTTTCATAATTCTTTGATTAATCTGAGTTTATGTGGACTTGTTTTAGGAACTCTCTCAATCAGTTTCCGTGCTTCAAGGTCAAGTTTAACCGTAACCATATACCAAACAACTTTACCATCAAAACTTTCAGAAAGCTCTTCTACTGCAAGGTCGGTTAATTTATCAAAACTTATTTCCGAATGTTCCTTTAGTTTTGAAAGAATGAAGGATTTGATTACTTCATATCTTCTTGATAGAATGTTGACGCCTTGTTTCCCGCTTGGGTGCAAGGTCATTATTTTTGTTTCGCTCATACTGTTTTCACTTTAAATGAATATTTGCCAAATAAAATTCCAACTAACAAGAAAGGAATTAAATGGTCAACCATATTTAATATGGTGTAGCTCAATGGGAATAAATACCAATTCATTTGTGCTAAATCACTAGCAAAACCAATTATCAAAGCTACAAAGAGCGTCATTAACAGAATTGTTTTTGTAGTTTGAACTCTTGAAAGGTGTATCAAGGAATAAAGCAAAAATACAGTAACAAAATTGATTGCTATACTTCCTAAAAATGAGACTGCACTAAAAAGTTCTGTTTTTCCGCTCTTAAAAACCATCAATGTAATTCTGGGACCTGTTTCAATTCTGTTCTCTATTTCTTTTAATGCTTGCGGCGTATCATCTTTTGGAAACCCCGGATAGTGATAAACACCGTCCTTCGTTAAATGCTCTTTCAGTAATTCCGTATTAATCGCATTGTCTGGTATTGAATTGAGCGTATTGGAATGAAAAGGCAGAACCATCCAGGAAAGTGCATTCCAAACAAATAGAATTAAAGCGCCTGCAATCAGGCTTACAATTTTTCTTTTCATTCATTTTCTCTGTTTTCGTTATTAGAACTTCTCTTTTTCTTTGCTGTTATTCCAATAGGCAATCCAGTTGCTATCCCAATTGGAATTGACCAAATCCAAATAGAGCTGTCTTTTGTAGTAAGTTGAACTACTATTGAAATCAATACTGCAACAATAGCACCCATTGCCATTCCAGTTGCCGGATTTAATTGAAACTTCTTCTTCATTGTCTTTCCGTTTAAATTTGTAATTAGTTTGTTGTCGCAAGTTAATGTGATATTTTTTCAAACTCTATATGTGTTACTTTTTCCTTGTTTCTTTCACTAGAATTTATAAGGAAGGTAAGAAGGCCAAATGTGATGAACCTTGTATTAATTTTATTCATTTCGGTTTGGTATTTCCTGGTACACTCTGGTGTTGACAGGGTTCACTCCCTTTCGTTTCATGCCAAAGAAAAATCTCATCATATTATTTCTCCAAATGATTTGGTACAGACCAATGGTAACAACAAAAGATGTAGCAAATATAATTAGAAATTTTTCCCAAATCGATGAATCCCATTGAACCACAAAATATCCCAAAATCACAATAACGGTTTGGTGTAGGATGTAAAAAGGTAAAATCCCTTGATTGAGGTCGTTCAAAAGGCAATGATTAAAATCCAGAAATTTCTTTCCAAGACCTATAAATGCAAATACCCAACTGATGCTGTTCAGGTTTTTCAAAATGATTGAGAAAAAGTAATTTATATTATATTCTGGTATTGAAATGTCGTCAAGAAAAGTTTTATTGATTAAATACAAACTCCAACAAGTGATGGCTATCAATAGAAATTTGTAAGCATTTTTTTCAATGAATAAAATAATTTTCTGATTGATTTGCAGAACAAAACCGAAAAGGAAATAGAGTGAAAATGTTGCGAAATCAGCCCAGTTCAGATATTGAGGAAATTGAGGCCGTAGAAGAAACTCAAGTAAAACAAACGGTATGATGATATACCAAAAAGTATAAAATGACCGGAATAATTTATTAGATTGTTCACACACCTTATTTTGGTATCTGAGTATAAGTTTGAATAGCGGAAGAAATAAAATTGTTTGAACGAATAGATAAACCAAATACCAGATGTGGTATCCTAAATATCCAGTCCATATCAGGTTCCACCCAAAATTTTCATTTATTAAACCATTTGGCAACTGTGTCATAAATAGAAAATAATTGCCTTCAAATCCTGCTTGTTGAATAGCTTCAAAAAATTTTTGAGGTGGGATCAATATAAAAACACCAAAAATATATGGGATGACCAGCCGCTTAACTCTTCCATTTAAAAAATTTTCCCTTTTGGATTTCATTGCAAAATAAGTACCTGAACCTGATACGAGAAAAATAATATACATTCTCCAACTATGCATAAACTCAATAATATAGTTGATCGAAATGCTTGTTTCAGTGTTTTTCAAATGCCAGGGATAGGTATCGAACAGGCGAAAGGAGTGAAAAACAAATAGCAGACCGAAGGCTATAACTCTCAGCCAGTCAATATAATACATACGTTGAGTAGTGCTCATATTCCTAATTGTTCGTTTGAGTTTCAAAAAACTTTGAGATAGACGGAAGCATATGTTCTTTCAACCTGATGTGGAGCCTGTCTGTGTGCCCACCATCAAACCATAGAGTTTTAACCTTGATTTGGTTTTGCTCCAGTAAGTTAGAAACATACTTTGTCCCATCAGTTATCCAGCCATCATTTAACCCACAGTCCAAAATGATGTTTAATTTCTTTAGATTGGAATGGTGTTCTTTTATTTTTTCTTCCCATCCACCAAAGCCGTTAATCCAACATTTAAATTGTTTCTCATTTATGTTAGTTTCTGTAACCGATGTATCCGGTAAATAAAAAAATGGCGGGGTTTCCAATGAAGTATCAGGACAAAAAGCACTACCATAAGCGAGCAAAAAACCTTTAAGATACCCATCATATGGTCCATATCTCAAATTAGCAGTAAGATATTTATACCGTTCAATCTCATTTTTTTCGGGCTCATTAAAGAATTCACTTATTACTTGCTGAATCTCTGAAATGTTCTGATATGAAGTTAAAAATCTGCTATTGAGAATACCATTAGCATCAAATAGACCGGGGCTTAATGAATATACCATACCAAATACATCAGGATGTTTCATTGCTATATGTAAAGCCCCAAAGCCTCCCATTGAATTACCTGCAATAGCACGCGAATTGGGCGAAGGAATTGTTTTGTATTTCCTGTCTATGTACTGAACTATGTCATAGGCAATGTAGTCTTCCCAATTTCCATTGATTGATGAATTTACATAAAAGCTGCCGCCTAAAAAGGTATTACCGTCAACCAATACTATGATCATTTCATTTATCAATTGACGTTCAATTAAAAAATCTACATCTTCTTGCAGTTCAAACCCATTGTACTCGCCGAATAGAAATTCGTTAATTGGACTTGTAAAGCCGGGTAAATAATATACAACGGGGTAGTTTTTATTTGAGTTGGTATAATCTGGTGGCAAATAAACAGCAACTTTTTGAAGAGTGTCTACACCCAACTTATTATTGTTCAGCGAAAATGCGTTAACAGTTTCAATTGACAGGTGGCTTTGACCAAAGTTTTTTTCCGATGTTAATGCCATCAAAAAAAGTGATGTGATAAAAAAAAGTTTTGTCTTCATCCGATTTCCTTAGAAGTTTCGAACAAAACTACATTTTGATGTTGGGACAAATGCCCGAAAGTGTAAGTTCGGACTACAAGTATTGTTTTAAGAAAACATTGGAATGTTCGATTAGGTAAGATTGGACTCAGCCGGACAAGTCAAAATCCGATTTCTTGAATTCAGTTGGCGTTTTACCGGTGAATTGTTTGAACACGCTGTTAAAGGTTGATTTTGAATTAAATCCGCACTCGAAGGCTATTCCAAGCATAGAATAATGAGAATAATTCGGGTTAGCCAACAAACTTTTCACTTCTTTAATCCTGTATTCATTAATAAACTCGTAAAAATTTTTATTAAACTTTTCATTAATTATTTGGGAAAGATTATTGGGTGTAGTTTCAAGTTTGTTCGCCAATTCTTTTAAAGTCAGGTTTTCATTTAAATAGGGCTTTTCGTCCTCCATAGATTCGGTCAGCCGCTTTATAAGTTTTTCTTTTTCAATATCTTTTAAAGATGAAGTTGCATATTTGGGTTTTGTAGTTGGAGTAGTTTCAATTTGTGAAAATAGATTTTCATTTGATAATATAGGTTTTTGTTTAATACCATAATAACCTAAAAAATAAATTATTGCGGTAAGAGTGATGTACATTAAGTTGTCTCCGTCTTCAAAAGAGATGAAATTTAAGAAATCACTTAACAAGCCCATCAATACAGATACGAATGAAACAAATGCCATAGAAATCAAAACTATTTT
>LNQE01001086.1_pt1 | contig 9858 bp, 6 predicted proteins | sample 603111 | NCBI WGS metagenome assembly LNQE01 (sample SAMN04260313, study PRJNA301899) | hydrocarbon metagenome | isolation source: hydrocarbon-contaminated ditch | place: Germany: Bremen | collected 1998
TCCCTCCCCCTCCCCCCCTCGCTTCAATTGGGCCATGTCTTTTCAGACATGGTAAGCCGAAGCCGCCGGACCGTCCTGCACCACCACCCCTCGCTTCAATTGGGCCATGTCTTTTCAGACATGGTAAGGAGTCCAAGTGGCAGGGCAGCGGCGGATCCGCCGATGCTTCAATTGGGCCATGTCTTTTCAGACATGGTAAGGCCGCCTCGGCGGTAAGCGTCAGCCCGCACCGACCACAGCTTCAATTGGGCCATGTCTTTTCAGACATGGTAAGGTGCGCCGCGAGTCACGCCGACGAGCTCTGTCTCGAGGCTTCAATTGGGCCATGTCTTTTCAGACATGGTAAGGTGGATGATTGTGCTTCGATTCCGCACAGCGATGCGCTGCTTCAATTGGGCCATGTCTTTTCAGACATGGTAAGTTTATAGGAGTGTATGCGCTTTTTGCTGGTCTACAGCGCTTCAATTGGGCCATGTCTTTTCAGACATGGTAAGCGCACCGGAAGGCACTTTATCGGCATCGAGAAGCACGCTTCAATTGGGCCATGTCTTTTCAGACATGGTAAGGCAGATTGCAGAGTCGAGCATGGGGATAATCTCGCAGGCTTCAATTGGGCCATGTCTTTTCAGACATGGTAAGTCGGTTTTGAGGATTTGCCCCTGCTTGGTGAGGTTGCTTCAATTGGGCCATGTCTTTTCAGACATGGTAAGATGGTTGATGATGTAGAATATATATATATAGTATAAGCTTCAATTGGGCCATGTCTTTTCAGACATGGTAAGCCCGATATTCTCCAACGGCACGTCGGAGAGGTCGTCGCTTCAATTGGGCCATGTCTTTTCAGACATGGTAAGGGGGGCGATGTGAGGTGAACGAAAGTGTGACCGTACGAGCTTCAATTGGGCCATGTCTTTTCAGACATGGTAAGGGTATCCTGCGGCAGCAGATTCTGCAGGAGGAACAGGCTTCAATTGGGCCATGTCTTTTCAGACATGGTAAGATGGTCCGGCGGGCGAACCTGGTTACCGTCCCGGTCGCTTCAATTGGGCCATGTCTTTTCAGACATGGTAAGGGCTCCACAAGAGGGCGACGCCCTGGAGGCCCCTATGCTTCAATTGGGCCATGTCTTTTCAGACATGGTAAGATCCGGGCGTTCGCTGCCTGCTGCAGGACTTCCCTGGCTTCAATTGGGCCATGTCTTTTCAGACATGGTAAGGCCACCGTCCGGTTCGATTCCGGGAACGCATCGACGTGCTTCAATTGGGCCATGTCTTTTCAGACATGGTAAGGCCCAGTTGCGGTAGGATGTCGGCCAGGTCTCATATGCTTCAATTGGGCCATGTCTTTTCAGACATGGTAAGTTCGACGCGGATGATCCTGGTCATGCCCCTCCCCCGTCGCTTCAATTGGGCCATGTCTTTTCAGACATGGTAAGGGGTCTCCCTCCACCCATCCAAATCTGCCGGATATCAGTCGCTTCAATTGGGCCATGTCTTTTCAGACATGGTAAGAGCAGGAGAGCGACCTCCGGCTCGGCCTGTCCACCCCGCTTCAATTGGGCCATGTCTTTTCAGACATGGTAAGCTCGTCGAGGCGAAGATCCTCGCGGAGGAAGTCGTGGCTTCAATTGGGCCATGTCTTTTCAGACATGGTAAGGATCCTCGATGATGCCCAGGAACTCCAGCGTCAGGGTGCTTCAATTGGGCCATGTCTTTTCAGACATGGTAAGGGCGCTGCGGCATGTCCCACGGATCCCAAACACTTCGCTTCAATTGGGCCATGTCTTTTCAGACATGGTAAGAACGGTGATGTGCCACCCCCGATCGTACCCGGCCACGCTTCAATTGGGCCATGTCTTTTCAGACATGGTAAGGCGCAGGCGCAAGGGGGGGTTCATCCCCCCCAGGCGGCTTCAATTGGGCCATGTCTTTTCAGACATGGTAAGATGCGGGAACCGTCCTTGGCTGGTTCTGTTCCCGCAAGCTTCAATTGGGCCATGTCTTTTCAGACATGGTAAGATCATGCAGAGATATAGGGGCATCCCTGATAGCCTGGAGGCTTCAATTGGGCCATGTCTTTTCAGACATGGTAAGGAGAGATACGGGAATACGATCCGGCCGCGGAGGTGGGCTTCAATTGGGCCATGTCTTTTCAGACATGGTAAGCATATCTGGATGCGGCCATGCCGGTCCTGTGGGTGGGCTTCAATTGGGCCATGTCTTTTCAGACATGGTAAGGATTTTCCTGACAGACCAGACCATCCGGTGTTTCCGTGCTTCAATTGGGCCATGTCTTTTCAGACATGGTAAGGATGAACAGGACGATGACGACACACCGGACGTTGAGGGCTTCAATTGGGCCATGTCTTTTCAGACATGGTAAGGTCAGGGATACCGCCCGAGGGATCATCAATGCTCCGAGGCTTCAATTGGGCCATGTCTTTTCAGACATGGTAAGCTCGCACCGTCGGAGATCCTCTTCGGGAGTTGAATCGCTTCAATTGGGCCATGTCTTTTCAGACATGGTAAGATCGGCGACCCCGCCCGCAAGTGCGAGTGATCCCGCGGCTTCAATTGGGCCATGTCTTTTCAGACATGGTAAGGAGATCCAGGCATCGCTTGTCGAGCAGATCGAGCAGCTTCAATTGGGCCATGTCTTTTCAGACATGGTAAGGACAACGCCCTGCAGGTGTTGCGAGTACTCGTCTTCGCTTCAATTGGGCCATGTCTTTTCAGACATGGTAAGCGTTCGTGGCGGCGATCCAGGCGGGCGACCGGATGGAAGCTTCAATTGGGCCATGTCTTTTCAGACATGGTAAGAATGAAGCCAGCGCGGACCTCCACATCCGGCCTGATATGCTTCAATTGGGCCATGTCTTTTCAGACATGGTAAGGACCGCCTCAGCGTGGGCGTTCACCACGGCTCTCCTGGCGCTTCAATTGGGCCATGTCTTTTCAGACATGGTAAGTCCGAGCGTTGCGATCATCGAGATCTACAACCTTTCACGAGGCTTCAATTGGGCCATGTCTTTTCAGACATGGTAAGACCACGAAACCTATCGAACGCCGAAACCGGGTTCTGGCTTCAATTGGGCCATGTCTTTTCAGACATGGTAAGTCAAAGGGGCGACGGGTGAATCCGCTGAGAAAGTTATTGCTTCAATTGGGCCATGTCTTTTCAGACATGGTAAGGCGGGTCGCCGCGCTGCATGAACGCCGGCCACAGGGTGCTTCAATTGGGCCATGTCTTTTCAGACATGGTAAGCAGGTACCGCAGCATTACCGTGTGGATTTTGATCAGCTTCAATTGGGCCATGTCTTTTCAGACATGGTAAGTGGTCGGGTTGCTGCGGGCGAAGAGATCCCGAATCCAGCTTCAATTGGGCCATGTCTTTTCAGACATGGTAAACCATGCAACGTCATGCCACTCAAGGGCCGGGAGATAGCTTCAATTGGGCCATGTCTTTTCAGACATGGTAAGGGATGAGGGGCGGGCGGCGCTCGTGCCGTATGAACCGCTTCAATTGGGCCATGTCTTTTCAGACATGGTAAGTGATGAACGCAGTATCCCGGTTCATGACAGATACCTGGCTTCAATTGGGCCATGTCTTTTCAGACATGGTAAGAGATTGACGACCTGATCGACACCCTGCGGGAGAGCGGCTTCAATTGGGCCATGTCTTTTCAGACATGGTAAACGGCGACACCCCGGCAGGAGCGTTTTTCGTCGCGGGGCTTCAATTGGGCCATGTCTTTTCAGACATGGTAAGTGTATAAAAGTTGTTTTTTTAATCCCCACATACCGGCTTCAATTGGGCCATGTCTTTTCAGACATGGTAAGACGGCTACATCGAGGACACGCTCGCGGCTCTGCCGGGCTTCAATTGGGCCATGTCTTTTCAGACATGGTAAGGGTCGCCCAGGTTCCCGCCCGGGTCGCCGAACAGGGCTTCAATTGGGCCATGTCTTTTCAGACATGGTAAGTTCGACGACGCCCTACAGAGCCTCCGGCCGGCAATCGCTTCAATTGGGCCATGTCTTTTCAGACATGGTAACTGTTATGAGTTCTTTTTCTATAGATCAGGTGACTCGCTTCAATTGGGCCATGTCTTTTCAGACATGGTAATGCGTAGACGTTGTTATCCAGGCAGATGACCGTATCCGCTTCAATTGGGCCATGTCTTTTCAGACATGGTAAGGCATCCTTATATACAGGAAATTTACAGTAGAGATAAAGGATTCGATAAGTGCGTTGAGAACAGAAGTGGTTATTAATACCCGCATGGACATGCATCATCTAACATCAGCACTCTGATGGTGGGTTGCTCTGCTGGTACATGGCATTTATCCTCTCTTTTTTGCCGACATTCCGATATCATTCGCTTTCTCATCTTGACCGCTCCATGACAATCACCTGCAGCCTTTTTTCGAGCGGTTCCCGGGATCTCACACACCACCCAACCTCTCGCAGGGAGGGGTCAGACGATGATGGCCGATCGGCTGTTCACCTCCGGACGGACGCCAATAAATTCAATGCGTCTGTCAACCTCGCCATCCAGTGGCCCCAGGTTGATGATCATAACCCGATCTTCATCATGCTTAATGATGCTGGTCAGATCCGCAACCAGTTCTACTCTGCCCCTGGGAGAGAGGTGGCAGCGAAACACCGAGTAGTGGAGGGCATCCCCATAGCCCTTCATCTTCTTGTGCACTGTATAGAGTCGTTTCTGATCAGATATGTCATAGCTCACAATGTATACAGATAAGCCACTCATTTTCTCACCTTGTGCAGAAGGGCGGGTATTCCTGGATCTCGCCCAGAACCACTCTCGCAAGCAGCCTCGCCTGCACCTCCAGAATGCGGCGATAGCTGACTCGATAACCGAAGATGGGATGCGTTATCTCCGAATTCATCCTCCTCTCATACCCGGATACCACTGTCTTCTTACCCTTTTCCGAGAGGGAGACACCTATCCCTCTGACTACAAAGTCCTTCTCCGAGAGCTCGCCGTTGTTGAAGAGGGTGATCGCAACGGAGTCCGCAATGAGAGGACGGAACTCTTCCATGAGATCGAGAGCAAGAGCGGGTCTGCCGTACCGTGGCTGGTGGAAAAAGCCCATATAGGGATCGAAGCCCACCGCCAGAAGCGTGACGAAGAACTCCTTGACCATGACACCATAGAGGTAGGATAGCACTGCATTCACCGGGTCTTTTGGGGGCCTTTTATTCCTGTTCTCGAATGAGAAGCCGACCTCCTCGGACTTCAAGAGGCCATTGAATCGCGAGAAGTAGATCTGGGCTGCTGCTCCTTCAATCCCGAGCAAGCTCTCTGCGTTCTGCGCTTCCTCGGCTTCTCTTGCCAGACGATTCAGCGACGCCAACACCTTATTTGGGGCATCCTGGTCGTTCCTCCGGATGAGCGTTCGGGAGTTCCTGATCTTGCCGGAGACAAATTGCCTCGCTATCGCAAGGGACCTCGCGCTATCTATAGCCCGTTCAAACTGCCTGATCCTCAACTCAACGTTCTTGTGGAAGTTTCCCTGGGATATACCGTAGAACCAGCCGCCGTGGGAGAAGTGGCATACCGGCACACCCCTCTGGAGGAGATCCGCGAGCGCCGGTGTGGTGATCTCCACTCCTCCATAGAGAGAAATCTGGGAGACTTCTCTCAGTTTCGCCTCTCCCACCTTCTCCCTCCTAGACCAGAACTCCAAGCGATCTCCCCGCCGTTTAACCATCTGGCCATGACCGACAACATAAACCGGAATCTGATCGTCTCTGGAGGGGACGAGTTTTCTCACTGTTTTAGTTTCGTCTCCTTCCTCTTCCATCCCTTTCAGGACATTGACCTCGTCTGGCAGGCATATCCCGGCGAGAGAACAGCGTACGCACTTTGTACTCTCCTCCAGAGGCGGGGGCATGACTCCCTGCCTGGCCATCTCCCGGAGGGCTTTTATCAGATCCACCGTCCTGTTTACCAGCAGATCGTCAAAAGGGACGGAAATCCTCTGTTTGGATCGGGTAAAGTAGATCATGCCTTCTGAGCATTCAAATCCGTTCTCCCTCAGAACCAATCCCTGAGCGCAGAGCTGCACCCTTTCAGGCTCGTAAGCGCCTTCTGGTAGGTCCGGGACAGACCCTCGCTTGTAGTCTATCGGCGTGACCCGCCTCCCCTCCCCCTCGAGAAGATCGATGCGGCAGGTAATGCCGATCTCCGAACCCGACAGATATACCGATCTGGCATGAAAAGTCTCCTGGATTTCTTCATCGTCTGTGGGAACAACGCCTGATTCCCGATCTACTCGCCTGTGCTGGAACCGCCCATCTACCGTGTCAGCGCTGTCGATAAACTCTCCCTGGACCCATTCAATGTAGCAGAGTCTTGGACAATATGTGTACTCGTTCAGCATGCGAGCAGGGATCAGGTCGGGAACCCATCCTCCATCCACCTTCATCTCTCCTGTCATAATGCACTCTACCTCGATCTGGACCTGCATCCCCGAACCGAAACCTGACCATGCTCATTCCGGGGCGGGGATGAACTGCCCGAGTCCCAGATGCGCTCCGTATCCCAGAGCTATCGGGGCATTCACCGGCTTCGCAAAGACCAGCTCGAATCCGTAGCCCATCCCGGGCTGATCTCCTTTCCGATTCCGCCGGAACTCGAGCCACCTGATATGCCGCCCTCCTCTGACCGACAGCTTCTCGAGGGGTTTGACTTCTATGGGCTCGGGCAGACCATGGTTGACGGCTTCGCGACGCACCTCGCCTGCGAGCCATTCCATGAGCGGTCCCCTTCCTTTCCGATAATGCCTGGGCGGAACGAATGGGGTTGCGCTGGTGAATCGCGTCGTTGCTCCGGATTCTATCAGGTCCTCAAGTCGCCCCCATTTCAGAGGAATGAAGTAAATATCCGGTTTCCCGTCTGGTTGCCATACTTTGTCAAATCTGTCTAGTGCGATCATCTCATCGCGGGTGAAAGGCACCCTGCATACGATGACGAGATGATCCAGCCAGCCGTCCCGATCCCGGTCGAGGGGAAGTACGTAGACATGCTGATGGCCCTGCAGCGGCTTGCCGTCCGGACCTTTCCCGCTGAACTTGGGGGAAACCTTTGCCGGGTCGCCGACCACCCGTCTGTGGATGCCCATCAGCTTCCGATGGATTCGTTCGGCGACCTCCATGGTCGAGGTCACCGACGGAGTCACTCGCGATACCAGGGCGTAGATCACCCCGTTAAACATCGTGTCGCGTTCAGAATCCCGGCGGGCAGGCTTCACGCTGAAGCATCGGGCGGGCCGCAGATAGTCAACGTACTGAAAGGCAGGGGGAACGTTCAGGCGGGCTTTGTGCATATCGGCGGTGGAGAAGGCGAGTGCATCCATCCAACTCAGTGTTTCCGGTTTTTCCCTCCGTGTTCGGGGTTTCGTTGTGTAGGGATTGGCGGCGTACATCTCCCGGGACACGGGACAGGCAACCTTCACGAGCTCGAAGTCTTCTCTGCCGGGAGAGCCGTTGTCCGGTGCGCAGTTCCACTTGATCCCTTGAATGTCGGAGTGTAGTCTCGCCGCCACCCATGATTCGGACCGACCAAGATAGTTCATCAAACCAAGCATCTGGTCCAGATCGCCTCTCCGATCCTCGGTGAGCTCGACGTTTGGCCACATCATCAGCAGGCTCGAATCCCTGTCGACAACGACGAAGGCATCGAATATCAACTGCTTCTTCTCCACATTTTTATCGTTCTGGCTGAGAAATGATCGGGTGTGAGATGCACTCGCTTCTGGAAGGCAGAAGATCGGGGGTTCCGACGCCAGAGCTGTGAATATGGGCTCGACGCGGCTCTCGGGCCAGTCGCCAAGCTTCCGTTTCCAGACATCATAGAGCCCCCGAATCAGCCTGTAGGGAGACGGTGGCCATTCCGGTTCTCCCTCATTTACGTTCCGCCCCCAGGGTGTCGCGTGAAATCGCCCTGTGAGGAGATTCAGCTCGATAGCCAGCATCTCGGAATCTCCCCTACGTATCCGCTCCTTCTCCCTCGGATTCTACCTCTTCCCGGGTTTCCTTCCTGATTACGTTAACATCCAGCACCGTCACCGGCGGTTTCGCAAAGAGGTTCTTTTCTGTACACACTCTGATGCTGTCCTGGATGCTCTCAAGCAGGCTCCGCTCGTCGGGAACGGTAAACCCATCGGGAGCCGTTACTCTGATGCCTTCGGTTGCTACAAGGTCGCATGATGTCCGCAACCGAAGACCGCTGTTCAAGAATCTGCGAATCTTGTATAGACCGAGTGCAACGAGCAACTCCTTTGCCTCTGGCTCCAGGCCATATCCGTCGAGCAGGGCGAGATCGAAGTTAAAGAACGCAAAGATCCGGTCGGCCGTAAACTCCATGCGGTGATAGGGAACATTTCCATACACATCTTTGTCGTAGCCCACAACACGGATCTTACCGGTTGGATCCAGCGGATTGTTCTTGACCCCGCCGGACGCAGCCTCCCGGACACCTTCCGCCTCGATAAAGCCGGTAAGTGCACGCTGGACCTTAATTCTGCCGTCTTCCAGGTTGGCCATGAATGCACCGTGAAGGAGCGAATTTGGGTCGTAGAAGAAGAAGGCTTCAGCGATCTTCATCCGATTCAGCGGTTTTCCCCTCTCGTATCCCGCTTTGCTCTTAAACGATTCCTTAAACTCGTTGTTGGTAATAATGAATGGCGAGTTTATACGGTGAGCCTCAATGAGCGAGCTCGTCTCGGTCTCGACCTCTCCACCAAGTCTTGCCACAATATAGGGAAGACCTTCGAGATACTGTGCCAGTCTCGGCCCGGCCCCCTCAAGACAGGTCTCTTCGAGCCTGTTTGCGATCGACTGGGAGGACTCTACCAGAATCATCCGTGTTCCATCGGGTTTTTCGTAGATCGCCGCGCCTAAGTCAGGGAAGCCCGTCGGCTGGAAGCGATCTCCCTGAACGGGCTTGAGCTCGACTTCGAGCAGAAGTCGGGGAATGCCATTTAATTTCTCCAGTTCGTGTTTCACATCCATTTTTACCACCTTTTTTCTTCATACTATGCCTCTTTCTGCTGTTGTCTGAGAACCAGCCTCATAATCTCCTGATCGCCCTGAATCGGCAGGAGCAGAGCTGCTGCCATCCGCATGCCGTCGGATCCATCCGGGAAGTCTGTGGTGACGGGGATCACGCCCGCTGAAGACAGCCTGCGTCCGGCAACCTTACACGCATCCCGTATCTGCCCTCCTCTCAGACACGGGATGATAGAAGGTTCGGGTTTGATCGCCACCGTTTCGCCATTCATTTTGATCTCTCCCGGCAGGAAGAGGAGTTTAAGCAGGGCGAACGAACGGGGCACCGGCCTTTCAACGATCGGTCTTCTCCACCCATGCTGCACCATCAAATCCCTCCTGACTGTGCGGAGGGTTTCGGTATCATTCCACCTGATCCAGGTAAAACCGAACAGCAGGTCCTCGATGAGGGGCTCATCCACCCCCCCGTCTATCAGGGCAGTTACATCCATCGGAGAGAGGCCAATTGCACCCCAGAGCGGGTTTCTCTCGGTGCCTGTTCTCTGGGCATCCATCATCCTGCGTGAAAGCACGGAGGAAAGCCTGCTGGTGAAGGAATTTCCATGCCAGGCAATCTGCCCCCGACCGCTGCCCCATTTCCAGGGCTTTGCGGGATCCACCGGGGCCAGATTCGCTCTGATCGGGCCCACGCCGCCGGTGGCACTGATCGACGCCAGAGCGGCGGCGATCCTGATCTCAACGCTCCCATCGTCGGCAGCAGCGATCCATCGAGGACTCAGACCCGATATCGGGCGGGCGAGTCTCGGTGTTCTTTCAGGC
>LNQE01000026.1_pt1 | contig 9857 bp, 5 predicted proteins | sample 603111 | NCBI WGS metagenome assembly LNQE01 (sample SAMN04260313, study PRJNA301899) | hydrocarbon metagenome | isolation source: hydrocarbon-contaminated ditch | place: Germany: Bremen | collected 1998
CGGCCTTCATGATCCCCTGCTCGGGCTTGGTCTGCATCATGGTCCGCAGGGTCGTTTCCTTGAGGCCGCCGATGTAGCCCGAATGGCGGTAGTATTTCTTCTGGTCAAGCTTGCGGCCGGTGAACCGGATCTTGTCCGCGTTGACCACGACCACGAAGTCGCCGATGTCCATGTGCGGGACGAATTCGGCCTTGTGCTTGCCGCGCAGGCGGCCGGCCAGGGCGCTGGCCAGACGGCCCAGGATCTTGTCCGAGGCGTCCACGATCAGCCAGTCGCGCTGGATATCTTTTTTGGATGGGGTGAACGTTTTCATGACCGCTCCTTAAATGTGCTCGAAAGGCGGATTGTCTATCCCCATCGGGACGCCTTGTCAACCCTCGGGACCGCTTTTTCCGGATCGGCCCGGGGACGGGAACATGGCGATGGTTTGGGCCGGGGACATGTCCGCCGCCGCGCGGTTTCGGTGCGCCGGACGGATCCCGAAGCGGCGTCGGGGGCATCGTCGGCGATGCGATGCCCCCGGAGGAATACGCCGCGAGGAGTGATGCCGCGGTGGCGGTTTCAAACGGCCAGGGAGGATGTGCCCTGGGCCTAGGCCGGGTTTTTCTTCTCCCATTCGGCCACTTCGTCGATGTCCTCGACCTCTTCACGGCCCGTGAACATGGCCTTGACATGGGCGAAGATGGTGTGCCCGGTGGTGGTCATGTAGACATGCACGATGAGGAAGATGAGGATGGCGAAGGCCCCGAGGAGATGGGCCACGGCCACAACGCCGAGCGACAGGCCGGTGATGCCCATGTCCGTCCAGGAGTTGTAGAGGTAGTACAAAAGCCCGGTGACCATCTGGAAGGGCAGAAGCACGGCCGCCAGCGACAGGTAGGTCATGCGCTGCAGCGGATTGTGCTTGGCGTCGTGCCGTTTGGGGCAGGGATGGGGCTGCCCGGAGAAGATGCCGTAGCCGTAATAGATCATGACCTCGAGCATTTTCTTGCTGGTGGGCACGTACTGCTTCCATTCCCCGGTGGTGAAGACCCAGAAGACGAAGAAGGCGAAGGCCACCAGCCAGGTGAGTCCCAGGAAGTTGTGGATCGTAACGGCCTGCTCGAATCCGAAGAGGGTCATCGAGCCGTGGACCTCGAACCCGGTGACCAGCAAGAGCAGGATCAGCAGGGCCTGGAACCAGTGCCAGAAACGTTCGTACCGGGTATACAGGTAGATGGTGCGCATGGGGCGCGAGTGGTTGTCGGGCATCACTTCTTCTCCCTCTTTTTTCTGGACAAAAAGCGGATGAACCCATGTCCGGCGACGCCCAGGAGCGCGGCGGCCGAGGCCCCGAACCCCAGGTCGGTCACGGCGGCGGAGGTGTCGCGGCCGGGGATGTACACGCCCGGCACGCCCTTCATGCGGCCGTCCCGGGAGTGGCATTCCACGCAGCGTACGGCCTGCTCGCGCGGGGCCACCATGTGGGTCGTGGGGTAGTAGTATTCCGTGGATACGAAGCCGAAGTCCCCGGAGAACGGCATATCCATATAGGCCATGCCGGCCGTGATGGCCTTTTTCCAGTCGTACTTCACCCAGTAGGCGTCGGAATCCTTGCCGCCGAACAGGTTGGGGATGACCATGGTGTTGGTGACGGAGTCATAGGGCTGCTTGCCCCGGTGGACCTTGAACGGCATGATTCGCGACCTGGGGTCGTCGGGCGAGCCCACGGGCTGGTTCAGGGGCACCACGGCCGAGGGGTCGATGACGTCGGTGACCAGCTTGTGGCTCATGGCTCCGCTAAACCAGCGGTATTCCGGCTCCACGTTTTTCTCCCACACGAAGTCGCCCTTCTTGGAGTCGTAGATGGGCTTGCCCAGGGGGCCGTCCTTTTTGAAGGGCTTGCCCTCGGCGTTTTTCTGGCCCGCCGTGGACCAGTCCCAGACCATCTTGGTGGGGATGATCCGGGCGAAGTGCGGGATGTGACAGGCCTGGCAGGCCACCTTGTCCGTGTGGTCGTTGGACTTGGCGTCGTTTTTGTGGGGCGTGGCGCTGTGGCAGGACTCGCAGGCGATCTTGGAGGCCAGGTCGGCCTCGGTGAGGCTGATGCGGTCGGGCGCGGCCGGGGTGGTGTAGAGGCGGCCCGCGATCTGATGGTCCTTGGTGGTGTGGCAGCGCTGGCAGGTGAAGTTCAGGCCCTCGGAGTCCATGTGCACGTCCAGGCTCTTTTTGGGCATGGCCATGGAACTGTCCAGGTCGCCGTGTTTGACCGCGTCGCCGCCGCCGCCGTAGAAATGGCAGGTGCCGCAGTTGACCCGGTCGGGCTTGCCCACCTTGGCCGCGATTTTCTTGTAGTCCGGCGGCAGGTAGGTCTTGCCGGATTCGGGGAAGACCGTGGGTTCCTTGACCGGATTGCCCGCCCCGGCCGGATATTTTTCATAGGTGTGGGTGGTGTCGTGGCACACCAGGCAGTCGATCTTGGTGTTGGACGTGAAATCGAAGTTTTTGTCCTTCCAGCCGTAGCCGATGTGGCAGGAGGTGCAGCGCGGCTCGTTGGAAGGCACGGCGATACAGAAGTTGTTGATGGTTTTCCCGTACTTGCCCATGTTTTTGCCGTCGCCGCAGTTGTCGCAGATCCAGGTCCAGTGGATGGAGTGGTGGATCTGATCGGCGGCCTGGGTGTGGCAGGAGAGACAGGCCGCCGTGACCTCCTCGGGCGAGGCGAACTCTTTTTGCAGGGCCTCGAGTTTGGAGTGGTCCACCGTGGTCCAGCGTCCGCCCGGGGCCATGACCGCGTTCTGGGCCAGCTTGCGTCCAGGGGCCCTGTCGTCCCCGCCCACGGCGGGGCCCGAGGCACCGGCCGGCCCGAATGCCAGCAGGGCGGCCGTGCCGACAAGCGCCGCTACAAGAAACCATGATCGTGTCCCTTGCCGCATAAGCCCTCCTTTCCTGTTCCGTGCCCGAGTTTTCCACGGAGCGCCCGCCTCGCGGTCAGGCCCGCGCCTGACGGACACCCCGCACACCTTTTTCCGACATATCCCAAATTGCGGTTCCGGCAAACCGGCGCGCCGCAATGTGCGACACAAAAAATGTTCGCGACGGTTTTTTTACGTCTTCACACATCGGGAGAAGACGGAGCGGACGATACAGGATTTTCAGAGGCGTTGGCAATACCCCCGAGGGGTTTTTGAATCAAGTATTTTCGCCGATTATTGAAGGAAAACACTATGAAATGAGGGCGGGGCGGCCGGGCGGCGTGGCGGCCGGGATGGAGGGAAAAAACGCACGGCGATTCCTGAAAAAATGCATTTACAATATATGGTTACGATAGAAAGGAGGGCTGTCTTCATCTCTCCTGGGGCGGATGAAGGCCACGTACGAGGCTACGGCGTGCGACTTAATGGAACCGGGGTATGGTATATATGAGGTTGCCCGGGTTCTTCCCCGGCGGCGGCCCGGGCGGTTTCGCAAGGGGCCGCAGTGCGGCGGGGGCTGGGCCTTGGGCCAGCCTAGGGCGAGGGTCCGGAGCGGTTAGGCGCCCTTGCGGCCGCGCCCGAAGGAGACCAGCACCCCCAGCCCAGCGAAGGCGGCGAAGGCCCACAGGCCCACGCGCATGCTGTCGACGAACCCGGGGAGGGTCGCCGCCGAGACGGCCCGGCCGCCCAGAAACAGGGAGAAGATGAGCGTCACCGCCGTCATGCTCACGGCCATGCCCAGGGTGCGCATGGTGCCCACCATGCCCGAGGCCACGCCGAACTGGCGTTTTGGGACGCTTCCCATGATGGCCGTGGAGTTGGGGGTGATGAAGATGCCGAACCCCGTGCCGATGAGGGCCAGTTCGGCGTAGAGGAGCCACAGGGGCGTGTCCGGGCCGATGGTGGCCGCGCCCAGGGCCAGTCCGGCGGCGCTGGCCAGGATGCCTGCCGTGGCCAGTTTTGAGGTCTCGAACCGCTCGGCCAGCCGGCCGGAGAGAAGCGACGCCGCGATCTGGCACACGGGCTGGGTGAGCAGGATCAGCCCGGCCTGACGTGGCGGCAGGCCTTTGACGTACTGCAGGTACAGGCTCATGAGGAAGGTGACGCCGAAGGTGGCGGCGTAGTTTCCCAGCGCTGCCAGGCAGCTCAACGCGAAAAAGCGGTTTTTGGTGAGAAGCGTCACGTCCAGAAGCGGGCTTTTCAGGCGCGACTCCAGGCGCATGAAGACGATGAGCCCGGCGACGCCCGCCGCGAGCATGGCGTAGCCCAGGGGGCTTTGCCCGGCATGGGCCGCGCCGGTCATGAACAGCCCGACGCTTAAGGCGTAGGCCAGGCTGCCGCGCCAGTCCAGGCGGTCGGCGGCGGCGTTGGTCTTTCCCCGGCGCATGAAAAAAAGGCACATGATGCTGGCGGCCAGGCCCAGGGGCGCGGACATGAGAAACACCCCGCGCCAGCCGAAGTGCCCGGTGACGAATCCTCCGGCCACGGGCCCAAGCGACAGCCCGGCGTAGGTGCAGGCCGAGACCAGTCCGATCTTCCTGGCCCGCATGTGCGGCGGAAAGGCCGCCGCCACCAGGGCCAGGCTGCCCGAGAGCATCATGGCCGCGCCGATGCCCTGGAAAAATCGCTGGGCCATGACCATCTCCACGCTCGGGGCGAAGCCCAGGGACAGGGTCAGGGCGGTGAAGGCCAAAAGCCCGGCCAAAAGCACGGCGCGCTGGCCCTTGATGTCGCCAAGGCGGCCAAAGGTGAGCATGGTCATGGCCAAAGACAGGACGTAGAGCTGCTCCACCAGGGACAGCTGCATGGCCGTGGCCGACAGCTCCCGGCCAAGCGACGGCAGGGCCACGCCCACTGCCGTGAGCATGAACGGGGCCATGAACTGGACGATGCACACCGTGAAAAGGATCGCCAGGGGCGATCCGGCGTCCGCCGCCGGCGCGGCGGAAGAAGGCTGCGGCATGAAAGGTGCTCCAAGGATGAATATGCTGCTCAATATGTTGCGGAGCGTCGATAGTAGGCCTTTTGGGCCCGGATGCAACCCCTTGCGGCGGGGCCGGGGCGGCCGGGCGTTGCGGTTTGCCGCCCGCCTGGGCTAGGGTGTCCCCCGAGGTCAACCCTCCCAAGGAGCCGCCATGGTCAGCGTGCGCAAAAGCCTGTTGCAACTGGTCTTCGCCGGGTCGTTCATGAAGCGCTGGAACGACAAGCACCGGTCCATGGATCTGGTGGAGGTGGACAAGCAGGCCCACAAGATGATGGTGGCCTGGATGCTTTTTTCCCTCAATTCCGGGCATCTGCCGCCCGCGCAGCGCACGGCCCTGGCCGGGGAGGTCATCGAGGGCGGCATCTTCGACTATTTCTACCGGCTGGTGATCACCGACATCAAGCCGCCGGTGTTCTACCGCATCAAGGCCAATCCGGCCCACTACGAAAAGCTCACGGCCTGGGTTCTGGAACAGCTCGAACCCCGGGTGCGTTCCCTGGGGGAGCCCTTCTGGGCCCGGCTTCGGGAATACCTGTCCGTGCCCGAGGCCGGCACCCCGGCCCGGCGCATTTTAAGCGCCGCCCACCTCTACGCCAGCAGTTGGGAATACAGCCTGATCAAGGCCGAAAATCCCTGGGACGAGGAACTGCTCGACATCGAGTCCTCGTTTCGGGAGGGGCTTTTGGCCTACAGCGACCTGGCCGGCGTGCCGGAACTGGCCGGGGCCATGTTCTCCGGCGAGCGCAACGCCATCGGCCGCTTCGCCCGCATCCTGGGGCAGCTCAGGTTCCAGACCCGCTGGTCCCAGACCCCGCGCATCCCCGAGACCTCGGTTCTGGGGCACATGTTCATCGTGGCCTGCTACGCCTATTTCTTCAGCCTGGCCGTGGACGCCTGCCCGGCCCGGCGTCACAACGATTTTTTCGCCGGGCTCTTCCACGACCTGCCCGAGCTTCTGACCCGGGACATCATCTCGCCGGTGAAGAAGTCCGTGCGCCACATCGGGGAGATGATCAAGGAATACGAGAACCAGGAGCTCGACCAGCGGATTTTCACGCCCCTGACCCAGGGCGGCTGTTCCGTCCTGGCCGACCGGCTGGCCTATTTCCTGGGCATGGAGGTGGGCTCGGAGTTCCAGGCCTCGGCGGTGGTGGACGGGAAGGTGGTGGCCCTGGACGAGGTCTCCCTGTGCGGGGACTACAACGACGACGCCTTCGACCCCAAGGACGGCTACCTGCTCAAGGTCTGCGACAGCCTGGCGGCGTTCATCGAGGCCTATACGGCCATGCGCAACGGCATCACCTCGGACCAGCTTCTGCGGGCCATCTGGCGCATCCGCACGGACTACGCCCAGGCCGTGGTGGCCGGGAAGGTGCATGTGGGGGCGCTTCTGGCCGATTTCGACTAGGCCGCACCCGTCAATCCCTGCTGGCCCTGCTGGCCGTAATCCCGCAGTCCGCCACGAGCGACATCTTCTGAAGGATCCTGGCGCAGATCGCGGCCCCCGGCTCCGCCCCGGCGGCGCACTCCCTGGCCAGCCGCGTCAGGCCGTCCAGGGGATAGGGCGCCACCCAGTCCCGGCTGTTTCGGACCATCTTCCACAGCGCCGCCACCCGCTCCCCGTCCGTGGCCCCGGCCAGACCGGCCCGGGCCAGGACCGCGTCCGGGTCTTCCCCGTCCCGGCCCATGACAAGGCGCACCAGGGCGGGGTCCACGCGCAGTCCGGTTCCGGGCGGCGGCGCCGTTCCCGCAGGGGCGGCCAGGGCGGCGCGCAGGGCCAGGGATTCCCCCTGGGGCAGGATGCCCAGGGCGGGATCCCTGGCGGCCCGCGCAAAGGCCGCCACATCCCCGGGGAGTCCGGGAAAGGCGGGCCAGGATGGCCGGGAGGCCAGCAGGAAGCTGTCCGGACAGGGGGCCAGGCCCGGCTGCATGAGCATGCGGGGCGGGGTGTTGCGGCCAAGGAAGACGTCGCGCCCGGCCATGTGGTGCAGCCGGGGGCGGTCCATGGTCTGCAGGCCGAAGGCCGCGAAGGCCCGGGGATCGCGGCTGCTGTTCCATATCTCGCGCAAAAGGACCGCGTCCAGGGACGGCAGGCCGGCCTGGGCCAGGGAGGCCGCCGCCCGGGGGGCGCTGTCCCAGGCGGCTGCGGCGCGCCGCACGTCGTCCGGCCCCAGGGGTCCGGCCGAGGCCAAAAGGAGCAGGTCGTTTTTCTGGGACAAAAACACCCGGCAATGGGGGAACACCGAGACCAGGGTGTTGACGACCATGCCCACCATCTCCGGCCCGGCGTCGCGGATGTGCATCCACTGCAAAAAAAGCCCGTTTTCGCGCAGCCGCTCCTTTGCCGACAGATAGAACTCCCGGGTAAAAAGCATCTCGGTCCCGGACACCCAGGGGTTGCTCGGCTCCGAGGCGATGATGTCGTACGGGATGTCGGCCCGGGCCAGCACGCGCAGGGCGTCGCCCAGGATCAGCCGGAAGCGGGGATCCTGGCGCAGGCCGTGGGTGAACTCGTCGAAAAGGGGCAACGCCTGGGCCACGGTGGGGGATATCTCGGCCACGTCCAGGCGGACCACGTCGGGATACAGGGTCATCTCGGCGGCCGTGACCCCGGTGCCCAGCCCGATGATCAGCACGTGCTCCCGGCTGCGGGCGAAAAGGGCCGGGAGATGGGCGATGAGCCGCACGGTCTGGGCGTCGCCCAGGGCCGCCGAATCGGACTTGCCGTTGACCATGATGGCCCGGTCGGCCGGAATCCCGGGCTCCGCTTGGGGCTTGCGGATCACGGACACGCTGCCCGCCGGGCCGTCCCGGGTGAAAAGGATGTCCGCCTGGGACAAAAACTCCCGGAAAAACGCGTCCGGACCGGCGAGGCTGGCGGCCAGGGGCGTGTCCAGCCGGAAGGCGCCCATGGCGAAGCGGTGGGGATCGTACAGGGGGCGGGTGGCCAGCAGGACCGCGGCCAGGGCCGCAAGCCCCAGGCCCAGGGCCGCCGGATGCCGCTGCCCCGGCCTGACGCAGGCCAGGGCCGACAGGCACAGGGTGAGCACGGCGGCCAGATAGACCCGGCCGTTGTCCAAAAACAGATACAGGAGGATGCCGCCCACCAGGCTCCCGGCCAGGTTCCCGAGGGTGTTCACGGACAGGATCAGCCCCGAGTGGCGGCCCACCTGGGACAGCTCGCGCTTGAGCTCGTGGAAGAGCAGGGCCGGCGTGGCTCCCAGGCAGGCCACGGCCGGGAACAGGACCAGGACGCAGCCGGCGAAGACGGCGGCGAAATACAGCCACATGCCGGCGGCATCCTGGGGAACGGCCAGGCGCAACACGTGGGCGGCGTAAGGCCAGACGTCCAGGGTGGGATAGACGGCCAGCAGGCAGACGCAGGCGGCGGCCTGGTTGCGGAACAGGGCGTCCGGACCGGGGCGCCTGATCTGTCCGGCCAGGGCGCTGCCTGCGGCCAGGCACAGGATGAAGGCGGCCACGATGAGGGAAAAGGCGTGGGTCGAGGCCCCCATGGACAGGGCCGTGATCCGGATGAGCACGTTTTCCAGGGCCATGCAGGCGAAACCGCTCAAAAAGGCGGCCAGGTGGAGGCGGCCGGGGGCCAGTCCCGGCGCGCCGGGCAACGCAGAGGCCCCGGGGGCGGGAGCCGCCTTTGCGGCGGCGTCGGGTCCGGAGAGCCGCCGGGCCGGGGCCAGGAGGAAAAAAACGGCGGCCAGGAAGTTGATCCCGGCGGCCGTGGCCAGGGCCCCGGGCAGGCCCAGTTCAGGAACCAGGAAAAAGCCTGCGGCCAGGGCCCCGGCCACGGCCCCGGCGGTATTGACCGAATAGATGCGGGCGTGAACCCTGGTGGCCCCCTCCAGGCTGGGGGAAAAGGCCCGGGTGAGCAGGGGCACCGTGGCCCCCATGCAGATCGTGGGCGGTCCCATGAGCAGCGCGGCCAGAAATCCGCCCTGGACGATCAGGCCTGCGGGATACGACAGGCCAAAGCCTGCCGACCAGTCCGAAAGGGCGGCGAAGATGGCGGGAAAGGCCAGCCCCCACAGGCCGATGCAGGCCTCGAGCAGGGCGTAGATCTTGACGCAGTCCATGCCCCGGGAGGAAACGAGGCCCAGGAGGCGGTACCCCACGGCCAGCCCGCCGAGAAAGACGGCCAGGACCACGGCCGTGGCCGGGGTGTCGCCGCCGAGCAGGCGGCTGAGATAGCGCTGCCAGGCCACCTGATAGACGAGGGCCGCCGCGCCCGTGGCGAAAATGAGGAGCCAGGGCGAGGCGCGCATCCAAAGCGGGGAAACCTCATGCCGGGGCGGCGTGGCGGCCGGGGTCATGGCGGTCCTTGTTTGAGCCGGATGGGCCGGGGGCTTTTGTTGCGGCGGCAATCATGTCATACCGGACACGGCCTCGGACCCACCCCGTACCATGGGCGGACACTAGCCGGAGAAGGCGGCCGGGGCAAGTTCCGGTTGAGGCCCACGCCGGGGAAATCCCCAGGAAAAATGGAGAGTTCCATGCTGCGAAAAAGGGCGTTCGACATCCTGCGCAAGGACTATGTGGTCATCGGCCCGCAGGACACGTTCGGGGATGCCGTCAGGCGGCTTTTCGGCCATCTGGCCCACACCCCGGACATGGATGCGGCGGCGCTGGTGGGTCCGGACGGCTTCGCGGGCGTGGCCGACAGCAGCGACATGCTGACGGTACTCGGCGACTGCGCCGTGGACGACGGGCTGCGCATGAGCCTGGGGGCCTCGGATTTCGAGCCGGTGTTCGCGGCCCAGTGCCGCGCCTGCCTGGAGCGTCCGGCCCTGGAGATGCTGGCCAAGCGCGACGGCGAGACCCCGGTGGCGGGCCCCCGGGACGCCCTGGTGCTGGTCCTGGACGCCATGCGTCAGGCCGGGGCGCGGTTCGCGGCCGTGGGGGAC
>LNQE01001238.1_pt1 | contig 9847 bp, 12 predicted proteins | sample 603111 | NCBI WGS metagenome assembly LNQE01 (sample SAMN04260313, study PRJNA301899) | hydrocarbon metagenome | isolation source: hydrocarbon-contaminated ditch | place: Germany: Bremen | collected 1998
GGGGTAGGCAGCAGGATTGTTGCCCGGGGAATGGTGGCGGCGAGAGGGGCTGCCCCGCCGCTGCCCTCCAAGAGCACCGATAGGTTCAAGTGATTAAAGTTCGAAAAAATGAACATATGTTCGAATCATCGAACATTATCTCCGGTACCTCGTTTGCGCTTCTCCGGTTTCTGGGAAGGCGCTACCGCGACGGATTTTATGTTCGTGAAATCGCCCGATTGCTGGGCATGGGGGCGGGTTCGGTCAGCGAAACGCTTGCCCGCCTGGCGGAGGCCGGCCTTGTACACCGGGAGGAGCGGGGACGTCTTGTCATCTACCGCGCAGCGATGGAGAGCCCGCTCCTCCGCGAGATGAAGATCTGTGCAACGCTCATCGAGCTCAACCCGCTGATCCTCCGCCTGCGGGGAGAGGTGACCAGGGTGATCCTCTTTGGCAGCTCGGCAACCGGCGACGACACCCATGAGAGCGATATCGACCTCTTCATCGAGACCGATGCCACAAAAGCCGTGGCAGAGAGCGTTGCCGCGGTTCAGGCCGGGCTTGACCGCGAGATCTCCCCGCTCATCCTGACCCCCGGCGAGTTCCGCTCCCTGAAGACTGCCGACCGTGCTCTCTACGAGCGCATTCTTGGGGGAAAAGTGTTGATCGAGGGGTTATGATGAAGTATCGGTTTGAGCTGTGCCTGCAGCGGGGAAAGATCGTCCGCATTCCGGTTGATCGTGAGCTCATTGTAAAAGAGATGCGGGAGGCAGAACAGGATCTCGCTGCGGCAGAGCGCTCTTTTGCAGATGGGAATACAAAGTGGTCGATCATCAGGGCTACTATGCACAGTTTCATGCCCTTCGTGCCCTGGTATTCGCCGGGGGATACCGCGAGAAGAGCCATTCCTGCCTTCGATATGCCATTGAGGCTCTCTATGTCGATGAAGGCCTTCTTCCGGCATCGATACTCGAAGATTTCAATTTCGCGATGCGCACGCGTGAAGGTGCGGATTACGGATGTGTGTACTCGGAGAAGGATGCCCGTGATGTGGTGGCATCGGCGGGTGTGGTGCTCGATCAGATCCGGGCGATGCTTGAGTGATCGGCGGCAATCTGGTGATACTATGATCCTTCATTCTGCAGGGGAGATCGATCCTTCAAGAGATCGATCCTTCAAGGTTCTTTGGAAAGAGACCCCCAATCACAGCTTGCCGACACCTGCAAACAGTATTTTGTTTGTTCTGATTCCTTGTGATCAGAAGCACTGATATGAACGGTCTGCAATATCTATCGGCAGAAATAATGAGGAGACTTCTCCGCCTTGCTTCCGTCCTTGCTTCGTTCTTTCCTGATGCAGCTATCGATCGAACCTCCTCGATTTGTTGCTAAATATGGTGCCGCGGCCCCTCAATGAAGAGCAACGGGTCGATCTCGGCAGGCAGTTCTCCCGGGGTCAGGATTAATACACCGCACGGAGAATTGATATAGGATCTTTTGGGATTCTCTTATCAGGCGAGGGTAGCCAAGCCCGGCCAACGGCGCTGGACTTAAGATCCAGTCCCGCAGGGGTCCGAGGGTTCGAATCCCTCCCCTCGCATTCAGAATTCGGGTTATAGTTATCTCGAAAAAATGCAACCGATCAGTTCTACCTAACCATAAACCAATTATGATTAACCACTACTTCAATGTTGATAGTATTAAACTTCAATTGATTTTTCTTACTTGCATTTTGCCTTTTATGAAGCTTGAAAAAATTAACTTTATCAAAATGCTATTTAAAAAATTTAAGAAATATGGTTGTTCCTCCTACAATGATGTAGAAAGGCCACTCCCAGAACTCTATGAAATGCGGCCCAATTATCATCAGCCCTACGAACCAGCCAAAAAGGTAAGAAAGAGACCAGTAGGGCGTAATATTAATTAATGTAATGATTCCAAGGATAGAAATCAAATTTAGCAGAAAAGCCCAATAACTTACATCAAATGAAATGAGAATCTGTTTTAAAGCAAAGAATGATGCAAATCCGGTGACTAGTTCAAATGCTATACGCTGAAATCCGTGTTCAAATGATGGAATATGATCACCAATTTACTATTTACGCCTTCTTTTTTTCTTAACTTCATTCCCCGTAAACATATCAATATCACCATTGACCATCTTTTCCAAGTCGGTTTTCCGTCGCCCATCCCCAGTTTCCATCTTCCTTACCCAACCTTTCACAGTTTTAGGGCCTTTTCCAAACATGTTTATCAAGATGACAAATCACACCAAGACAAAATAAAGCTATCCGACATTTTCATATTCTTTTCAAAATCCCATCCGCCTCAATAATTATAATTGTTTTTGGATGCTTTTTCTTAACCCCGCTTAAGAAGTCCATGAAGAAAGAGGATGTTGGCTTAAACTGGAGATTAAAGAGGACAACAACAATCTCGGGTTCGAAGTGTTCCCCATAACGAAGCAGCTTCTGCGGAATGTCATTGACGCTTCTTTTTGTTGTAGGGCCTTTGACTTCTATCCCTACATCATTTATAACGATATCCGGTCGCGCGGAGCCTCTTTGACCAGTATCATACGTGGCATTTGGGAAATCATGCTTTAACCACTGCCATAACTGCCTATGGTAGTCTTCCTCACGTTCACCACTGATATCCTTTCTTCGAGGTGGTTTATATTCAAACTCAAGTATTTTTTCAACAACCTCATCAACCAAGGTGTCTGTTTCGCCAGAATTTACTTGTGGTTCTGAAGAAATGTCTGGTGTTGATGCAGAGAGCTGATCTGAATGAATCAGCCCGAAAAGCAATAACACTCCAAATATTGCCAAGATTATTAGAATTATCCATATGATACTTGACATAATCAAATCGATTGTCCATTCTACGATGATATTAAATGGTGAACCAGGCCAAAGTGTAATAAATCCAGCCCAGATGAGAGAAAGAATGCTTGCAACAATTGTATTATCCTTAAAAACTTCAAAGAAGCGTACAAAAGGCGCAAATATTAATAAGAGCCAGATAATGACTATAAATGTATTATAGAGCATATGAGTATCAATCATTTTCTTCCTTCCAATTTAATCTGTGATTTTGAATTGGCAAACAATAATCTATCGATTTTATTTTTTATCGAGCATTAAGGAAGCCTATTCGAAGGTATTTGAAATGCGAAGTGATATGGAGAAAAATTTTACTCTCCGGTATAAAAATTTCCATTCCCACAATAAATTGATTAAATTGAATTATCTCAAAAAATATTGACTTTTGCAACTGTCTCATCCCACTGTTCCAACCGCTCCCTAACATGACTGTTAACAGTAAACGGTTTTTCATCCCGGGCGTTCCTCTTCAAGTAATGCAACGTTCCTTTCGAGAACCCGAGCTTCTTCCAATCGACATAGGAGATGCTCAAAATCTTTTGCCGGATCTCATCCGAATCTTGGCGGTCAATCTCATAGCCCGGGCTCATCAAGTCGAGCTTACCCTTCTTCTCAACCAGATAATGAGCTCATCCTAAAACTCTCCAGATCATGATGGTGCATGCCAGATGAATCAGTCCGAGGAATGAGTACTCATATCGCTCATATCGGGGAACGATCTTCTTAAACGCTTCAATCCAGCTGAAGAACCGTTCAATGGCACTCCGTGCCTTGTAGAGCTCTGGATCGAACCAGAACGGCCTTCCTCGCTTTGGATATATTCGGGATCTCCGGTTTACCAGGATATTGCTCTTCATTCCTCGTTTACGGTTGTACTGGCGGATTTCCTGGGAATCGTAGGCTGCATCGGCAGAGATGATCGAAGGTTGATCGGAAACTCCTGGAATCGTAAATGCTTCCATCGTTGGTTCATACAACTGGGAATCGTGAACATTCGCCGGAGAAACGGTACAGGGAAGTGGCAGACCGTTCCGATCGGCGAGAGCGCTGAGTTTATTCCCGTTTACCTTTTTATAGCCATCATAGCCAATGGATCCCCCTTTTTTGCCGGGACATCCTTGGTATCGATGGAACAGTGCGAGAGATCGACTTTCCGGATCTCATACCCCGATTGGAGAAGATCAAGGAAGAACGCTTGATATGCTCCTCGCTCGCAGAGTTCGAGGTGATAGCGATGTACCGTTGATTTGGTACCATATTTCTCCGGTACGTCGTGCCAGGTGCAGCCGGTGGTCAGGACGTACAGGATACCGTTGATCAACTGGCGGGGGTCACACCGGGGCCGGCCGATGTGCGGCTTTGTTGGAGGGAGATATTTCCTGATAATTTCCCAGAGATCATCGTCAATTTCCCGGAATGCCATGACCCCGGGTTTTATCTGAGAGGTCTTATAATTTTAGGACGAGCTCAGTATATAAAATTTCCTTTTTAACTTTGGGCTGTAGCATTTCCCCTCATTCGCCTCATACTCAATTGAACTCACAAATAATGTCTTAATTTATTTAATGATGATAATGCCCTTCATTATACGCACAGATCACTACCAGCCGCTCTGCTCACCCATCGGCGTCGGCTACCTACCGGAGGGTCAGAGAACTGCCCCGGAAACTCCGGGATCAGCTCCCCAGCCTGGAAGAGATTGCCAGGCTACTGGAGGATGGGGAATGAGGGTTGAGTGGTTTTATGGAGGTGGAGGACTGCAGGGCGTACTCGACGATGATGCGGTTCTTCTCCTTGCACAGGATGATGCCAATCGAGTGATTTTCACCCTTTTCACGCTCCTGCCTGTCCAGAGCGGCCAGATAGAACTGCATCTTGCAGACGAATTCGGGCTGGAATTCACCGATCTTCAGCTCGATGGCGACCAGACTGCGCAGACGCCGGTGAAACAGCAGTAGATCGACGAAGAACTCTCTGTCCTCAACCTCCAACCGGAACTGGCTCCCGACGAACGCAAACAGTCCACCCCTGGCCCACAGGAACTCCTCGACGCGACCAATGAGAGCCCGCTCCAGCTCGCGCTCGGAATGCGCCTCTCCGAGTTCCAGGAAATCGAAGGTGTACTCGTCCTTGACTGCGAGTGTTGCCTGCACCCGCAGCTCCGGCGCGAACGCCCGATCGGAGTTGATCTGGCCGAGGGGCGTCTTTTCGTAACTCTGGTTCTCGAACTGGCGGACGAGCACGCTCCTCACCAGCCGAACCTGCGTGTCATGCGAAGGTAGCATTCACGTTCCTGCGGACCCTTGCAGCGCGACAGGATGACGAGATTGTGGCTCCGGCTGATTTCTCCAGCCAGTGGTTGGAGTTTTTCGTTGTCGTGGCATTCCTGGTAGAACTGCCGTATGTCCCATAGATTCTGGACTGAAAAGCCTCTGATGCCCGCGGAAGCCCCGGTACGCCACCAGCCCCCCCGCCTTCCTCCAAAAGTATACGTATCAGTGCGTTGAACACCTCATATGGAATGCTCCGGTCTCGGTGGGCAGGGATAGGTTATGGACGGCAGCATGATGATCCCTATGCTGGTTCTGGTTTTTGTATGCGGTATCCTTGCGGGATTCGGTATATACGCGATCGTACTCTCCGCCCCGTCCGATTCGCTGCAGACCGCTCTCTACACGGATCATGCACCTGAGCCCATCGGGCCGTACAGCCAGGCCGTGCAGTGCGGGGACTATCTCTTTATGTCGGGGCAGATTGGTCTTGACCCGGCTACCGGCAACCTCTCCGATACTGTCGCCGGCGAGACGAGGCAGGTGATGGAGAACCTGCGGGCTGTGCTCCTCGAAGCAGGCCTTGACTTTTCGGACGTCGTCCAGACCCGGATCTACCTGACGGATCTCGCGGACTTTAATACGGTCAACGCCGTCTACGGGGAGCACTTCAAAGAGCCGTATCCCGCACGGGCGACGGTGCAGGTCGCCGGCCTCCCGAAAGGGGCAAGGGTCGAGATCGAGATGATCGCAAGGGTGCGGCAGCCAGGCCGGGAATGAACCGGCCTGAAATCAGGTATGCAGCATCTCTCGTTTCGCAGATACCATGCGGTCTGGAGTGTAAGGCCGGGAGAACAGGTAGAGAGGTATCGATAGGGGGTGCAACGATACCGGCTGCGGGCGAGAGCCTCTCCGGGACGGCGTGTCCGATGCTTCCGGTCTTCATAATAGCCTCACAACCTTCATAATGACCTCACAACAATCCCATTAACGACCTCCCACAGGACCGACACTAACCCGAATTTGGCATTTTCCGGACATTCCGGACGTCGCACCGAACCAGAAAGGCCGCCTGCTCTGTCATGGACAAGAGCTATGATGCCGAGCAGATCAAACGTCTTATCCGGGAGAAACTCATGGCTGATTCCCGGATCCCCATCCGAACCGGAAAGCAAAGGAAGATTCGAGGAAAATATCGAAGAGAACTCACCGGGTCCTTGGACACGAAGAAATGCCACAGGAGAATTTTCGCTGAAGCGGCATTCCCGGCACTCAAGAGAACCCCCGGAGAGAGTCTGAAAGCCAGAAAAAACCGGTTTCAGACGAAGGAAATCAGGATCAACCTCATCCTCTACAATCTCAAACGAACGATCACACCGGTGGGTTTACAGATCATGATCGAGCTTTTCTATAAAAAGGAAAATTAAGCCGGTTTAAAAAATGGAGGGCTTTTGCCGTTTGATTCTTTGCACTCCGTACACGGCTTCCCATCGGCTAGCCTCACAGGGGGATACCACCTCCCCGATTCTAACGGTCCACTACACCGGGACAATCAGAGAAAACCGGACCAGGGATATCGATATCGGCTCATGAATTTTCATCGGTTAAGCCTGCAGCCCGAATCAGGGGCTTCATGGGCGGTTTTTTATATACAGAGTGGCACGGGATTAGATTCTCGAACCAAAGACTGTGCTCCATAAAGAAAGATGCAGGAAACGGGAGCCGTTTCTGTTAAATCGAGATCAGGTCTTGTTTCTTCGTTAAAAATCGAATCCTGCATGACTGGCAGGTGACTGGGAGGTCTTTCCGTTACAGTTATTATCGCCTGAGTAAATTCATCTGAATACTTTTAACCGGAGTTTCTTTTTCCGATGTCCAGATCCCCAGGAACCAAAGAGAAGCGAACCAGCTCCACCAGCCGCAACGAGAAGCAGGACAGCGTCGGCGAAGTCGAACGGTTTGTCAGCGAGCGGACTCAGGAGCTCCGGGAAGAAAATGACGCGCTTCGGCAGGAGAACGCAGAACTCCGCCAGATCGAGACGATCTATGCCTCGGCGCCGGTCGGTCTGTGTCTGCTCGGCACGGATACCCGGTACCTGCATGTCAACCAGCGGTTCGCGGAGATGAACGGGTTCTCCATCGAGGAGCATATCGGCAGGAGAGTCCGCGAGCTGGTGCCGGACCTTGCGGATGCGGCTGAAGAGCTCGCCCGGGCGGTTGTTGCGACGGGGAAACCCGCGCTTGATATTGAGGTACGGGGGGAAACACCGGCGCAACCCGGGGTGCAGAGGTACTGGAACGAGTCCTGGCGGCCGGTAACCGATAATCAGGGGCGCATTATCGCGATCAGCATAGCTGCCGAGGATATCACCGAGCGAAAGAGGGTTGAGGAAGCCCTCCGGGAAAGCGAGCGGCAGCTGCAAAAAGCCCAGGCAATGGCGCATATCGGGAACTGGGTCTGGGATCTGCGCACGGATATGACGGTCGCATCCCCCGAGATGTTCCGGATATACGGGATAGAGGCAGGAGGAGGTCCCGAGGTCGATAACGACCTGTTTATGAGCTCCGTTCATCCCGGTGATAGAAGAGCCGTTGAAGAGTCCGTCTGTCACGCTGCTGCAGGCGAGGGTGCGCTCAGTATCGACTACCGTATTATCCTCCCGGGTGGCGAGATCCGATACATCCACAGTGAGGCGATGCTGGTCAGGGATGATACCGGTCGGCCCTGCCAGGTCTTTGGCACTGACCAGGATATAACGGAGCGGAAGCGTGCAGAAGATGCCCTTCGGGAAAGCGAGGAACGGTTTGCAGCGTTCATGGACAACAGCCCCGCAGGCGCCTGGATGAAGGATGAACAGGGGCGCCACGTATACCTGAACAAAATCCTGGCGAATCATTTCAATGCTCGACTCGAGGACTGGCGCGGTAAAACGGACTTTGAACTATGGCCCCGGTCCATTGCCGAGCGGTTCTGGAAGAATGACCTGATCGTCCTCAAGGAAGGCCGGGTCATCGAGGTTGTGGAGGAGACACCCAACCCGGAAGGAGGCTCTACCTACTGGTGGAACTTCAAGTTCCCCTTCCAGGACGCGTCCGGCAAAAAGTATGTGGGAGGTATGGGCATTGACATCACCGGCTGGAAGCGGGCCGAAGCGGCTTTGCAGGAGAGCGAGGAGAAGTACCGGAACCTCGTAGAACTCGCGCCGGAGCCGATCGCGGTCCACCGCCAGGGCAAAGTCGTCTATGTCAATCCCCCCTGCGTCGCGCTCTTCGGAGCCGAGAGACAGGAGGATCTCCTCGGTAAACCGACCCTCCAGTTCGTCCATCCGGACGACCACGAAGCAGTCAGGGGACGTATCCGCCGGATGATGGAAACGGGTACGACCGTGCCCCTGCTCGCAGAGAAGTTCGTGAAACTCGACGGTCAGGCTATCGATGTCGAGGTTGTTGCCACCCCGATCATGTACGAGAACCTGCCTTCAGTGATGGTCCTCTTCCGGGATATCACCGAACGCAAACGAGCGGAAGTGAGCCTGAAAGAGAGCGAGGAGAAGTTCCGATCAATCCTGGACAGGTCTCTGGACGCCCTGTACCGGCGAAACCTGATGACAGGCCGAAGCGATTATTATAGTGCTGCTATTGAGCAGATCACGGGCTTTACTGTGCAGGAAACGTTAGCCATGACCGTAGATGAAATTCTTGAGCGCGTGCATCCCGATGATCGTCCGCGGGTCCTGGCTGAAAAGGTAAACGCTACACCCACGGCTACAGGAGGCACAGCCGATTATCGCTTCCTCTGCAAGGATGGCACGTACAGGTGGATTTCCGACCGGTTCAGAATCATCTATGATGCAAAAGGCAAACCTCTCTTTCGAGAAGGCATCGTTCGCGATATCACCGAGCATAAGCAGGCGGAGGAGGCGCTTCGAGAGAGTGAGGAGCGGTATCGCGCTCTGGCAACGGCCAGTTCTGAGGTGTTATATCGGATGAGCCCCGACTGGAGCGAGATGCGTCAGCTTACAAGCCAGGGATTCCTCTCAAATACGGAACAATCAAACCCCACCTGGATTCAGGACTACATTCCCCGGAAAGATCAGCCGCATGTGATTGCCGCCATCAATGAGGCCATCCGGACAAAGAGCGTGTTCGAACTGGAGCACCGGGTGCGGCAGGCAGACGGGAGCATCGGATGGACATACTCGCGTGCAATTCCGATGCTTGATGCAAATGGCAAAATCGTGGAATGGTTTGGTGCCGCCAGCAATATCACCGAGCGCAAGCAGGCTGAGGTGCAACTCCGTGCTGCCGTGGAAGAAGAGCATTTGAGAGCCACCGAATTGGATGCGACCCTTGCATCGATCGCATCGGGCGTCATCATCTACGATAGCACCGGGGCTATTGTTCGGGTGAACGAAGCGGTGCGGAACATGATCGACAGAACGTCGACATCTCTTGATCCTATCCATTTCGATGAACGTCAGGCGGTTTTTGGAGTCAAGCGGCCGGATGGAATGCCGCTGCCTCTGGAGGCGACCCCCTACTACCGGGCGTTGCGCGGAGAGACTGTGCAGGGAGAAGAGGTGATGGTTACCCGCCTGGACCGAGAACCGCTCTGGGTGGATACGTCAGCAGCTCCTATCCGCGACGGCAGCGGTGCTATCGTCGGGGCCATTGCCATCCTCACGGACATCACCGAGCGCAAGCGGGTTGAGGA
>LNQE01000854.1_pt1 | contig 9844 bp, 9 predicted proteins | sample 603111 | NCBI WGS metagenome assembly LNQE01 (sample SAMN04260313, study PRJNA301899) | hydrocarbon metagenome | isolation source: hydrocarbon-contaminated ditch | place: Germany: Bremen | collected 1998
CAGAAAAGCAAACCGACTAATACAACAAAGTTAAAAGACTTTTGCAGCCAGCCAAGCCATAATTCCGCTTTGTGGCAGTCCATACCAAAAGACCTCTCCAATAAACCGGTCAACATTCCCGGCTTGCAAGCCTCGGCACCACCGCCACCGGAAGCAAAAGCAAAAACGACGGGAATCAGGATAACAAAAAGGATCGTGAGGAAAGAAATCTTTTTCTTCATTGTATTCATCATTGCACTGGCCTCCCCAGCACTTTCTGAGCAATCTGCACAGATAATTCTTTAGAATGGCTGTCCAAAATCAATTTGGCTTTCTCGACTTCTTTATCCATTTTCTGCTGAAACTCTCGCGCCATGACAGGTATTTCATTGCGAACAGCATCAACAACGTTTTTAGCCTGATTTGCGCCTTCTTGAATTATCTCTTTTTTCAATTCTGTTGCTTTAATTTTGGCTTGCTTTAATTTATCCTCGTACTCGGCTACTCTTTTTTCCACAGATTCATTAAAAAGTTTTATTTCGTTCTCTGACTCTTCCAGTTGTTTTTTGCGTCGATCAATTATGGAAAGGATTGGTTTGTAAAGAAGAATGTTAAGGATAAAAACTAAAGCCAGGAAAATACCCATTTGGATCAACAACGTGTAATCAGGAATAACTGTAACCATTTTTTACCTCTGTTTATCTTTAAATGCAATTTCTGTAAAAATCACATGCAAAACATTTGACAGTTTTTATCAGTATGCATAACTTCAACTGCATGAAGTTTGATATTCATGTGTGTTTTGAATATTTAAAGCCGAAGGACCAGAAAGGCTACTCTTGATACTCCCGATACTCAAAACCGTGAGGTTACTAATCATAACATTATTTGCTTGTCAAGTATTTTCTGACCAACAGTCTAATTTTTTACAAACAATTGTTATAACTGGGGAAACATGTTAAAAGAGACTGACGATTATCGAAACAAATACTTTTTTATAAAAAAGCCATGACCGCAAGTCGCATTTCTGATCAATCCGCCTGAGGAAGATTCTTTTTTTTCTCAACTGCTTCAGCCATGTGCGCACGACCATCAAAAAGAGCACCTTCTTCCATGATAAATACCGGAGTATTAACATCGCCCAGAAATTTACCTGTGGAGTGGATATTAATTTTTTCTTTTACCTCAATATTACCCTGCACATCACCACTTATATAAATACTTTTGACAGCAATACTTGCTTTTACCAGCGCACCTTCTCCAACAACCAATGACCCTTGCCCGTGAATTTCTCCCTGGAAATTGCCGTCAATACGAACAGAACCGTTAAAGATGAGTTTACCGATAAATTCCGCTCCCTGGCCTAGAAAAGCTTTAATCTCTTCAACTTCTTTCTTTTTTTCCCACACATTATTCTCCTTATATCTTAGTACCAGATTATGTTTATCTTAGTTTTGCCGGAGACTATTCACTAACGCTGCAAAATAAATCTGCGCGCACTTACGTTCATTAACAATCCTATCGCCACCAGTAAAGAAAACATTGCCGATCCTCCGTAGCTGAAAAAAGGAAGGGGAATACCAACAACCGGCAAAATTCCCAAAACCATTCCTATATTAATAAACACCTCCCATGAGATAAGAGCTGTTATTCCAAACGCTATAATTGTGCCTAATAAATCTCTGGCTTGCAAGGCAATTTTTAACCCCCAGAAAATTATAGCCATAAACATTATAATTAAAATTAAACCTCCGACAAAACCCCACTCCTCAGCAAAAACGGAAAAGATAAAATCAGTTTGCTGTTCTGGTAAAAATTTCAGCTGAGTTTGTGAACCTTTTAAAAAACCCTTGCCAAAAATCTCACCGGAACCAACAGCAATTATTGATTGGATGATATGATAACCGGTACCCAGGGGATCATTTTCGGGATTAAGAAATGTAATTAATCTTTCCTTCTGATAATCTTTTAAAAAATGCCAGGCAATGGGAATCGATATCAAAATACCGGCAGAAACAATAATCAGAGATTTCCATTCTATTCCCATAAAGAAAACTATAGAAACAAAAATAATAACCAGGATCAGAGCTGTACCCAAATCCGGCTGTTTTAAAATTAATAAAAAGGGCACTGCAACGATTAGAAAGGGAACAAAGAGTTCTTCCAATTTGTAAGGCTCGTTGGATTTATGATCATCAAAATAGCGTGCAAGAGTAATTATTATTACCAGCTTCATCAATTCCGACGGTTGAAGGACAAAACCGCCAATCCGCAGCCATCGTTGTGAACCATGCGATGAATGACCAAACAGAAATACAAAAACCAAAAGCATTAGTATGATACCGTAAATCAGATAAGCGTTTTGAATAAATACCCGGTAATCGACGAAAAAAATTATCATCATAAAAATTAATCCCAGAGCAATCCACTGAATTTGCTTCAGGTAGAAATAGGATTGTCCTTCGCCGGCACTAAAACCAGTGGAATATATGTTTAAAGTGCCAATCGCACAGACGGCAAGTACCAACCCCAAAAGCGTCCAGTCAAAATTTTGAAAAATACGACGATCAAATTTAAAAAAAATCATTAATATGCCTCAAACATTTAATTCAAACCGTATGCGCTTCGCTTAAAACTTGATTACTTAAAACTGTTGTTTCTCAACCTTGAACGTAGAACGTTGAACTTAGAACTGTTCTTTCCATTCACTATTCACCCCGTGTCGCTGCGCTCCTGGGATAATTCGACTTGCAAATTTCACTACACTACGCTTGTGAAATTTGAGTCTCATTACTATTAACTATTCACTATTCACTGTTTTTTTATCTTTTTTCTTTCCATCAAAGTATGCTGACAATATTTTGCGGGCAACCGGAGCGGCAACCGCACCGCCGCCGCCGGCATGTTCCAAAATCACAGCAACTGCTATTTCGGGATTTTTTAACGGAGCGTAGCAAGCAAACAAAGCATGATCTTTTTGAAAAGCGGCCAGCCTTTTAGCCCGGCGGGCTATTTCATTTTCCGGTAATCCTAGAACCTGAGACGTTCCGGTCTTGCCGCAGACATCAACACCTGATAATTTTGCATTTTTACCGGTGCCTCCCGGTTCATTAACCACGCCCCATAAGGCACTGTTTAGAATTTCAACTGTTTTAGGACTTAATTTTAATTCACCTTCTTTTTCCGGCAGAAACTGTTTATATAATTTACCATCCGTGGTCTCGATGTATTTGACCAAACGCGGGCGCCACAGAGTACCTCCATTGGCAAAAGCACTGAAAGCATTGGCCAGTTGCAGCGGAGTAACTAAATTAAATCCTTGCCCGATAGATATGGATATCGTTTCCCCCATCAGCCAGGGACTTTTTTTCCGTTTTAGTTTCCAATCTTTCGTAGGCACCAAACCACTTTTTTCATTAGGCAAATCAATACCGGCGACCCCCCCCAGACCAAAACGTTTCGCATACTCGGCTATCTTGTCCACCCCGAGCATTTTTCCGACTGTATAGAAATATACATCGCATGATTCCACAATCGCCTGATGCAGATTAACGGAACCATGGCCTCCTTTTTTCCAGCAACGGTATGTCCTGTTACCCAAAGTAAAAGAACCGTTGCAGAATATTTTTGTTTCGGGATTGATGACTCCTTCTTCCAGAGCGGCAGCGGCAACAATAAGCTTGTAGGTTGAGCCAGGAGGGTATTGTCCGGAAATTGCCTTATTGGATAAAGGGCACAACGGATTATTTTTCAGTTTTTCCCATTGTTCATAAGAAATTCCGCTGTTGAATAAATTAGGATCAAAAGAAGGCGCGCTGAACATGGCCAGAATCGAACCATCACGCACATCCAGAACAACAGCCGCTCCGGATCTTCCTGAAAGGGCCTCTCCCGTCGCTTTCTGCAAATCAGCGTCAATATTCAACACGATATTGCAACCGGAAACGGGATCAATCCGTCCGAGATTTTTTATCTCTTTTCCGTATACATTAACCTCGACTAGTTCCGCGCCGCGGCGGCCACGGATATAAGAATCGAAAAACTTTTCCACTCCATGCTTACCCAAAACATCGCCATAAGTGTATCTGCCGTCGTTTTTTCCCAAATCCTCCTTGCTGATTTCACCCGTATAGCCTATGATTGGAGCCAGCATTTCTCCATTCAGATATAAACGAATCGGTGAAACATCAATATATATGCCCGGCAAATCCAATGCATTGGTTTCAATCAGTGCTATTTTTTCCATGCCCACATTTCTTTCCAGCTTTACGGGCAAATAAGGTTTTGTGGTTTTAGAAACAGACTGATCATATGAAAGCTCCAGCGAATTATTTCGATAGAGATTTTTAAGTTTTTCAATGGATAATTCATTGCCTTTGTTCTTGTTGGGTATATAAATCACATCGAATGAAGGTTTGTTGTCTACAAGAACAACACGGTTGCGATCCATAATCAGGCCGCGAAGAGGTTTGAGATTACGAAAACGAACAGAATTGTTTTCTGATTTTTGCCTGAATTCATCTCCCTTGATGATCTGTAAATATCCCAATCTTACAAGTAGGAGGAAAAGGGCAATCAACAAAACAGACCCGACTACATTAAATTTCTGCTTGAATTGAGACGGTTCTTGTCCACTGAGCAGGTTAGGCTGTTTTTTCATAGAAAAACACCTCCACCCTGCGCATCATGTAAAAAAACACGGGAGCAAACAGACCGACAATCAAATCTTTCGGTAAAAGAACAGAATACATGTTTTCCAATACACTGATTTTAAAAGCTAAATGATAAATTAAAATTACCATGAGATCTTCGAGAAAAGCGCAAAGGAAACTGAACAAAGCAATAATATGCATTTTTTCGGCAGCCAGTCGACCGGAAGCAAAAAATGAAAATAAAAAAATGACGATATAAATAAAAGTGAATAATCCCAGCACCGAACCGGCCACACAATCAAACACAAACCCGAGAACGAATGCTAAAAATGCTCCCCTGACTAAATCAAGACGGAATCCGGCGTAAATAACGACTATTAACGATAGTTCAAACGATAACCGGCCGGAAAAAACTACATTGGTAATAGTCGATTGCAGGATTACCAATACTATCGATAAAAATGGCAGTAAAAAAAAATAAATCATTTCTGTTTAGTTTTTATTTTCCGAGGAAGCTAAAACCAATACTTCCTCCAATTTGGAAAAATCAACGAACGGAGCAACATTAATTTTTAAAAAAAGGCTGGCTTCAAGCCGATCAACATGACTGACTTGACCAATTAGCAAACCCTTGGGGAAGACCCCGCCTATGCCGGAAGAAATAATAACATCCCCTACCTGAACATCCTGAGTTTTGGAAATATATTTCAGTAAGAGCCCGCGGGAACCTGCGCCGCTGATAATTCCCTGCATTCGCGTTCGCTGCACAATAGCGTCAATATTACTGTTTTCATCAATAAGCAACAGAACTTTGGAAGCATGCCAGGAAACATCAACCAAACGGCCGATTAATCCGGGCGGTACAACAACGGGCATGCCGACTTTAAGGCCGTTAATCGTACCCTTATCAATCAATATGATTTTAGAAAGAGCAGCCTGTTCTCTTCCAATTACACTGGCGCAAATAAATTGATAATTATAATCATTAGTGAGAGATAAAAGTTTTTTAAGTCTTTGCGCTTCCAGATAGCCTTCCTGATATAAAATTAGTACCGCTTTGAGATCGTTGATTTTCTTCTTTAAATTTTTATTTTCTTCTTCAATGCCGATCAGAAAAATATAGCGCAGCCAGGCATCCTTTATATTGCGGATAGAAACGCTCACACCTTTTTGTACAGGCGCAACCGTCTCTAATACGATTTTGCTTAAGAAACCTCTTCCCGCTCCATACTTTAAATTAAAAAAAAGCATTATGAGCGCAATGACAAGAAGAGCAATGATCAAGATAGCTGTTTTGTATTTCCTTAAGAAAAACATTTTTTACCCAATAGGGAAATAATTATAACGCTACATCGAACGCTATCTGCCAGAATAAATTGTATTATGTCCCGGACGTTTTTTAAACTTGAAGAGCAATATCTTTGAGCACATTGAGTTGATCTAACGCTATCCCTGCACCTCTGGCCACAGCGGACAGAGGATCATCAGTAATAGTAATGGGCAATCCTGTTTCTTCACGAATAAGGATATCAATATTTTGTAACAGGGCTCCTCCACCTGTCAAAACGATGCCACGATCAACAATATCACCGGCAAGTTCCGGAGGAGAGTTTTCCAAAGTGTCTTTTACCGCATCAACTATAAAAGTTACCTGTTCATTGATAGCCTCCCTTATTTCTTCTGAATTAGTTTCAGTAATCTTGGGAATTCCCGAAATCAGATCGCGCCCCTTTATGGAACCAACTTTAATTTCTTCAAAAGGATAAGCGCATCCAATCTCGATTTTGATAATTTCCGCCGTTCTTTCTCCAATAAGCAGATTGTGTTTACGCTTCATGTACTGAACAATTGCTTCATCTATCTTATCACCGGCAACCCTTACCGACTTGGAATACACGATTCCGGAAAGGGAAATAACGGCAACTTCCGTCGTTCCTCCACCAATATCCACTATCATTGAACTTGTCGGCTCGGAAACCGGTAAACCGGCTCCGATGGCTGCAGCCATCGGTTCTTCTATAAGGTAAATTTCCCTGGCGCCAGCCGATTCTACAGCCTCACGCACAGCTCGTCGTTCTACCTGTGTTATTCCCGACGGCACGGCGACAATAATTCGTGGCCGTACCAAAGACTTGCGATTATGTACACACAAAATGAAATGTTTCAGCATTGCTTCAGTCATATCGAAATCGGCAATGACACCATCCTGCATTGGTCTGATAGCAACAATATTACCGGGAGTACGCCCCAGCATGTTTTTGGCTTCACTGCCTACCGCGAGCACTTTTTTCATTCCTCTTGAATCCTGATGTACAGCTACAACAGATGGCTCATTTAAAACTATCCCTTTATCTTTGACATAAACAATAGTATTGGCAGTGCCAAGATCAATAGCAAGATCGTTGGAAAATTTTCCCAGAACATAATCGAATAGCATTTATCCTCCTGTTTTTTCACAATTAAATAATAATTCCCCCCATAGAGTTTTTTCTATACCGTATTTCACTATCCTAATCAACGCCTTTTTAAATTATGTTTGCATTTTGCAAATGACTATAATAATAAGGCAAAAGTTTATTTGGTATCGAACAAATTCATTATCCTTTCGAGGTGATTTTATGCTGAAATTTTTCCGCGAACATGCACGCGGCTGGTTCATGATTGCCGTTATAGGAATCATTATTATTGTTTTTGTGCTTTACTTCGGCTCCAGCAGAGACAGCCGTACTGCAAACGCAATTGCCATAGTCGATAAAAAAGTAATCAGCGAAGCTGAGTTTCACAACGAATATGAAAAATTGGTGGATATGGCAAGACTTCGTCTAGGTGCAAAGCTTACTCCGGAGATACTTAAGAAAATGGATCTCAAGCGAAAAGCTCATAATGATTTATTGAACCGGTATATCATTGCCGCCAAAGCTGCCGATTTAAACATTGAAGTTTCCGATGAAGAACTAAGAAACATGATTATGTCAACGCCGGCATTACAGACAAATGGTGTCTTTGATGAACGCAAATACCGGCAGATACTTCGTTATAATAGACTCTCCGCCGAAGATTTTGAAAATCTCCAAAGGTTCGATTTGATTGCGAATAAAATTGAATCGATAGTGCGCGAAGGTATAAAAATTTCGGGCCAGGAAGTTTATGATTTGTATGCTTTGCAGAATCAGAAAATTAACATTAATTTTGTGCAAATTTCCGGGAAAGATATCAGAAAGAAAATTACTCCGACCCAACCCGAATTGGAAGATTATCTAAAGCGTAACAGCAACCTATTTCGTGTTGCCGAACAGATAAAAATCAAATATCTTTCTTTTAAAGGGGCGGATAAAGGAAAGCAAAACGCACATCTGGAAGCAAAAAAAGCACGGGATGTCATCTATCAGGAAAACAACATGGAAGACTATGCTAAAAGAAACAATCTGACTGTTCATTATACCGATTTCTTTCCGATAAACAAACTGCCGTCAGAATTAACATCGATTAAAAATATAGCCGAAGAACTTCTTGATTTGCGGGAAAAAGATGTCAGCAAAGTCTTAACTACGGAAAACATCTATTACCTGTTGCAAGTTCTTGATAAGAAAGCATCTTATGTGCCGAAACTCAACACAATAGAAAATGAAGTCAGGGGTAACTTTATAGAAAGCGAAACACAAATTCTCGCCGGAAAAGAAGCACAGTCAATTTTGGAAAAACTTAAATCAGGAGAAAGTCTGGATAAAATATCCAAAGAAAATGGTTTAAAAGTTATCGAAACAGGATTCTTCCAGCCTGGCAACACTATTCCCAAGTTGGGATCTAACGAGAATGTCGCTGAAATTCTTTTTCAGCTTTCTACTAATAAACCATATGCGGAAAAACCACTTCTCTTTAACAATACTTATGTAATATTAAAACTTAAAGATGTGAGCAAGCTGGATGAGAAAGATTTTGAAGCAAAAAAACCCATGTACCAAAAGATACTGATTTCCATCAAAAGAGAAGAAGCCATGCAAACATGGTTGGAAGGCAATAAAGAAGCCATGATCAAGGGGAAAAGGATTAAAATTAAGAAAAAAGTAGAGGATCTATAAAAAAACAGGGAATTGGGGATCTTCCCCTTTCGTTTTCAAAGGATAACGAGGCGGCAAGGAGGAGGCTCCGCAGGCGTATTACCTATACGTTGAGGAAGCCGACGACGCTGCCAACAAAGGTAGCCAAAGAAAACGAAAGGGGATGAGTTGGCTAAACTCATCCCCTTAAATCCATTGGTGGAGCTGAGGAGGATCGAACTCCTGACCTCTTGAATGCCATTCAAGCGCTCTCCCAGCTGAGCTACAACCCCAACAAACTATTGACTAATTGTGTAGCCCATTAACACAGGCCATAATCGATTGTCAACAGATTTTAAGCTTGACTTTTGACATTCCACCTATATAATCGCTGCCCGTGCCGGAGTGGTGAAACTGGTAGACGCAGGGGACTCAAAATCCCCCGACTCTTGCAGTCATGTCGGTTCGATTCCGACCTCCGGCACCAATCATAAAACAAAATAATCAGATAACAGAATCTTTTTATTTTTCCTGCAAATTATTAAGTAATCAAGAATATGAAAAAGAAATTGCTTTTTGTTTATTCATCAACTTGTTTTTTGATAATAGCTGGATTAGCGGTTAAGTGATCCACTTGTCTTTTAAGTTCATTAACCTGCGTTTGTAAATCATCAATTTGCTGTCGGCATAATTTTAATGCCTGATCGGTTTCCAACACCGTGGCAAATTGCTGAATATTCATATACAGAACAAATGACAGAGATGTGCCTGCATTTAATACTTTATAAGCTTTGCCTATTGCTTCTTCAATATTTATATTCTGCGTGGTCGAATCATAGGAACCCATAGTTTCACACACCATATCCTGTTCTACTGGTCCGCAGATTTCTTCATACTTTTTACGCGCACCCCTAAATGGTTCACCCTGACCGGAAAGAAACCACGCCTCACTGAAATCAAAGTAATTACAAAACACTTTCATAAATTCAGCGCTGGGACGTATTCTTTTCGCGCGGTATTGACTAATATTACTGGTATTTATTTTTAAAAGATCGCCCAAAGACTCGTTAGTTAATTTATCAATTTGGCAAACATAATTAATTGCCCACCTGGTACGATTTTTTAATTCTTCATCTATCATATATTACCCAATTTTTCCATTTTTTTATTGTACTA